>Ga0213870_1001160_pt1 | contig 12003 bp, 13 predicted proteins | sample WICALVC2017_Meta_FD_160119 | JGI IMG/M metagenome (GOLD analysis project Ga0213870, IMG submission 160119) | Freshwater microbial communities from subterranean cave lake in Wind Cave National Park, South Dakota, United States - WICALVC2017 | ecosystem: Environmental > Aquatic > Deep subsurface >... | reverse complement strand
ACCATGACCTCCACCCCCTCCACCTTCAGTATGACCTCCTGTTTCTCCTCCACTATATGTTCCTCCACTACTATATGTATAACTTCCACTAGGAGAACTATACGTACCACCACTATATACATAACTTCCTTCATAAGGCCCTACATGTCCCGCAGCATCAGGATGAGCTTCATGATATCCTCCAGTAGTATATGTTGTTCCTCCAGTTGACTGTCCTGTCGAAGGAGTATAAGTTTCCCCTGTTGAAGATGACCATGTTCCTGTTGCAGCATTGTAACTCCAGGTTTCACCACCATGAGTGAAACTCCCACTTTCATGAACATTTCCTTCGCTATCTACATATTTTCCTGTTGAAGAATCATAAGAATAATAACTTGATGGAGGAGGTATGTATTCTTTTTTAGAGAGAGATTCTATCCATTTTCCTGTATTAGGATCATAACTCCATTCTTCTCCATGTTCTGTTGTATAACTTCCTTGCCCCTCATGACCAATAGGAGCTCCTATAACTGCACTTGGTTTATGAGTCTCTCCAATACTAGAAGTCCAAACATTTTTATCTTTATCATAACTCCAAGTTTCTCCAGCATAAGAAAATTCATATTTTTTATCAGTCGCATCATATTTAGTTACATCTGAATGAAAAGAAGTTTCTGGAACATAAACTTTTCCATCATTAGCAATATAATTATCATAAACAGGACTAAATTCAAATTTTGTTTTCTTACCCTCTGGAGATTCACATTCAAATCCATATGGTTTATTCTCAATTTTTGATCCTCCAACAGCCTCATATTTTCCAGTAGTATAAGCATGTTCTTCTTCTGTTCCATCTGGTTTAGTTATTTTATATCCTGTTGCAAAATAATCATATTTATTTCCATCAACAGTATATTCAAATTTTTCATCACCTCTAGAATAAGTTTTAGCATCATAACCTTCTGGATATTCAAAATAATGATCATTTCCAAAAGTGCTTATATAAGTATAGCCTTCATCACCAAATTTATATTTTCCTCCAGTTGGATCAACATATTCATAATCTTTAACAAATCCTCCTCCAAAAGTAGTTTCTAATTGATCTCCCACCACCCCTTGTTTTTCAATAAATCCAGGAGGAGTATAATCCTCACCATAAACTAGTTTAAATTCTTGGGTAAATGCAGCTGTTAATTCTACTGTTACCTCATCATCACTTTTTCCTCCTTTTATTAACTCATCATATTTTTTAGAATAATCATCAGCTAGATTAGTAGCAAGCTCCACTACTTTTTTAGATTGCTCATATGTATTTTCTAAAGTACTAGCTTGATCAGGATATTTTTTTATTAACTCATCTTTATGTTTTTCATAATCACTAACAAATTTTTTATTTTCTTTTTCTAACTCTTTTCTAACCACTTCAGGACTTTCAACTAGTGCAGTAATTTCATCTCTGTTTTCATCAGGAGCCTTTAAAAATTTTTCAGAATTTAATGTTAAATGTTCTGCAGATGTAAATAATCCATGTGCTTCTCCAATATCCCCATTTTCTAGAGCAGGTTTGGCTTGTTGTAAGTGCAAATCAGCATTATGAAGAACTGTTTCAGCAGCAAATGTATTTTCTCCAGTGGCTTTTAACTCTTTAATATCTCCTTCCAACCCATTTATAGCTGTTTCTAAAGCAGCAATTTCTATTGGAGTAACTTCTTCTTTATACTCTTCAGTTATTCCAGCCTGCTTTTCTTCTTCATGAACAGCAAGCTCAACTTCTAATTCAGAAACTCCAGAAGTAGTAGCTACTTGTTCAACTAATTCTTCTTTTTTCTTATCAATTACAACTAAAGTTTCAGTAGTTGCTTCTTGAATAGGATTTGAAATTTCTCCAGCAGTTTCTGTTGTAATTGTTCCAGCCCCAACTAATTCAGTTAATTCTTGATGAATAACATCGGCTTTATCTCCAATTCCATTATCACTCACAAAAGTTCCCTCAACAACTAAAATATCATGAACAGGAGTTTCTTCTGTTGTTGTTACCTGATCAAGAGTTGTTGTTCCTGCTTCAATTGTTTCAACATTCTCTCCCATAATCTCTAAAGTATTCTCTGATTCTTGAGCAGTTATTATAGCAGCAGCATAATTTCCTTCTTTAATATTAGTATGTGTTTCATCAAGTCTCTCATTAATATTATCATCATAAGTTCCTGTTATTTTTTCAATCAATATCTCAACAGTATGTCCAAAACCAGAAGTTATTCCAGGATCTCCAAAAGTTACTTCTCCACCCTCATCAAGATGACTTGGAGCAATTACTAAACTAGGTAATAAACTTAACAACAATAACATACTTACAACTAAAGAAAAAAGTTTTTTATAATTATAACAAACATAATTACTATAGCCTTCACTTTTAGTTTTAACTTTACTCATTCTAAACACCACTTTTTATACCTATTTTTCTTTTTTATGAATTATAAATAATAATATCAATAAGATATTATAGGATGTTTATAAATCTTACTGTTTTTGATTTTTTGTGGACAACTAAATTTTTTAAACAAGATTTAATAAATTAAACAAATTTACCAAAGAGTAAGTAAGATATTAAATTAATTTATGATTTAAGATTATTATAAACTTACAAGTCCGACAACCTTGCGAATCCAGGGGAAAGAATCAAATAGCTGTGGTAGTGGACCATGGGCATTCAACTCTAACTACCTAGAGTTGGAGAGGTAAAAGATATTAAATAGTAAAAATTAATAATATTAAAATGTCAATAATAAACATAAAAGATTTTTTAGATCCCACAATTTTATCCAGCTTTACATTTTTAGTTTTTGTTTTATTAATTTTATATTTTACTCTTAAATCTATAAAAGAGACAAAAATTCTAAAAAACAAAACAATAAACAAAACCAAATTTTTTATTATAACATTATTTATTTTATTAGCCTGGTTTTTTGCAGTTGTTATACTTGGCAAAATAGGATTTTTTGCTAAAAATTATTATTATTTATTTGTTCCTAACATTGTAATAGGTTTTTTGGTTTTATTTGAGCTTTTAAGAAGAGCATATAATTCTGAAACTATAAGGTTTGTTACAGATAAAATTCCTCAGCACTGGATTATTGGAATACAGTTTTACAGAATTGTTGGAGTTGGTTTTATTATTTTATATTTTCAGGGAGTTCTTCCAGCAGCATTTGCATTTTCAGCAGGATTAGGAGATATTTTTGTTGGAATAACAGCTCCTTTTGTTGCTTTAGCATTTTATTTTAAAAAATCATATTCAAGAAAACTAGCTATTATTTGGAATTACCTTGGAATTTTAGATTTAGTTATAGCACTTAGCATTGGTTTTTTGGGATTTCCAAGACCTGTTCAATTCCTTCCTCTTTCATCCTCAACTGAGCCATTATCTTTATTTCCTCTAGCTATTGTTCCTTTATTTGCAGTTCCTCTTGCAATTTTATTGCATTTATTTTCATTAAGGGTTTTGAAAAGAGAGAATAAATAAAAAATACCATAAAATAGAAAAGTATTTAAATACTAATGTATATTATACCATAAAATGGTAAATTTAAATACCCTATTTAAGAATAAAATAATAAGCAAGATTAGCGATTTAGAAATTAGTAGATATGTTAACTTTTTTGAAAGTTCTTATAATGATAATCTTAAACATAGCAAGAGAAATATAGAAGAGTTCTCCAGATGGAGCATAATTTCTGGATATTATGCTATGCACGATATAACAAAACTACTTTTGGCTAAAAAATTTAAAATTAAAATTGATATTAGAGTTCATAAAACAACAATAATAGTATTAAGAGAGCTAATTAAAAATAAAGAAATAATTAAACTTATACAAAAAGGCTACAAAGAATTTTTATCTCTTGCTAATGATTTAGAAGAAGCTAAAAAAGAAAGAGTAAAAGTCCAATATTATACTGGGACAGATTTTCTTAAAGAAGAGTATAAGAAAAGAGCTTTAGAATTTCACCAAAAAACGGTCCTATTATATTTAGAAAAAATTAATGAGTTGTTAAAATGATAGAAATATTAGATAAAAATATAACAAAGATTGTAACAGTTTTTTCTTTAGCTCCAGGAATAAAACTAAATAGAAAAATAATTAAAGAAAAAACCAGTTTAAGCAATATTATTCTAGATAAAACTCTCTCAAAATTAACGAACCTTAAATTACTTAATAAGGAAAGAAGTTTTTTTTCATTAAATTTTCAAAATAAAGAAATAAAAGAAACTGTTAATAAAACCTCTGAACATTATACAAAATTAAAACAACTGCCGCTAAAAGAATATTTCATGATAATGGACATTGAATCAGAAATATTAAAGATAAAAAATATTGGCGATGTTTATTTGTTTGGTAGTTATTCTAAGTTAATTTTTAAAGAAAACTCAGATATAGACATTGCTATAATATCTAATAACATAAATAGGAAAGAGTTAAATAATCTAGTTAAAAAACTTGAATATAAATATAATAAAAATATAGAAGTCCATTATTTCACCAAAAATTTCTATAATAATAAAAGAGATCCTTTAGTTAAAGAAATATTTCAACAAGGAATTAAGTTAGTATAAATTTATCTTCATTGAGGGTTTTGAGAAAAGAAAAACAATAGAATAAGTAGATTTAGTGTTTAGCAATTTTCCATAATCTATTAAAAAAGTTTTGATATTTTAAAGCTATAGATTTTGAGATAATTTCATAGGCGGTTGGATTGTTCTCAAATATAATGAATAATAATCTATCTTTTCCTATTACCACACCAACTGGAAGAGTTAAAGGATAATGTTTTATTGAGTAAAGCTTTCCTAAAACCTGCTTTTTTCTATAGAGCCTTTCAATTTTTGAGTCGGCAATTACTTTTACAAAAACTTTTTTTTCAATTCTTTTTCTGTGAAATCTAGTTAAAAAATCAACTACCTTTTCATCTCTAACCTCTTCTTGACTTATAGCAAAAAAAGAATATGAATCTCTCTTTTTTAAATTGTTTAAGATTTTATTATAAGCCACCTCTATTCCATGTAATCCCTTATATACTTGCGCAGACTCTTCTTCATCTTTTATACGAGAAGCTATTTTAGGAACAATTTCTTCAAATTGCTTCTTTGTTTCTTCCAATTGTACTTTCTTATTATCTATATAATTAAGTATTGCCTTTGGATCAGTAACTTGAAAATGCTTTATATTGTTTTCAATAACAAAGCTAACTAATCCTTTGTTAATAAGTTTCTCTAATATTAAATATACTTTTGATGAAGAAATTCCAGATTTTTTCATTATTTTTCCAGTAGTTGATTTTCCTAAAGATAAAAGAGATTCATATACTTTAATCTCGCCATTTGTTAAGCCTAATCTTTGTAATATTATTAGTTCCATCTTTTTTTGAAGTAAATCTATTATTTAAAGTTTTCTATTACAACGCACTTAAGGGGAGATTAAGTTTAAATATAGCATCATAATAAAATAAATATGGAAAAATTAATAAAAGCATTTAAGGAACGAGATCTGGTAGGCTTACTAAGTATAGTTAAAGAAGAATTAGAATTAGCTGAAAAAAGGGAAGAAGCATACAGATTATTACAAAATCAAATTGAAGAATCAATATATGAGCCAATAGGTAAGCAATATAGGGAAGGGAATGAACATGGAAAACTCACTAAGTAAAATTAAAGAATTATCAGATACAGAAAATAATGAGTATAAAAAATTAGTAGATGAATCTATAAAAGGGCTTAAAATATTAGAGGAAATAGCATCAATTCCAGAAATAAATGAGTATACCAAAAGAAATGAAATTAATGCTTCTTTTTTAGAATTTATCGATACTGGATATTATTATGTAGGCCTTATCACTTATGTAAGAATAAAAAATGGAAAAGTCTTTTTTGTAGACTTAAGAGATTATACAGGGAGTATGGGGGATATTAATGTAAAAAATATTGATGAGAATTTAATAAAATATTATTTATCTCGTTCTAGATATAAACCATATGAAATTTTTGCAAAGATAAATACCATTCATCCAGAAATACATATGGACCGTGAATATGAGCAAGAAGACGTTTTAGCATTAACTCTATCTAAAGTAGCACTTGTTGGAAAAGAGAAAATCTTGATAAATATATTGGAGGATATCACAGCAAAAAATGAACGACACTAATAAAGAAATTGAAAATAAAATAGAGCAGCATATAAATAACGGTTTAGGTTATTTAGAAAAAATTATTGAAGGTAAGGATAACAGCGATAAAGCTAACTTAATAGAACTAGCTACAAGAGAAAATTTTAATTTAGCAGTTTTATATATAAAAAGTGGAAGAGAATTATCAGCAGCTACACAAGAAGACTTGTATAAAAGAATAATGGTTTTGAAATTTGGATACGAGCAAATACAAAATTTGCTAAGAAGCGGTATATTAAAGGTACTCTCAGCACCCCTTTATCATTAGCCATATATTTTTAAGCTAAAAACCCACAGAAACATTTAAAAACAATTTTTAATTATTATTAATAATTAAATTAAAGAGGTGAAAAATGGTTTTTCATACAGCAGCCTATGTTACAGCAGGCGGCCCAATTTTGCTTGGAGTTTTAATTGGCCTGACAGAAGTTTTAAAATGGCCAAGATGGGTTCACTATATCTGGGCTGTTATTGCAATACTTTGGGGATTAATGTCCTTTGTATAGTTAATGTGAATTAAAGAGATTATAGAAATTTAGAGAATTTAGTATTAAGAAACTTATAAATAATATTATAAGTAAATTAGAATAGAGTTTTTGTAAATTCTGCTAAACCGCTAACAACTTATTATCTAAACATAATTTATCAGGACCGTATAAAAAAATTGCCAAAGTTGCTAACATTAGTCCAAAATCTCTAATAGCTATATCATTATAACCCAACATTAAAATAATTATTAACAAATGTAAAGTTAGTAAGAATGAACTTACTCTAGTAAAAAATCCTATCAAAAGAAAAAAACCAAAAACTGTTTCAAAAATTCCATTAATAATAAGAATAGTTCTTGGTTGTAAAAATAAAGAGTATGCAAATTGCGGGAGATATGCAAGAAGATCATCACTAAAAATATTTGTCAGTCCAAACCAGATAAAAACTAAACTAATTCCTATTCTAAGCACTATCGGCGAATATTCTTTAATTTTCATTTTTTATCTTCAATTTTTTCCTCAACTATTTGTTTAACTTCTTGTAAAGCAGGAACTGTTGGAAGAGGAAGAGCTTTTTCTATTTCAATTTTTTTAATATCTTTTTCTATTTCTTTGATATTTTCTTTAAGCTTTTTCTTTAATCTATAAACCTGCCTTATTTTAAGTCCTGTTAAAAGAATAACTAGAGCAGCCAAAAAAGCTACTATTTGATATATTACAGGAAAAGTTCCAATATATGCGAATATAAAAGCTCCAGGAGATACTCCAATTAAAGTAGCAAAAATATAAGTTCTTAGTTTAATATGGCTGACTAATCCTAAAATATAACTTAATGCATCAATCGGAACTGATATTCTTAAAAACACAATACTCCAAAAAATATTTTCTTCAGGAATCATTTTTTCATATCTATCAATGTCTTCTAAAGAAACTAATTTTCTTACTAGAGGAGAGCCATAATTTCGAGCTATAATAAAGGCAATTAAGCTTCCTAAAGTCCAGCCAACAATGCTCAAAATTCCAGCTATAAACCACCCATAAAGCCTAGAAACAAGCGGTATTACTGGAAATACACTAATTGGAGCAACAACCACTCCTATAATTAAAAGTAGAATGTAAGCCAACATTCCATAAATTCCAAATCCAACTATTAAGTTTCTCAAACTATTAAAATTTCTCTGAACTAAATAAGAAGTAACTAAAAAAAGAATTATAATAAAAACGATTCCAATAATAGCAAGAATCTGCTCCTTTCTATATTTCTTTATTTTTTCAATTCCAATAAAATTTAAAATTTTTTCAAAAATATTTTTCATCTCATATTTTTAATATTACACATATTAATAATCTTTGCTATTAATAAAGAATAAAAAGGGAGTTAAAAAATGTCTGGTTTTATGTGCTAATTATCATAAAAAGCTATATTACCAAGAAAACAAGAAGCCTTATAAACTAAAAAAGTGAGATTATTTTAATCGCGCGAGTAGTTAAATGGTATAATCACTGGCTTCCAACCAGTTGTCCGGGGTCCGATTCCCCGCTCGCGCACTTATTTTAAAAAATTTTATACAGAAAAAAAGTAAATTTTGTTTTGTCTTTTTTTCCGTTAAGCCCCTTAGTTTTTGAGGCATTGAAAATCCAATAAAGTAAGAGGATTTTCAATATCTTAAAACCAGAGAAAACTTTTCAAGTTTTCTTGGACGAGAAAATCTTAAAGATTTTCTCCGGATTCCAACAAACACAAGGAATTTTTGATTCTAAAAATAAGAGTAATAGATAAAAGTTTTTAAACAATCAAATAAATTAATATTATAGTTAATAAAAATAAAAAATAAAATGTCAGAACAACAATCAAAAACAAATGATTCAACATTAGTAAACAAAAACTGGTATGATAAATATTACAAATTTTTACTTATTATTCCAATAATATTATTAATTTTATCTTTATATTATTTAACTCAAAATTATTACAAGATAGGAGACTTTATTCAAAAAGATATAACTTTAACAGGAGGAACCTCTATAACCATTCAGGGAAATTTAGATATAAATGCTGAAAATGAGTTAAAAAACAAATTTCCTGATATTTATATAAGAAAATTAACTGATTTAAGAACCCAGCAAATTAGTTCATTTATAATAGAAACTCCATTAAAACCAGAAGATATTAAACCAGAATTAGAAAAGATTTTAAATTATAAGTTAAATGAAAAAAATTCTAATATAGAGTTTACAGGATCTTCTTTAAGTGAAAATTTTTACAAACAACTAATAACAGCCCTAATAATTTCATTCATTCTAATGTCTTTAGTTGTATTTTTCTTATTTAGAACCTTTATTCCAAGCATTGCAGTAATTTTTGCTGCTCTATCAGATATTATAATGGCTCTAGCTTTAGTAAACTTCCTTGGAATAAAAATCTCTGCAGCAGGAGTAGCAGCATTTTTAATGTTAATTGGTTATTCTGTAGATACTGATATTTTATTAACAACAAGGGCACTAAAAAGAAGAGAAATTTCAATAAACCAGAGAATTTACAGCGCATTTAAAACAGGAATTTTAATGACAATTACAGCTTTAATTGCAGTTATTCCAATTTTCTTTATTATTTCAGGCATACCAGATTCCTTTAGACAGATTTTCATTATTTTAACAATAGGATTAGTAGCAGATATTTTCAATACATGGCTAACAAATGCAAGCATAATTAAATGGTACTGTGAAGCTAAAAAAATCTAAAATATAAAATAAAAAATTAAACAAATAATAAATTAAACAAAATATAAAATAAAAAGTAAAAAATTAAACAAATAATAAATGTTAACTAGTAAAATACTAAATAAAAAGGATAACTAACGAAACATGTAAGCGAAGTTTCGCTCCCTTAAATTTATTATCAATATTAAACTAAAAAATAAAGAAAAAATTAATAAGAATAAATAAAATGAAAATTTCATTAAGAATTTGGTTGCTTTTAATAATACTAGTAACCGCCTTACTAATATTATCGCCAACTTTTAAAAAAGGAGTATTAATAAAAAGTGTAGAGAAAAACTCAACAGAGTTTGATTCAGGATTAAAACAAGGAATGATAATAACCTCAATAAATGGAGAGAAAATTAATAACTTAAATGATTATAGTGGAACAATAAATTCAATTTTTCCAGAAAAAAAGCAAATTAATAAAACAAAATTAATTATTAATGCTAAGCAGGGAAATAAAGAATCTGAATTTATTTTATTTACTAATGAATCTTTAAAAATTACTGTTTCAGATGTTCCAAGAACTAAGATAAAAACAGGATTAGATTTAAGTGGAGGAGCAAGAGCTATTGTCAAAGCTCAAGATAAACAGCTATCTTATGAAGAGTTAAATGACCTTATCTCTATAACAAACAAAAGATTAAATGAATTTGGAATAGCAGATATTTCAGTTAAACCTATTTCAGATCTTGCTGGAAACAATTTTATGTTGGTTGAAGTTGCTGGAGCTACATCTTCTGATATTAAGGAATTAATTTCAACTCAGGGAAAATTTGAAGCTAAAATAGGAAATGAAACAATTTTTATTGGAGGGCAGGAAGATATAACTTATGTTGCAAGAACAGGACAGGAAGCAGGAGTTTATACTTGCAATGCTTATCAACAAGGCCAGGCATGCAATTTTAGATTTGCAATTTCTTTAAGTGAAAACGCAGCTCAAAGACATGCAAAAACCACCTCTAATCTCTCTTTTGATCCAGGAAATTCCCAATATCTAGATAAAAAATTAGATCTTTATTTAGATGATAAATTAGTAGATTCTTTATTTATTGGAAGAGATTTAAAAGGCTCTGCTACAACACAAATTGCAATTTCAGGATCAGGAGTTGGAGTAACAAGAGAAGAGGCATATGACGACGCTGTCAATAACATGAAACATTTACAAACAATATTAATTACAGGAAGTCTACCTTACAAATTAGAAATTCTGAAAATTGACACCATCTCTCCAGTTCTTGGAAAAGAATTTACAAAAAATCTGCTGATTTTTGGACTTATAGTTTTCTTTTCAGTTTCACTAATTATTTTTTTGATTTACAAGAAAATTAAAATTACTCTTGCAGTAATTTTAACAATGTTTTCAGAAGCATTTATAACTGTTGCAATAGCTGCTTTAATAAACTGGAATCTTGATGCTCCAAGCATAGCAGGAATAATTGCAGGAATGGGAACAGGAGTTAATGACCAGATAGTTATTTTATCAGAAACTACATTAAAAAGAGGAGCTTTAAAAGAAAGAATTAAAAACGCTTTTTTTATAATTATAGGAGCATTTCTGACAATTATTGCAGCAATGATACCATTATTCTGGGCAGGGGCAGGAATTCTAAAAGGATTTGCTCTAACAACTATTATAGGAGTAAGTGTAGGAATTTTAATAACAAGGCCAGCTTTTTCAGAAATGGTTAAAAATATTTTGAAAGAGTAAATTTTCTAAATAACCGAAAGATTTATAAGTATTACAATATTAAAAATTGTATGACATTAATTGCAGATGCCTCCCCATTAATATTACTTGGTAAAAGCTCATTATTAATAAAATTAGTTGAAGGAAATAAGATCATAATACCAGAAAAAGTTTACAGTGAAATCATTAAGGGGAAAGAAAAAGCGATGACAGATGCTTTTTTAGTTGACAAATTAGTAAAAGAAAAGAAAATTATTGTACAAAAGGTTGATAAAAATATAATCAAAAAAATAAATGAGGTGTTTGGTTTATGGGCTGGAGAAGGAGAGGTATTAGGATTAGCAATAGATACAAAATTTCCAATAATAACTGATGATAAAAAATGCATAAATTCAGCAAAAGCATCAAATATACATGTTATTACATCTCTTGATGTAGTTATTGCATTATATAAAAGAAAAAAGATAAATAAGGAAAAGGCTTTAAATACTTTAGATTTTTTGGAAGAATATGGATGGTATAAAAAAGAAATAATTAAACTTTATAAGGAGAGAATAAAATGATGAAACTTTTCTCGTTGAGGGCATCAGAAAAAGTCTTGGAAGATATAGATAGACTTTCAAAAATAGCAAGGGTTGATAAATCTTTAATAATTAGAGAAGCGCTTGAAAAAGGTCTTGAAAAAGTTAAGCTAGAAGAGTCAATAAAATTATTTGTTGATGGAAAATTAACAGTAGGTGAAGCAGCAAATATAGCAGGTATAGGTATTGGAGAGATGATGGAAAAACTTAAAGATAGAGGTATAGGTTCTAGAATAACTAAGGAAGATTTAGAAGGAACCCTTCAAAAAGCTCTTAAAGTTATA
>Ga0213870_1001159_pt1 | contig 12014 bp, 8 predicted proteins | sample WICALVC2017_Meta_FD_160119 | JGI IMG/M metagenome (GOLD analysis project Ga0213870, IMG submission 160119) | Freshwater microbial communities from subterranean cave lake in Wind Cave National Park, South Dakota, United States - WICALVC2017 | ecosystem: Environmental > Aquatic > Deep subsurface >... | reverse complement strand
CATTTATACTATCCGATGAAGATGATACTTTTTCAATAGCAAGATCCCCTAGATCTGTGAGTAGGGTATAAGGATCGAACCAGGAAAGATTGACAAAAGCCATTACTTGACCAATTCCTTCGCCAGTAAAACCGGAAAGCGCTTTCCCGATGGTTTGTCCCGGTTTGGTTGCTTTCATAGCAACACCAGGTGACGATGAAGACGTCAGATAGTCTCCCGGCAAAATAGCACCGTTTTGGGTATTTACTTTTACCGGCACGCGCCCTGTGAGAGCGACAATAACCGGAGTGCCCTCGCCGATAGCGTTGGCATCTCCTATAACCAATCCTGGTTTCGTTGTGACCACACCAATAAGGTTTTTGTCGTAGGCTGTCTGGGACATACTCACTCCGGCTTCTAGCGACGGATCTATCGTCAATATAGTTGCGGGAGGGAGATATTGGCCTTTGGTATAGTAGACTTCGGCTAAATCTGCTCCATCTATTCTATAGCCCAGAATATAGCTTCCGGAGTAGATTGTAAAGGTACCAGAGGCGGCGACTTGACCAGCTTGCAATTGGACTGATCCGGCCGTACCTCCATTCACCACTGTTCCCATGATCAAAAATGTATCATCTTCGCCACCGGTAGAAGTCAGAGTACCGCTTGAGGTACCGCAGCCTATATTTGAAACAACTTGGGCACCCGACTCTATTTCGTGGAATGCAATATCACAGGTTGCACCAGTTGGAGCAGTGATTTGCAATTTACTATCTGCTGCGGCAGGATTATTATAAGCTGCCATTATCTCAAATACCCATGTCTCATTAGCACCAATGCTGAATCCCAAGTCATCAGTAGCATCGGCGTCTGCGTCGACATCGGTAAACGTCGTAGTGGCGTTTGTGTAGTTACCACCCAATACGTTCTGGAAAGAAGCCCGATCGGTTCCGCAGGAGAATTTATTTGTCGTAGAATCCCAGAGGAGTTTACTTGTGGAAGCGTCACAATCTGTGAGGCCTCCGCCGGATATGCCTTCGCTGGCATCGCCGGACAAAGTGAGGTGGCCGGTCAGCGTGACCGCACCGGCGCTCGTCAGATCGAAATTAGTGCCGTCTATGGCTACTGTTTGAGCAGATATTGCATTGCCGATGGTGACCGCTCCGGCGTCAGTGACACCGATGACCTCATTACCGCTTTCCTGAAGTGAGAAATCTCCGGTAGAGGTGAGATTAATAATCATATTTGCACTTCCATTATCCGTAAAAGTAAGACTTAGAGCACCGGCACCAAATCCTATGGAGGTACTTGCATCAAGGGTCATGGAGTCAACGAATTTATCAAAGTCTAAAGAATTATTGGCAATTGTTCCACCTTGTCCGGTGGAACCTGTTGCCCCCGTAGGACCTCCAGTACCACTTGCCCCCGTTGCCCCCGTTGGTCCTCCTGTACCTGTTGCTCCCGTGGCTCCGGTAATACCAGTCGGACCAGCTGTACCGGTCGCTCCTGTTGAGCCTGTTGGACCTTGCGATCCTGTCGCTCCCGTTGTTCCTGTCGTTCCCGTGGGACCAGTGTTTCCTGTGGTTCCTGTCGTTCCGGTGGGTCCAACTCCTCCCGTGGCCCCCGTTGTCCCCGTTGGCCCCAAAGATCCGGTGGAACCGGTACTTCCCGATGGCCCTATATTCCCCGTGGTTCCCGTAGATCCGGTGGGACCTGCCACACCAGATGAACCGGTAGATCCAGTGGGGCCAGCCCCTCCTGTTGTTCCCGTAGATCCCGTTGGTCCTGCGCTACCCGTTGATCCTGTCGTCCCCGTGATTCCCGTAGGTCCATTATTTCCAGAAGCCCCTGTCGATCCCGTTGGCCCGGCTCCTCCGGTCGATCCTGTAGTTCCAGTTGCTCCTGTTGGCCCTGTATTTCCCGTCGTTCCAGTAGTTCCTGTAGGACCATTTCCTCCTGTAGTTCCCGTGGAACCCGTGGAACCAGTAGGACCATTTCCTCCTGTAGTTCCCGTAGATCCAGTACTACCCGTCGGTCCGGCATTTCCAGTTGCTCCCGTTGAACCTGTAGGCCCAGTATTACCTGTAGATCCAGTTGAGCCTGTGGGACCGGCAGATCCTGTGTTACCAGAACTTCCTGTTGGTCCACCACCTCCTGTTGATCCCGTAGATCCGGTTGGTCCTTGATTTCCCGTACTTCCCGTTGCTCCGGTTACTCCGGTAGGACCACCCGTTCCCGTAGTTCCGGTTGATCCGGTACTTCCCGTGGGACCGGTATTTCCTGAGGAACCGGTAGATCCTGTAGGACCTCCCGTACCTGAGGAACCGGTAGATCCGGTGGGACCTCCCGTTCCCGTTGTTCCCGTACTTCCCGTCATTCCGGTCGGTCCTGCCGCTCCGGTTGAGCCAGTCGTTCCCGTTGGTCCGGCTACTCCTGATGCTCCCGTGGAGCCGGTTGAGCCTGTGGGTCCACCAGTTCCTGTCGTTCCCGTACTTCCGGTAGGACCTTGTATACCGGTTGCTCCTGTGCTACCCGTGGGTCCTGTTTGTCCAGTAGTACCGGTTGTTCCAGTCGATCCTGTCGGTCCTGAACTCCCCGTCGATCCTGTGGGCCCTCCCGTTCCCGTGGTTCCTGTGGCTCCCGTAGAACCCGTCGGACCTGCCAACCCAGAACTGCCCGTAGAACCCGTCGGACCAGCTGCACCTGTAGCTCCCGTACTTCCCGTCGGACCAGCTGCACCTGTAGCTCCCGTAGGGCCGGTCGGTCCAGTCTGACCAGTGATACCTGTGGCGCCGGTAGGTCCCTGTGCGCCGGTAGGTCCTGTAGCGCCGATGGTGAGAGTCTTCCAACTTGATCCATTCCAATAGTACAGTTGATTATCAGAAGTATTGTAGTACATGGCACCATCTCCGGCAGCACTGGGTGCAGATGAGAAGTTGCCAGTACGCAACTGTCCTGTCGTGGTGATATGGTCACCGGCAGATAGTTGTCCGCCGATTTGTGCGTTTGCGCCGGTCAGTATGACATTTGTATTGGGGCTAAGGATCAAATTGGATACTGCGGCAAATCCTCCCGCAAATCGCGTATATCCAGTACTAAGTTTTGGAACGTCTGAGGAAACGGAAGTCGTGACTCGTGTCGCATTGTTATCCAGATCCCATTTAATGTTTGTGCCCGAAAAGCTTACATACCCGTGGTGCCAGCTGTTGTCTGACCAAGTACGTGTAGAGGATGCCAGTTGCGTGCATGTGGGCGTGCATTTATCAATAGCTACCTTTTTATCGGTGTTCCATCTGAACGCATAATATTTTCCACCATCTTCTGAAATATTTGTATGCAGTTCGATATTTTTATTAACTGTTTTAAACTCAAACTCTATAGTTGTATCTGTCGTAAAATTAAATGATACGGGAATGCGGCTTCCCACAGTACCAAAAATACCCAGACCTCCATCGTAAATTTGATTGGTGGCAACCAGAGGAGCTCCCGCCAATATTCCCGAGCTTGAAGCAGTGAATATAGAACCTACATCAAGTTTTGAGCTTAGATAGGCATTTCCACCCGCACCGACCGAAAATTTAGTACTCGTGGAACTTCCCGAGTTAAGTCGAAGGAGGTCATAACCGGATTCCAAAATCGACCCTTCACCATAGATGAGAGCTCCTGAAATGATACTATTGCCCGTGAGATTGGCAAATCCCGTGGTGGCCGGAACAGTACCCGCGAATTTAATATTGAGAGCGCCACTGCCATTAGGGAGGATATTGATCGATCCATCACTACCGGTGTCTGTTTGGAGAGTGATTGAACGGCCCTCTATCGTGAAATTTCCAGTTGTTGATTTGAGCCGTGGAGATGGTGCAGAGATCGCTATCTGACCATTTTTGTCGACAAAGAGTATAGCTCCCGCGGATGCAGGATTGGCTGGCGGTAACCCCTGGAGTGTTTCCGCATTGAGCGCGTATCCCACTGTCGCAATCTGCTGGCGTGGAGACATCTCTTCATCGCCATCCACCGTGATTCCAAGATAGGTGGATGCGTTTTCTGAGAAGACGGTAGCCCCTATTTCAAACCCGCACGTTGATCCGATAAGCACTGTAAATATACCATTTTGATCAGGTGTGACGGTACATATATCAGTGTTATAAAGGACAGTGCCTGCGTTGGGAGCGTCCCATATTCGGAATTGTAATTGAGACGGTTCGACGATCGGATTACCCGTCGTATCCGTCAATCTGCCTTGGAAATTGATGACTCTTCCCGGTCGTGTGGGTGTCAGTGGATAGGCGAGCGGTTGGGAAACATCTTTGTATAACTGTCTATACACTCCTATGGAAACTGTAATAGTAATGATACTAAAAAAAGCCCAACGCAAAAAGCTTGGAAGTGTCCCACGCAGTCGAGAGATGCGAGTAGTAGCCTTGATTTCATTTGATGTGGTAGGTGTAGGTACCTCTGTCTTTATTTCTTGAGGAGTCAGTTGTCTTTCGATGATGAGTTTATTATTATTTTGATATACTTTTGCGTACCATTTTACGAAACTTCTAGCGCTTGATAATTTCCGTTTTATAGAAGCAGGTGATAGAGATTGATCACTTAAGTATTCTTCAAGTAGTGAAAATTGGGAAGGATTTTCTATCAACCTGTTGATGTCCTTATCCTTAAAAAATGTTGCTAACTGTAGCAAATCAGACTTATAGTTTCTTACCGTAGCTGAAGGAGCTTGTTTTCCCAAATGCTCTATAAACTCTTCAACATTATTTTTATAGGGTTCTTCAATAGGTTCGCTTACCTGAAGCTCAAATTGTCTTTTGAGATAGGAAGAAAATTTTTCCAATAACTCTTTTGTATTTTCAGAGCGACGCTTATTTCTTGTTCGTTTTGCAAGCCACTGAGAGAATCCTTTTAGCGTCGAGTCCTTGAGAAAGATCGTGTAATCAATACCTTTCGATGCCTTCTCTTTGAACTGGATGTAGGTTACAAACTCTCTAAAATCTGCTCCGAGGCGTTTTTTCACTGTGCGGGAAATATTTAACGCACCCAAGAATTTTCTGAAATTAGCTTCAAAATTAGACAAATTATCAATATTCACCATACTACTTCCAGTACAATACATTTATAATAAGCTTGTCAAGAGGGAATTGATCTGCTTAGATGTCTTTATACGAGGGGATCAATAGGGGCTGCTTTATGAATAAAATCCGATTTGTCTATGTTTTTCACGATTTACCGCATGTATTTTCTAATTACTTATATATATCAAACGATATAATCGATAAGATATGACCTTTTTTGAATATATGATATTATTTGATAGTATTTTAAGAGCTTTTTGTTCATAATTTAGAAAGACTGCAATCATTGGTGAGTGAAAGTTTCAAAATAAGTGAAAGGTTAGTACATGAGGTCAGCGTGGGGAGCAAGATTCATGGTACACGGCAATCAGAAACTTAAATAGTACTACTATAGGATATCTTATCTAGTGCGTACCCCGGCATATTCACCATTGCTGTCTTTAGCAATTTCAAAAGTTTAAGGATTTTTTAGGGATTTAGCAGTTTATTGAAAAGAGTGCTAGAAAACGCTTTGATGATATTTAGAGCTTAGCAATAACATATTTTCTTGATATGCCTGATGTTTTTGAGTTTAGTGCTATTTCACTCTCCCTCTCTTCGTTAGTGTGCCCTGCGTCTCTCGTAACTATAACTTATAGTCTCTAAATGTATCAATACATATAAAACTATTACTATAGGTTCACTCTCAATCATTATGCTTTTATATACCTCTGCGCCTTGACGAGAATCCCTGTTTGGTTGCACAATGAGATGTATGAGGGGACAGAAGTTATTTATCTTCGGGGGAATTATAGCATCAATTCTTCTCATTGCAAGTGCGCTGTTTATTGCACGTGAGCGGACATCCTACTATTCAAGCGCATCAACAGGGGTAAATTCCCGCATCTTCTCCCCTGGGAACTCCTACATTTTTGCTTCGCCTATCAGCGCTTCTGCCGATGGATCGGGAATCATACGGATTACTGTATTTATTTTGGATGGCCAAGGGTTGGGAGTTGCCAACCAACCAGTTGAGCTTGCGGTTGGTCAGGGAGCACTTACGATTGCCAAGATCGCTCCTATCACCGACTCTTTCGGCCGAGCATATTTTGATGTGACTTCACAAATCGCCGGAAGCTATACGATTGGCGCACAGCTTTCAGGTGTAACCTTACCGCAGCGGGTTGGAGTTTCTTTTCGGTAAACCAGGCAAGCCATTTTCTAAACTTCCTCGTTTTTGCCTCGTAATAAATGGCAAGACTCATTAGAATACAGACAAACAGCACGAGGAGAAGTTTTGGTAGGATGAAGCTGATAAAATATGAGGATAGTGGTCCCACCATATAAGTGACTGTTTGGCTTTTAGGTGTGGGTGAATCCTGGTAGTTTGATGTGACAAAAAGCCGGTAGGTGTAGGCTTTACTGGTGGGGAGACTGAAACTGAAATCTCCTTTTTCATCGGAAACCGTTGAAAGATCTGGAAGGATGACGGCCAATACTTGAGGCTTGGCGATGTCTGCTATAGTGGTGGAAATTCTGTCTTGTACTGAATTTGAAGGAATCTCAAAGAGTGCGATTGATACAGTTTGACCGGGAATCGTTTTACCTGATGCATGTTCATTCTGATTTTGCCAGATTGCGCTTGCCGATAGAGAAAGTGTTGGAGAAAGAAGCAGTGGGCCAATTTCGCGATCTAGGGAAGGCTCCACGGGAATACAAATGGGGAATCCAGTTCGCCTCTGAGCATCAATTGTTGTGAGGCATAGTTCATGGGTTTTTTCAGAAATTGCTAAATCATTGATGAGAAAATAGCCCGTGCGATCAGAGTTTGTTTCCCCGAAGGAGCGCATTCCGCTCATCTGCACGATAGATGAAGGTGCGGTATATCCAAAAATTCGAAGATGCGCTGCTGCGGGAATATCTCCACTTATTCTCGTTTGTGTTCTCGTTTCCCGCGCCACGACAAGAGTAATTGATATAGTAAGATATACAAATATAATAGTTAGATAGAGATATTTTTTCATTATGCGGGATTTTTGACACTCTTTTTTATTCTTCTTTTTCTCATGCGGGCCTTTCCAATAAAAAATACTATTATCACACTAAGCAGTAATAAAAGAAATTTCCACGGTAGCGCAAAAAATGTTTTGTGTGAAGACACACTGATGCTTCCCTCATCCAGGGTAAATGTCGTACCAATCCGATATCTGCCGATGAAAAACCCCGCTAGAGAGAGAGTAGAATCATCTGACGTATTATCTTTCACAGTAATTCTTTTAGTCGCCTGTGCCAAGACGACGGCACTTTCCAAGGGAAACTCTAGCCGACCCGATAGTCCCTCAAGTGTTATAGTTCCGTTGGGTCGAAAGTAGGTAGTTCCCGTATTTTTAACCCAGATATTTGCCTGAAGTGGGGTGAAAGAGTCGTGGAGAGCAACTACATCAAAACGGACGATCTCTGCCGCCTTTTGCAACAACCCTGATTCTGTTACGCTGACCAGGAATATGGTTCCGATACTTTGGGATAATTGTGATTGAGACACTTCTGCCGCCGGCTGGACAGCTGTGGTAAACAGAAGCACTCGGTAAAGTTCCTGGTCAGGCAAATCTTTGGGAGGACTTATACGAACTTTGATTTCCCGTACTTGACCTTTTTTCAAAACAAATGGCCGTTGTGTGGCAATATCATCCAAAAACGTGATCCAGGACACTGGCGCAGGAGGTGTGGTTATCGTAAATCCCTGCGCTCCATACTCGTAAAAATTTGCAAAAACAGTTGTCGTTTCACCTCGATTGTTCAGCGTAAATGTTTGTACAACTGTTTTACCGGGTTTGATGAGGACTTCGACAATCGGAGGAGAAATCGCAAGAGAGAGGGATTGAGCATGCGCGAGGGGTAATTTAACAATGAAACAATGAAACAATGAAACAATCAAAAAGATGATTATTACTTTAGTGATGATAATAGATTGTCTCATTCTCCTATACATCCTATTTGACCTATACGTCATATTTTCCTATTAATTTTAAATTCCAGGCAAGGCTATAAAACTTATGACATTTCTATACTGTCCAACCGGTTGATTGGGTTCTACATTTACTTTAAGTGACATCGTTGCCTGGTCTTTCACCCTGCGTGCAGCAGATTGAAGCACTGTTGTCGGTTGTTCATTACGTAAAGTGGCCGGAAAGGGCGCGAAAACGTCTTTACTGTCAAATAGTTGTGGTGCAGTTTTACCATCCATCCGATAGCCAAACCCATAGGTGACATTTTTATTCCAGATAGCGGGTTGTGTTTGCGTACAGGGAGTCGGCTGCGCATCACAGCGGGTATCGACAATCGTTGCTCCAGCCAGCGTTGAGAGCGGTTGGTTTTCTGAGGCTTTTACAATATATCCTGGCATATCTCCATTTGCAATCGTGATAAAAAGTGTCGTAACAATCGGTTGGTGGGGGACAAGTACCCCAAAATCCGCTGTTGAGGGAGAGACAGTGAAGGATAATTCCTGTCCGGCGCTGCTGTTTAAAAAACCAGACTGTATAATGTAGCCTTTGGAGGCAAAGACTCCTGCCGCAGTTTGGCCTACTATATCTGATAATCGGAAATTTTGGGAGGATTTACTCCCTGAGGTCATATTGAAATTACCCCCCTGGATCTTGAAATTCTGGGAATTCATCTCTTGAGCGAGCACGGGGAGCTTGCGCAAATGCAAAATGTAAAATGCAAAATGTAAAAAAAATGAAGTAATGAGGAAAAAAGTAATTTTTAATTTTGAGTTGCCCCGCCTCAGCGGGATCCCGCATTTGCGGTGATATTTTTGATTTTTTATATTTGATATTTGATATTTCATCCTACTTCCAGCCTATCCCAAATCCGACACCGTGTCCACCCGCTCCTTCTTTTTTTTTACCATTTCTTTTTTCCCTAATTTCCCCTATTTCCTCTATTTCCCCTATTACCCCAATCACCCTTCTTTGATTGAGATTAGTTGAGCGGAAATTTCATCTCCTCCTCCACCAACTCTTCCTTAAGTTCCTCAACTTTGTGTGATAGAGTAAGAAGTTCTTTGTGCTGATTTTTACTTTTTTGATATACCTTCCCAAAGAAATAAGCCAAGGGAGTGAGAAAGGGGAACGCTAGAAGGGGGATAAGACTACTTCCCGCTCCAACTTGGTGAGCAAAAAGATAATACGTGATGAGCATAAAAGAGAGAAAGATAGGAATAATGGGTTCCAAAAGAAGGGAAAGCTCAAACAACAAGAAATGATTTAGAAAGAAAAGAGGAGAGGCGATGCCGCCGGTAGCCGATGTCAGAAGAAGTACCGCGATAGTGGAAACGACGCTTTCCACCAAGCGAAATTGGGAAGGGCGATGCAATCGATGAGAGAAGATAAGAGCTAAGATAAGGAGAGCAGTTAACTGGAGAGAATAATGAGCCAAAATTTCATCAGACATCCAAAGGAAGGTGATGAAAACAGCGATCGTAAGAATTGTCAGATGGACGGCAACTCTGGTAGGCATTACACCCAGTATAGCACGTGGGTACTTCTACAAAATTTAGTAGCGATATTTTTGAGGTTGGATGTTCTTGAAGGTGGAACTTGAAGTTTTTGATACCTTGAAAGTAGAAATCTTGATTGATACTCTATCAATATTATGATTAAAAGCTTCCGTGATCTTGAGGTGTATCAGGAAAGTTTTCAATTACAGCTAGAAATAGAAGAAGTATTGAAGGGATTTCCCCAAGGAGAAAAATTTCTTCTATGTGATCAAATGCATAGATCGTGTCGAGCGATACCTGCTTTAATTGTTGAGGGGTGGTCTAAAAGAGAATCACTTAAAGAATTTCAGAAGTTTCTTCGAGATGCGATAGCCGAAGCCAATGAAATGGTAAATCATCTGCTTTTAACCGTTGCCAAGAAATATATTAAGAAATCTGGATATGGAGAAGAGTTGATATCTCGGTATGAAAGATTAGTGAAGAAAATAACAAACCTTAAAAATAATTGGCAAAACTTCAAGTAATCAAAATATCAAGACTTCAAGTATTCAAGATCAAGAAGATCAATCTTCCAACCTCAAGAATTCTAGAGTACAAATTTATCGGATTCGCAGCCTATTTCGAAGTAAGTTGAGGCGATTTACGGCATCTTGGATGGTTTGCAGTGCGGTACCGTTAGAAGCGCTATTGCCGACTATCTGGGAGCCTCCCAGATGGATGACATTGGTGATGATATTTACCGATGTACTTACAGATGATCCCACTCGAGCGGACCGCACCAAATCTTCTCGGGAAATGGCCTGTATACTCACCGGCTGAGTGAAGAAGGCCAGAAGGATGATGGAGAGACCAACAAATTTTTTCATAAAATATCCCGCCAGATGGCAGGATAAACATAGTATACTCCATCTAATAAGTCAGTCAATTATATCAAAAAGATATAAAAAATATCATATGCTCACATATTTTGGCTGTCGAACAAGTTTTATCAGACGTTCTTTATAATCTTGGTATATCTGTTCCATCGCATCATTGAGCTGTATCAGTGTTCCCTCGGACGCTTTCCATTCATTGATTGTTTTGATGACGTCACTAAAAGCCCGTGAGGCCCATGGGACATAGAGTGCAAGAGCATTCTTACGGAAAAATTCGCTCGTGGGATCGATGGAATAGATAAGTTTTGTTTTCCCCTTCTTTTTGTTTACCACCACATTGGGCATATCTCGTCCGGCCACCGTGGTATGGTCAAGTCCGTCTTCCTCTACAATTGCCGTTTTGGGGAAAATCAAGTTTCTCAGTGGGGTCAGCCACGATGATCTGTTTAAACGCATAAGCTGTAACTTCACATAGTCAGGTGCCTGCGAATTGACCCACAGCTCCATGAGCTTCATATTGATCGGCATCGTGCCTTTTTCTTTATGGGTGTCTATAAGATACTTTGTATATTTAAATCCATCCAGCCCGTTTACCAGGCCTATCACATGACGATAGGTATAGGCAGGGCTATCCACAGGTATCCGTTTATTATTCACTTTCCAACAGGATCCCGCTGCTAGGGGAGCAAGAGGATTTCTCGAAACGGTAAAGTTAGCAGGCGTGTTTGGATTTAGTTTTCTCCAGCGGGATTTGGACCCTTCAATTTCTGTCATGACTTCCTGATAAAGGTTAAGTCCCCAGAGCGATGCATAGGTACAAAGGTCTGCTCCGGCTGAAATTTCAGGAAGTGTGAATGTAACCACATCGCCATAATTCTCCATGGTCATCTCCTTCGATCTGTCTTCACCAAGGATGCTTCTTCCCGTCATTTCTGCAAAGTAGTGAGCTACACCTTTGATCTTAGGCACCGGCGATTCCTTATCGGGGAGGCCGCGTAAAAAGACTTCAGCCAGTCTGCCATCGCAGGCGACATGGTCAAAAGCTGCTTGAAGATGTAGAGGCTCAACTTCATCCCGATTTCTCACCCGTTTGCTTACTCCTTGGGAGAAGACGAGAAATGGACGCCACTCCCGCGTACCCTCAAAACCGGCCTTTACCGATTTCTGTGAATACAAAGTATCCTGCCGGTCGACATTGAATCCGATCAGTGCACTTTCGAAACGATTGAGTGCTTTCCATGATTTTTTGTCTTGCAATGCTCGGTCAATAGCTGTGCGAAACTCTTCATCCGTCATGCCTGGGTTCCACTTTACGACGGTACCCTTATTGGTTTCGCTTGAAAATACTGCAAAGGGGAGCGCTTCATTAGCTGCAAGCTGTTTAATCTGTGTTCTTTCTGAATTTGTATACTTGAGCATTCCGATGGGTTGTTGCTCTTTGGCTGAACGTGGGTTGATATCCCGGTAGGCTTTGCCGGTAGAGAGAAGAAGGTTTGCAATATCGCGGTTGTCAGAAAGATCTAGATACCCTCCTAAGTCGCACATGTAACGCATGGTATCTGCCGGCATGAATTTGAGTAGTTCCTTCCACGTGGTCCCCAAATC
>Ga0213870_1001158_pt1 | contig 12014 bp, 11 predicted proteins | sample WICALVC2017_Meta_FD_160119 | JGI IMG/M metagenome (GOLD analysis project Ga0213870, IMG submission 160119) | Freshwater microbial communities from subterranean cave lake in Wind Cave National Park, South Dakota, United States - WICALVC2017 | ecosystem: Environmental > Aquatic > Deep subsurface >... | reverse complement strand
TTTGAGTTTATTTTACCTCTCAAAGAGGATTAATGAACTAGTAGTGTGGAAAGATGAAATTCCAGTAAAAAGATACAAGTACATATTGGAGGAGCCTAATATCTGGGAATTTTACAAATGGGATAAATTCAATAGCTGGGAGGCAAGTATTAGTCGCTATAATAATGGAATGGTTAGGTTAATGACTTGGGTATCAAACACCGGGGAAACCAAAAATTGGCAAGAAACAAATAAAATAAAAATAAGTGAGCAACTTTATCAACACCAAATTAAATTAATGAAAATCATACAAAGTATCAATAGAAAAGAGCAAGAAAAAATCTATCTTTCTTCTTTAGTAAATAAAACATTTACTGAACTATTTGCTATCTTAGGGTTAAATTTATATGACACTTCTGCCTTACGGTATGACTTACTTGTTCCAAACGGAAAATCAGGAGAATTCGAAGTATACATTGAGAAAGACAGCAACATAATCAAAGAAATGCAACAAATATTTATGGACGTAAATGGGAAAATAATAAAGCCTCTTGAACAGAACGGAAATAATAACTTAATACGATTTAACAATGTAGATATCGGTAATTTTAAAAATGAAAAAACGATAAATGTTACCCTGCATATTCCTCCAGAAAATCTTTTAAAAAATATTAGCTGGGAGAGCTCAGGATATGCAAGTATCGGTATCGCAACAAACGCGGGAATTTTAAAGGTAAATAATATTTTAGGAGATAGTTCGGGTGGACTTATTCAACAAATTAATGAATGGAAGCCAGATAAACAGTATCTAATATCATTTGATTATCAAACATTTGGGGACGATTTTATCCTTAAAGTCTACGATAAGCGTTTAAAAGAATCTTCAAAAAAAGGTTTTACTAGCTATGTTTATCTTGAAAAAAATCTTAACGCTAAAACATGGAAAACACATCAATCTATAGTATCCGCCGACAACAAATCTTCAACAGGATTTATTCAGATATTAGGAAACTCAGAAAAAACAGAGAGCGAACTTCTTATGAAAAATCTTTCTGTAGTAGAAATGCAGTATCCCAAGGTCTTCTTTAAAAAAATTATAGGTTCGGGACAAAAAGAAGCAACCCTTCCGCACATTCTTTTTAAAAAGATTAACCCAACGAAATATAAGATAGAAGTAACAGGAGCATATAATCCATACACCTTAGTTTTTTTAGAACAATTTAGTAAAAAATGGGAATTGGTAGATATTACAAAAGATTCCAATGGTTTGAGAAGGGAAGTCTCTAGATTTTTTGCAAAGGTTGGTATAATTATGTTGTCGCCTTTTATAAAAGATAAAAGAGTAGAGAATAATACTGTAGCTAGTTATTTTAACGGTAAAGTTAAAGAAGGCGTACACCAGAAGACATTTCTGGCACCTAGCACATTTGAAACGTGGGGGAAAGATTCTATTGCCAACTACAGGCATTTTCAGGTAAACGGTTATGCTAATGGATGGAACATCGAACCTAAAGATATGAGCGGAAAGACCAGCTATACACTTATTCTTGAAATGACAGCTCAAAAACTATTATATCCTCTTCTTTTAATATCGCTTTTGACTTTTATTTTTGTACTTTTATATTTCTTTATTAGACTTTTTTCAGTGAATGGAAAAACTAACTAGTCTTTTTCTTTTTATTGCAAGTGCAATTATTTTTGGAGCTTGGTTTACTGCAAGGGAAGTAATTGGTGGGGATTGGCCTTATTTCTTTAGCTCTTTTCTTAACGAATTTACTCTTTTTCCTCATTCTTGGGCTGCATATCAAGGCAATGGACTTGGCGGAGAATTTATATCTTATTCCTTGGATAGCTATCTTTATCTTGTAGTGTATTTATTTGTTAATGTACTGCATATCCCATGGGAAATTGTTTATAAAGTTTTTTTCTTTGGTTTTTATATCGTTTCATCAATTTTATCTAGTATTTATCTTCTGACAACTGTCTTGCCAACAGCAAAAATATGGCACAAGATGGCTGCATCATTTATCTTTACCGTCAATACTTATATTCTTATGGTAGTTGGTGGCGGACAGATGGGAGTAGCATTAGCGTATTCTGTGGCACCTCTTGTTCTGGCAACTTTCGTAAAACTTATTAATCTAACAAATTCTTCGGGTTTTAATTCAAGATTTTCCATTATTGCCGGGTTGGTTTTAGCATTTCAAGTCATGTTTGATACAAGAATTGCTTACTTGAGTATGATTGCTGTTGCAATCTATTTAGTATTACAGATCACTAAAAAAAATATACCCAATACATTCTTGCCCGTCAAAGCTTTAGCGAAGTGGGGATACTTAATACTTTACGTTCTTATTGTCCCTATGGGAATTACAATATTGCTGCATGCTTCTTGGATTCTTCCTCTAGTAACATTTCGATCAAGCCCTGTTAATGAGATAATTAGTTATCAAAGCTCAGTGGGTGCGTTTGAATTTTTTTCTTTTGCAAGTTTTTCGCAAAGCTTCTCGTTGGTTCACCCAAACTGGCCGGAAAATATTTTTGGGAAGATCGGGTTTATGAAACCTGAATTTTTAATATTACCAATATTAGCATACGCTTCATTGCTGTTTATTAAATCAAATATACAAATCAAAGATCAAATTAACAATAGAACAATTTTGTTCTTTGCTTTGCTTGGTTTACTGGGGGCATTTTTGGCAAAAGGCGCAAATCCACCATTTGGAGAAATAAATATATGGATGTTTACACATATGCCAGGATTTACTTTTTTCCGAGACCCAACTAAGTTTTACTTGCTAATTGCTCTATCTTACTTGGTTTTAATACCTTTCAGCATTTCTTCCGTTAGAGTTTTTTTAAAATCAAAAATCAAAAATCAAAAATCAAAAATACATAATCAATATCAAATATTTAATTTTTCATATATATTTTTAATATTTACTATTTTGTATTTGTTATTTCTTATCCATCCCGCTTTTTTTGGTCAACTTGGCGGGACATTTAAAAAGCATGAGGTTGCGCACGAATATATGGAGCTTAAAAATTTTCTCAATAATCAAAATGGCTTCTTTCGTACTCTTTGGATTCCAAGGCAACAGCGTTTCACATACTATTCAAATACCCATCCATCCGTTGAGGGGCTATCATTGCTTAAGACGACAAGTTCGGCTGAGGTTATAGACATCCTTAATAGAAAAAATTCTCAAAATTATTTGTCAGATTTATCTATAAAATACCTGATTGTTCCGTATGACGAATTTGGCGAAATTTTTGTAAAAGATAGAAAGTACGATGGGAAACAATATCAATATACAATAGAAAAGCTAAAAACTGTTCCGTGGCTAAAAAGAATTAATGGTTTTGGAAAAATAGCTGTTTTTGAGATACCAAACCCAAAGGATCATTTTTGGATTAAAGAAGGAGATCTTTCATATAAAATGCTTAGTCCCGATCGATATTCTCTTAAAATATCTACACCTACATCAACTTCCCTACTTTTTTCTGAAGCGTATAGTCCCCATTGGACAATGAAGATTGAAAATGAATTTGTAGCTGCGGAAAAGACAAAGAGTGGGATAAATAGCTTTAAGATAATAAAAGTTGGTAATTATGAGGTAGAGGTTTATTTTGCAAAAGAAATATATTATCGTAGCGGATGGGCTTTTTCTATTCTCGCTCTTTTTTTATTGAGTACTTTTTTATATAAGCAAAAAAAAGATAAAGTTAATATATGAAAAAAACCAGTTCGTGTACTTTATGCCGGTCTGGCGAGTCTTATATCCTATTTTTGGCAAGAGATCGAATGTTTGACTTACCAGGAGTTTTTACTCTTAAGCAGTGCCAAAGATGTCAACTTGTCTTTATAAGTCCTCAACCTAAACTTTCCAATTTAAAGATACATTATCCTAGTGCTGCCTACTATTCATATGGCGTTAGTAAGAAAAAAGGTCTTTTTGGGTTAATTCGAGAATATCTTGTTAAGTATTATTATAAGCCAAATATACTTAGTAGCGTTTTTGCAAGACTTATACAGAACGTTCCGGCTATGCCAACATGGGGGAGGAGCAGAAAATTTTTAGATCTGGGATGCGGAAGTGGAGAGACAATGCTTTTGTTAAAAAAATTAGGGTGGGAAGTTTATGGCTTAGATATAAACAAAAATGCAATTAAATATGCAAAGGCAAGAGGGCTTACTGATGCGCGTTATGGAACATATAAGGATATATCCAATTATAGAGATGGTTTTTTTGACGCAATAAGACTTTATCATGTTATTGAACATTTGGATGATCCAAGATTTTGCTTAAAGCTTATTAAAAAAAAATTAAAAAATGGAGGCGAGTTGATTATAGGTACACCAAATATAGAAAGCTTTGCATCTCGTCTTTTTGGTCGTTATTGGTACAATTTGGATGCTCCACGACATTTATTTCTTTTTTCTCCTCAGACTTTAAGAAGAATGGTAGAAAACGAATTTAGTGTTACTAGGTTAGAATATTGTTCGGTAGGAGGAATTGCTGGTAGCTTACAGTATATCCTAGAAGATGTATTTAACAAAAGATTTAATCTTTTAGGAAAATTATGGATTGTTTTAGCGTTTTATCCAATAGAGTGGATATTTGATAAGTTTGGCATAGGAGATGTTTTTATTATGCGGATGCGTCCTAAATAAGATGGTGTATAATAGTAATTTAAATAGAGTGTTGAGTCGAGAAATATGAATATTGCAATTACTGGAGCAACAGGGTTTTTAGGAGAACATCTTATAGAAGAATTGAAGATAAAAAACTTAAGCTACTCAATCTTTGACCGTAAAAAGCATGATCTCTTTAAGCCCGAAACGCTTAAGGATCTAATTGAGGGGAAAGATATCGTTATTCATCTTGCAGGGATAAATATAGGTCCGTATGACAAAATAATGAATGTAAATGTTTTGGGAACATTGGGGCTATTAGATGCAATGGTAAAGTATTCTCCCAACAGCAAAATAATATTTGCCTCTACGTTCCAGGTATATGTACCGCATAGTTTGTATGGTTTATCAAAAAAATTTGCAGAAGAAATTATAAACTATTATGTTTTTATGCATAAGATTAAAGCTTTAGTTTTTAGATTAACAAATGTTTACGGAGAGGGATGTAAACCATTTTATAATTCGGTTATTGCAACTTTTATTGATCAAATAAAACATAAGAAACCTATATTTATATATGGAGACGAGACTAGAAAGCGTGATTATTTGTACGTAGAAGATACTGTGGATGCAATTGTTAAGGCGGTATTTTTTGATCCAACCAATATTGAATACTTTGATATATGCTCAGGTAAACTTATATCTATCAATAAAATAGTTAAAATTTTAAGTGAAATTTATCCTAATAAAATTAAAGTAGTGTATAATAAACAAGTTAAGGTAAGCGATTGGGGTTTAAAAAAGAATTTTATAAAAGCAAACAAACTGCTTAAGTGGAAGCCCCAAACCCTTATAGAGCAAGGATTAAAAATGGCTATGCAAGGGTAAGTTGTTTATGAAGCTAAAAATAAAAAAAATAAATGTTAAAAGTGATTCACGGGGTTGGTTGTCTGAAATAATAAGGCCAGAAGATATTGACAACATTCAATTTGGTCAGTTATTTTTGACAGTTGCTTATCCAGGTGAGGTTAGAGGAAATCATTATCATAAAAGGAAGACAGAGTGGTACTGTGTAATAAGAGGCAAGGCAATACTTACTATGGTAAGTAATAAAACAAGAGAAAGGAAGGAGACTATCATGGGAGAAAATAAATTGACTCTTGTTGAAATACCTCCAAATTATTTTCATTCTATAAAAAATGTTGGAGAAAAAGAGATGATGCTTTTAGTTTATGTTAATGAGTCTTTTAATTCTATGGATGCGGACACATATTTTTAGAACTTATCATGCAAGAAAATTTTAAAGAAAAAATAAATGACAAAGCTATCCTTATAACAGGAGGGACTGGTTCTTTCGGGAACACAGTTATTGGATTTCTCTTAAAATATAATCCAAAAAGAATTACCATTTTTAGTCGAGATGAGAAAAAACAATTTGATATGCGAAACAAATATAGTTCTTCTCTTCTTAAGTTTGTGATAGGAGATGTTAGAGACAAAGAGAGTATGGGGACAGTTATGGATGGGATTGATTATGTGTTTCATGCAGCGGCTCTTAAGCAGGTTCCTGCATGTGAGTTTTTTCCAATTGAGGCAGTAAAAACAAATATTTTGGGGGCGCATAATGTTATAGAATCCGCACTTAAATATAGGGTGAAACGGCTTGTAATATTGAGTACTGATAAAGCGGTATATCCTATTAATGCTATGGGAATGACAAAAGCGCTTATGGAGAAAGTAATGATTGCGCAAGCGAGGAGAGCTAATGAAACGAAAAATAATGACACAATTTTATGCGGGGTTAGATATGGAAATGTAATTTATTCACGCGGTTCGGTGTTGCCGTATTTTATCCATCAGATAAAACAGAATAAAGAATTAACTGTAACAAATGCCGAAATGACACGGTTTCTGCTTCCTCTTGTGTCTGCAGTTGATTTAGTATTTCATGCAATGACAAGGGGAGAAAATGGAGATATGTATGTACGAAAGGCCCCGGCAGCTACTATGTCTACGATCGCATCAGCTGTTTGCGAACTTTTTTCGCATAAAAAGGGATATAAAGAAGTTGGAATTAGAGCTGGTGAAAAAATGCATGAGACGCTAATTTCTCAGGAAGAGTTATTGCGGGCAGAAAATCAGGGAGATTATTATCGAATTCCTTCCGAGAGTCAGGGGTTGGATTACAATCAATATTTTTTAAAAGGGAAGAAACCCACAGGGAATAAGTTTTTATCTTATACATCAGAAAACACAAAAAGACTAAATTTGGAAGAAACAATTGCATTGTTAAAAACAATTCCTGAAATTCAAGAGGAATTAAAAAACTGGAAAAATAAATATGGATAAAAATATCAAAAAATTAAAAATTATGACTATTTTAGGAACAAGGCCTGAGATAATAAGGCTCAGCCGAGTTCTAGCCAGAATGGATGAATATTTTAACCATATTTTTGTTTATACAAAACAAAGCTATGATTATGAACTAAGCGATATTTTTTTTGAAGAATTGAAGCTTCGAAAACCTGATTACTTGTTGGATGTAAAATCTGAAACACTTGGAGGACAAATTGCTAATATTGTTAAACAAACAGAAGAAGTAATTCTTAAAGAAAAGCCAGATTCTCTTTTAGTTTTAGGAGACACAAATAGTAGTCTTTCAACAATAAATGCAAAAAGATTAAAAATTCCTATTTTCCATATGGAAGCAGGCAACAGAGCTTTTGATTGGGATGTGCCTGAGGAGGTAAATCGTAGAATTGTTGATCACATAAGCGATTACAATCTTTGTTATACAGAACACGCAAGAAGATATCTAATTCGGGAGGGCATAGATCCAGAAACTATATTTGTGACTGGATCTCCTTTTGCCGAAGTATTTTCCTATTTCCATAAAAAAATAAACTCTTCATCAATTCTAAGAAATTTAAATATTACACCAAAGAAATATTTTTTAGTAAGTACTCATAGGGAAGAGAACGTCGATAACAAAGAGAGATTAAGGGAGCTTTTTTTATCTTTTAACTATTTGGCAGATAAGTATAAATTTCCAATTATTGTTTCTCTGCATCCTAGGACTAAAAAGCGTTTACAGGAGGCAAAAATACCCATTGATTCTATGATAAAACTTTGTAAGCCTTTTGGATATTTTGAATACAATAATTTGCAGAGAAATGCTTTATGCGTGCTCTCTGATAGTGGCAGTGTTCAAGAAGAGTCAGCGATACTGGGGTTTCCAGCAATACAAATACGAGTGAGCACAGAGAGACCAGAGGCTTTTGACAGTGGTTCTATTATACTTACTGGTTTTAATAGTAATGCAATTGCAAATGCCGTTTCCTTTGTTCTTTCACAGAGAAAAAAAGGAGAACCAACGGTTACACCACGAGATTATCAAGATACAAATTTTTCGACTAAGGTGGTAAAATTAATCATGGGACTTACAGGGATTACAAAATATCATGATTATAGGCTCTAATCAATATAAGAACGATTTTTTTAACAAGCTCAACTTTGAATTTAAAAAAGGCAAAAAAATTCTTGATGTAGGATGCGGGACAGGCACAGATGCGGAGATTTTCTTTAATGAATATAAGCTTAAGTTTTACGGCGTTGATATCTATGAGGATGAAAACATTAAAAAAAAACATTTCAACTTTAAATTAGGAAGCATAGAACATATTCCATACGACTCACAATCTTTTGATTATATTTTTACCCACGACGTACTCCATCATGTTGACGAAAAAAGTCAGAGAAAAAATAAAAATATAGGGGGACTTAAAGAGCTTCGAAGGGTTTGTAAAGAAGGAGGATACATTATTATTGTTGAGGCAAATCGGTATAATCCTTTGTTTTATCCCCATATGGTTTTAATGAAAGGCCACGATCACCTTAAACAGTCGTATCTAGTGGATCTTGTAAATAAAGTTTTTACGAAAGATACCATATCTTTTCGTTTTTTTGAGGCGCATCTATATCCAAAACCTTTTTTGACTTTATTTAAAATTTATGAATACTTTATGGAACATTTTTTACCAAAAAGTTTTATAGCCTATAATGCAGCAATAGTAAAAAAGAAAGAATATGAAAAAAATAATACTTAATTTAGGTTGCGGTAAGACAAAAATTCCTCATTCCATCGGTGTTGATATAGTAAGAATAGAAAATTATGTAGACCTTGTTTGCAATCTTAATGTATTACCTTATCCATTTGCAGATGAATCTGTGGATGATATCCACATGTATCATGTTCTTAAACATCTTCAAGATCCACTTTCCAAAATGGAAGAACTTTATAAGATATTAAAACCAAAAGGAGTGATATACTTGCGAGTTCCACACTTCTCATCGATGGGCGCATTTTCCGATATCACACATGTAAGGCCTTTTGGGTTTACGAGCTTTGACGTATTAGGAGGGAATGACTACCACCATTTTTATAGTATAAAAGCGAAATTCAAAATTATCCGCAAAGAGATTAAGTATTCAGGTTTGTATCCAAATTCTGGACTGTATGTAAACTATATTCATAAAAATGAATGTTTTTGGCTCGTAAGACCGTTTGTAAAAATAGTAAATTTTTTTATTGCATTATCTCCTATTTTTTTTGAAAGAATATGGTGCTATTGGGTAGGCGGCGCAACAGAGATAGTGTTTGTATTACAAAAAGAAAAATAAATTACCTATATCCTTTTTCTTTAAGGTAATCTTGTAATCCTTCTTGCCAATTACGCATTATATCAATCCCAAGTTTTTTTAGATTTTCATTCTTAAGAGCTGAAAAATGAGCGCGTTTGGCAGGGGTTGGAAATTCTGCGGAAGATACAGGTTCAAGTTTTACTTTGGTTTTAGTGAGTGCAAAAATTTCTTTTGCAAATTCATACCACGAACACTGTCCTTGGGCTGTAGCATGATACAGACCAAAGGCATCAGTTTTTATAAGCTTAAAAATTTGCTTTGCGAGATCAAGCGTATATGTTGGACTAACGATTTGATCATTGACGACTCTTACATGGTCTTTCTCTTTTGCAAGGCTAAGCATAAGTTCTACAAAATTGCCTCCTTTGCCTTTGGAGCCAGCAGTGCCAAAAAGACCACTTGAACGAATAATAAAGTATTTTGAGCAGGTATAACTAGTAAAATGCTCGCCTGCTAGCTTACTAATTCCATATGCATTGATTGGTCCTGGGCAATCGGATTCTTTGTAAGGTTTCTCTCTTTTCTTATCTAACCCAAATACATAATCTGTACTGATATAGGTAAAAACTATATTTTTCTCTTCACAATACTGGCCAAGGTACTTATTTGGTAGTCCATTTATCAAAAATGCTTTCTGTGGGTCAAATTCTCCCTCGTCAACTTTATTATAAGCAGCAGTGTTTATAATAATATGAGGATTGATTTGATTTAAGACTTTTTTAATACTGTTTGCATCCGAAATCTCAATATCTTGATGAGCTAACGGAATAAGGGCAAAGAATTTATCTTTTGTAAATACCTTCACTATGTCAGTTCCAAGCTGACCATTGCTGCCTATGAGAGCGACTTTTTTTTTACTCATGTTTTTTAAGATTAGGGCTCAAGCCTTGCACCAGTTATCAATAACTTTTTGCCATCTTTACACTTTATAAAAGCGTTTGGATAAGGGTCAGAAAGTGCTCGTATAAAGTTATACAGTTCAACTGAAGTTTTTGTTTGTATGTCTTTTATTGTTAATTCGCTTTCTTCGGGTTTTCTTCTTTTAAAGACTGTTGCATGGTTTTCATCTTGAGCAATTGGACGAATTGTCTTATTAGCTATCGAGTCTAAAACTTTTATTGTATCTTGCGTTCCAACTGTGACTATCCTCGTAAAGATATTCTCAAACGTCCCCATAAGCGAAAATGGCGTTTGTGCATAGACACTCCCTGCATCAATTTTTTCGCCTGCTTGTAATATAGTAACTGCGCTTTTCGTTTCGCCGTTTATAATTTGATGCTGTAGAGGCGATCCCCCTCTGTATTTGGGTAAAGGAGAGGGATGAAGGATTAGGCAAAGATATCTAGCATAGATATCTTTTGGTATAATCCATGACCAGCCGTAAAAAAGAAATAAATCAGGCGTCTTACGACAAACATTTTTTATAGTATTGTTTTTTAAGTCTTTTGGATCAATATTTAAACAGGGTACAGCAATGTTGTGAAAATTAGTCTCAGGATAATTGGTAGTAATTATTTGTGAGATGTGCCACTTACTATTTTGAGCCTTCAAGAGGTTTTTTAAAATTTCATACGACCATTTCCTATAGCCGGCAAAGATTATGTTCATACCCACCACGTCCTAAGCAAACTGTAGCTTTCTGCATATGCTATTCCAATCTCAGCACCTCTTATTCCCGCAATTCTTTGCAGATTTTCTGGGCTCCTAGGGAAAGGATCTTTACGCAGTTGAGTTTTGTGACACTTCAAGAGCATAATTTTTTCTTCTATTACCTTAGAAATATTTATATAAAAGTTGGGAATAAACTGTTTATCCGTCGTCCACGAATATGGTTCCTCGTGTTCCAAAATTGTTCGAGGCTGATGGACAAGTGATTGAGGAAGAGGCCGAAAAGCAGTTATTGATGCAGTTGCTACTGTTCTATGGTCTTGGTCGAAGCTATAGCGGAATGGAATACATACAATATCTGGTTTAAAATCTTGAGAGGTATCCTCTATCTTTTCAATTAATTCTTTTTGCGGCACTACATCCAATCTCATAAATTGTTTACCTCGAAAAGCAATTTTATAGCTAAAATTTCCATACTTTGCTGCTTTATCTATTTCTTTCATGCGTTCATCAGCGTTTGTTTGTTTTGTTACTAACTGTCTCGAAGAGCCAACTGACATAAATAATACAAATACTTTAGCTTGTTCGCGTTTTGCAAGCATAATGAGCCCCCCGCAGCATATTGCTTCGTCATCCGGATGGGGAGCAATAATAAGTATTTTTTTATCTTTTAGCATATTTGCTACGAGAAATATTATATAGGAAATTCCCGCGTATAGCAATACAAAGTAAATCTAATATTGTATAGGGTCTAGATAAGTTTAGCTAATAATATATGCTAGAATAGCTTATCTAGACAATGAAAAATAAGTATTTTAATCGTTCCCATATTTCTGAGAAGAAATTTAGACAAATTTTAAAGTTATTCTGAAGTTATTCTGTAAAGATTATACAGCATTTGCGGTAAGCGATGCTACAGGTATTTCACGAATTACAATCAATAATCTTTATACCTTGTTTAGGAAAAGGATATTGTCCTTAATAAATAACGATCTTCTTAATAACGAGGTGGAGATTGACGAAAGTTATTTTGGAGCAAGACGCGTTAGAGGGAAAAGAGGAAGAGGAGCAAAAGGAAAAACTCCAGTGG
>Ga0213870_1001157_pt1 | contig 12017 bp, 10 predicted proteins | sample WICALVC2017_Meta_FD_160119 | JGI IMG/M metagenome (GOLD analysis project Ga0213870, IMG submission 160119) | Freshwater microbial communities from subterranean cave lake in Wind Cave National Park, South Dakota, United States - WICALVC2017 | ecosystem: Environmental > Aquatic > Deep subsurface >... | reverse complement strand
AGAAATAACAGAGCCGCCAGATTCTTTGATTCTATGTTTTAGGTTTGTGTCCATTGTAGCAATTATTCCTCCATATTTTTTTGTGTGGAAAATTATTGATTCATCTACAAACGTTCCAGAAATTTTTATTTCTTTTAAATTTTTTATAAATTCTAAAGTTAAAGCGATATGATGTTTTTTCTTATCATTCTTACTTAGTTTTTCTAGTTCTTGTATAACAATATCTGGTACAACAAATTGAATTGAGCCAATTTCGGTCTCAAGATTTGAGATATTTTTTATTCTTTTTGTTGCAATATGGATTAAAAAACTAGTATCACAAACAACTTCAACCAACTATGCCTGCCCCAATTAGTCTCCATCTATCAGCTATTCTTCTACTAATTGCAACATTGCTTTTTTCAAAAATGCATACTGGTCTTTTAAATTGTGTTTCAATAATATTTGATTTTACTTTTTCTACTTTGGAAAGAACTGGTGCGGTTCCAATGTTTAATCGTAATGATTCACCTACCTGAATTGGTAAAACCTTTGTTTCATCTGAATCACCTACAGCAGAATCAAATAAACTTACTTCAATTTTGGCAGTTAGTAAGTTTTCAGGAAGTGTGCCAGGTTTGCCTATTACTGAACCAATAAGTGAATCACTACGTGTTAAGGAGGGATCAAGTTTTGTACCTATAGCAATGAGTCCTCCCGGCTTTGCCATTTCAACTCTTCCAGCACCAGTACCAAGCGATACAACTTCGGTACGTATTGGTTCATAGATCTTTTTTTTCTCATTAATTATACCTGGTCTAATCTCAATTTCGTCACCAACTTTGAATACACCGTGAGTTAAGCTTCCTCCTATTACTCCACCTTTGATCTCCTTTATTTTTGTGCCAGGTTTGTTTACATCAAAAGATCTTAGAACATGCATTACTGCTTCTTTTGATTCATCTCTAGGTGGTGTCTCTATGTTTTCCTCAATAGCTCCAATTAATGCATCAATGTTTAGCTTTGACTGTGCGGAAATAGGGATTATTGGGGATTTGGCAATTTTTGTTCCTTTGACAAATTTTGTAATGTCATTATAGTTATCTAACGCTTCTTTGTAGGAGACAAGATCTACTTTATTTTGTACTAGAATTATCTGTTTTATTCCTAATGTTTGCAATGCAAGAAAGTGTTCTTTGGTTTGTGGTTTTGGAACCTTTTCATTTGCAGCTATTACCAACATGGCTCCATCCATTAATGCCGCACCTGAGAGCATGTTTGCCATTAGACTCTCATGGCCAGGACTATCTACAAAACTTACCACTCGCGATAACTCGCTTTCTTTCCCACAGTTAGGACATTTTGGTGTTGTAGAATAACCAAGTGTGATCTCACAGCTTTTGCACTTGTAAAATGCTGCATCAGAATATCCCACACGAATTGTTATTCCCCGTTTTAGTTCTTGACTATGTACGCTTGTCCAAACACCTGTCAATGCCTGAATTAAGGTTGTTTTCCCATGATCAACATGACCTGCTGTACCGATGTTAACACATGGCTGATAACCATATTTTTTTATGTACCAATCAGGAAGCGTTTCTTTCCAATGCAACAATACAAGTTTTTGCGTGGGTTATGTTAACTTATTCCTTTTTTTCTTTTGATGGTTCTTCAGCAGTTTTTTGTTCTACTTGTAGTTCACCATCATATCTACTGTTTATTTGATAAATTTCTTCTGTAATTGTATTTCCTCTGATCAGCTTTCGTATCCGTTGTCCTTTTTCTGCGGTTCGTAACCCAACATCTTTGGATAATAGGACGTATTTCCTTGAACCACCATGAATATCAGATCTCATTGGAACGCCTGACTTGTCACTACCTCCTGTAATTTTCATTTTTCCTGCTAGTCCTACAATTGATGCATCTACTTCATTTTGTAGTTGTAATCCTAACAATGGGTTTGCGTCTTTTTCTTTTAGCTCTTTGGTTATTGATTTTCCAGTTTTATCTGATATTGTTAATTTAAAATTTGCCAAGTATGCAAAAAAAAAACTTGACTACTAATTAATCTTTGTACAGAATCTTTAAACCATTTTGAGATAAATTTGGTTTGTGGAAGAGATCAAGTGTCCTAAGATGCGAAAGTAAAATGACTTCGATTCAAGCATGTCATATGTTTTGTACAAAATGTGGTTCCCATCTTGATTGTTCAGATAAGGGAAATTATTGGTAAAATCTAGTAAGGTCTCTTTGGAATATAATCTGCAGCCATATTTACTGCGTGGTCTTTCATTATTTCGATATACGTATCATAATCTGCTTCAAAATTGCAATGAGGACATTTTACATTTTTCATTTCATCATCAAGGTTTGCTACTTTATCACACTCTGGACATCGTGCATCCATGAATTTTATTTTTCATTAAGCTATATAACGCTAATCTCTAGAGTCAAGCTGCGCGGAGTTAGTCCAGCCTCGCAGGACGTCAGCTTCCCAAGCTGAAGGTCGCGGGTTCAAATCCCGCACTCCGCATCTTCAAAGTTCGCGTAAAGCTTGTAAAATACTTTGTTTGTCTTTTGCGTTTGGTGTATATTTTAAATAATTTTCAAAATCTTGTTTAGTTTCTATAGTCTTTTTTTGTTCTAATCTTGCCAGCCCACGATTTTTGTGAATTGGACCAAACCTTGTAGTGTTAATCTCAATTGCTTTTGTATAATATTGCTCTGCTTTATCATATTGTTTGTTTTTTAAGTAATAATTTCCTAGTCCTCGATAAGCAAGATAACATCTATAGTTGATCGCTATACTTTTTTCGTAATACTTGATACATTCTGAAGAATTTTGTTCGTTTAATATTCCACCTAATAAAGCAAAGGCGGTAGAATTTTTGTTATCAATTTCTATTGCTTTTTTAAGTGATTGAATTGCTTCATCTGATTTTAGTTGTATATTAAGTCGCTCTGAAACAAAGCATAATCGATTTGATTTGTCTAATTTTTTATCACCAATTTTTATTTCTGATAATATATCAAGTGGTGCTAATATGATCATTAATCTTCCATCTTCTTCCCATAAACTATCAAATTTTTTTTCAGGAATAACGCCTATTTGAAATTGGTCTTCCTTATGCTGTTGTGGAATATAATGAATTATTGTCTTTTCTCCATCATCGTATCCTGAAATAATGGACGCATGCTGAACGATATCATGTAGACCTGGAAGAATTACTATTGGTGGGATTCCCATGTCTATAATTTTTTTTAATTCTGATATTGATGAATGTAGAATTGAGCTGCCAAGTCCATGTCGTTCTGCAAGTTCAATACCTTCAATCAAAATACTACCATTTACGTTAGGATATTTTTTTGCAATTTCAACTGCTTCTGATAATGGTAAATCTACGCTCCAGTATTTAGAAACTGCATTTATTGATAATGGTAAACAAATGTTTTCTTCCTCAACTGGAGGTAATAGTAATTCATGCTCAGATGATTTCATATCTTCATCACTATCTTTTCCATATTAAAATCAAAGACGTACAAACGATTCTATGAGTTTTTGACCATCAGAACTCATTTCTGGATGAAATTGTGTTCCAAAAATATCTAGTTCTTTATGTTGAATGATTTCATATTTACAATATTCTGATTTAGCAATTCCAAAAAGTTCGTTATTTAATCGTGAAATTTCATAGCTATGGCTTTCAAATACATGTAGATGTCCTGTACATATTGGATTATTTTTTATTACATCAATCATATGGTTTCCCCTTTGTGGAAATTTAGTTTTTATAATGGTGCCTCCAAGCGTTAAAGCTAAGATTTCTGCCCCATAACATATTCCCAAAAGTGGTTTTTTTTCTAAAACTGCATACTTGATTATCTTTGAATTTATGACATTCATGTTTTGATTATTTTTCGTTCTACCAGATAAAATAAAGCAGCTAAATTTAGCTATTTCTGATAACTGTATTTTATCATGCGTAAGAGTCATGAAATTAATTTTTTCTTGTGATAGAAGATCTAACAGGTTTCTTGTGTAAACAGATCCGTTATCTAAAACTAATAAGGTACACATATGACGACCATATTTTCCTAACTTTTTTACATTTAGTTAGTAATGAATTATTTTCCTATTGATATTGAGATATAGTGCATCTCAGGAATATTTTGTTCAATTATAATTACTCCGAAGTTAAGAATACCATCTTTTTCCCACATGTATGTTCTATCACTTGGTTTTACAAAGTTATCAATGAATTCAGAAACTAGTTTTTCTGCTTCCTCATGATCGGCTTCTGTAAAGAATGTCGTCTCACCTTCTTTGAATGATAGTGGGATTTGAATCTCGGTTGGTGTCAGAATTTTAATTTCGGATTCATTAAATATTGATTTTAGAGTTTCTATTCTTGTGTTTTTGTCTAGCTCTATTCCCCCATTGATTGTTGTAGATTGTGCAACCACACCTGAAAGCTTCTGAAGATATGCCTCAAAGGCTTGTTGCTGTGTGTTTCCCAACCCAACATAATATTCACCAGTAAAAGCAGCACCAACAGAGGCTATGGTACCCAATTGTGCAACAACTCCTCCAGCGCCTGCTGTATAGACTGGAATAAAGTAGACATCGTGTTCTCCTACGCGGTACAATATGTTATCACCTACTCGTGGATTTCGCAAAAGTGTTTTTAGCTGAGCAAAGTCTGGGTCTCTATCAAGTGCCTCACTAACAGCGGTTGGACCAATGAGTTTGGTTGTGGCATTTAATGGTACTTCATAGAATTGCATCTTTCCCAAATTTGGCAAGCTATTTTCTACTACCATGTATCCTGCTAGGTTCCTTCCCTGGGATCCTCGAAGCTCAAGTGATAGAAGACCAAGAAATGTTGGCTTTTCAAATCCTGGTGGTTTTGCTTGTATATAGTACGTCTCTAATCCGCGCGGAATCTCATAGAATTCACTTGCTTGTATGAATTTATCTAGATTAGTTACATGATAGATGTTGTACATTTCAGTTCTCCAATTGAAAAGCTCCTGTGGATAACGAATTTGTTCTTTAATCCATTGTGGCATTTCAATAAAGTGAGTGGAATACTGGCTCTCAAACATATCAGAGAAGAAATCATCACCATATTTTATTAGAGAAATTTCACCGTGGTATGTATCGACTAGTGCATATCCAACTAGTCTAAGATATGGATTTCCAACAGACCATGGAATATCATGAGTATCAAACCCAACAATTAACGGTATAAGCCAAAAAGTATTCTGGCCGTCAGTGACTGGATATGAATCAAGTTCGCTTCCAAATAAGTTATAAAGAAAATATGGATAAAGTACCTGCATTCTCGGATTAACATCCTTGTATCGCATTACATGTATAGAATCTCCTGGAAATGATAATAGAAAGTTTGGCTCAAAAATCCAGCTAAGAGGAGGTGGAACGGCTAATCCTCCTGTACCAGAATAAAATGCATTGTTTAGCTCGGCACTTTCGCTTCCCCTGCTTGTAGGATAGGCAGACCAAGTTTGTTCCAGCAAGCCGCCTTCACCATAATAAATAGCTCGTTGTTGGAAAAATTCAGCACTATCAACTATCTGTCCATCTGTGGCTGATAGTGTTAAAAGACCGTTCGGTACATGAGTATAAACTAGATGTTCGTTATACCATCTATTTTCTAGGCTCACAGAAGGTGGTAAGATGGGCTTCATCGAGGCTGTCCAATACAATGTATTGTTAAATCTTAGAATGTCGTTATCTTCAAAATCAACATATGGAATCAAACCTATTTCTGGTTTTAATTTTGCAAATGCAGCCTGCCAGTCCCATATTCTTATGACGTTAAGGACATCGCTATTTTGGTTAACATAGTTTTGGATATTATTTGGAGAAACTGATTGTAATTTTACATCATGTGTGTTCTCTTGTATTTTATCAAGATCAGCCAAGTATCTGTTTACGGAAATCTGTTGTGCTGTATATGGTCCTAAAAATTCTATTTTTCTTGCATCTGCTATGCTGTTATTTACAGACATCGCAGCACCAACAACTACTGCAATTACGATCAGAGTCAAAACTCGGATATACACATCTCGTTTAAGCATGTGAGTTAGGACATGGGATCTAATTTTATCAAGGATGGAAAATGCGATTAAAACAAATCCTGCAAGAAGTGTTCCCGCAATGGCATATCTTGTGTTATAATCAATCTGATCTGTGAAAAACATGTTAAAGCCAGCCCAAAGTACTGCTATTCCAACTAGTCCCTCTATTGTAGAGACATAACTAAGGAATCTTGGTTTGCCTTGTGAAGAATCTTGGAGGTATGATGTGATTACTTTGATTATAGTATTCAATCCTACATACAATGTTAGACGTATTCCAATAGCACCAAGTATTGGTGGTATGAGAACCAATAAAGCTGGTATCATTGGAATTACTTTATCGGTACCATATGACGGATTTGTTGGCGGAGTTACAAATGGAAGTGAAAATAAGTTTGGTAGATTTTCTATTCCAAGATCATTACCGTCTATCAAATACATTACAGCAAAGCCAAACATTATGCTTGAAAAGAAAGCACCAAAAAGCAGAACTTTTGTAATCTGCCAGATTACAAAATGTGGAACTGATAATTTGTAATCTTTAAAACTGGTAATATTTGAGGTAACAGATTCATGTGTTCCCTTGCTGAGTAAGGTTATTGCTGTCCGAATGCCATACCACGTTATTGATGACCTGCTGCTAACTCGCACTAGGGCTGTTATTCCAAGTGTTACAGCTGATACAACTGAATAGAAAAGAGGTTTTGTAAATTTATCATCAAACTCGGTAATATTCATTGATAAGATAACAGCTTGATTGCCAACAATTGCAAAAATCACAATACCAATTACTGCCACGATTCCTATTCTGATGTATTTTCCAGCATCAGGTGGTGGAGGACCTTCTTCTTTAGATGTGCTATACAAAATCAACGTACGTTATTATGTCATTAATTAATGTCTTACCAACAATCAACAAATTTTTTTGAATCTCTAAATCATGCTAAAATTCAATGGATTATTGCATTTTGCTTTGCAATTTGGCTTAATGACAAAATATTGTCAGGTTTTCATTATTAGTTGTATAATATTATGCAGTACTAGCTAATCCCTTGCAAATCATGTATACTGCTGCATATTTTGGTACAGAAATTTTCTCATCATTATAGGGCCCAAATTTTCGATTTTTTAATTTAAATTGAATTGGGCAGCTTGCCTTGATTTCAATTGTTTCATCATCTAATAAGCAAGCATCTGTAAATGGGTTAAATTTTTCAATATTTTTACATAACACTTTTGAAAAACCGCTTTTACTGTTTATCGAGCCAGCAAGTCTAAAAATTCGATGCACATCCATTGTTACGTTTGGATCAATCTTTGCACCAATAACGTCTTTCAAGTCATCAAGTTTTTTTTGAAACATTGTATAATTACCAGCTATTATTTCACGAATTACTTTTGGTTTTTTTGATTTTGAACCGATGATTTGTTTTGCTACTTTTCCTCTCCAACCTTTTTCATTAAGCTCAGGAAACGATGATTTTTCAAAGTTAAATTTTTTTATTCCAAACGTTTCTGGAATAGCACCACGAAACATTATGTAATCTGCTAATTCCGATCTTTCTCTTGAGCTTAATTTTTGGTATTGTGAATTTGTTACATATATGTGAAAACCTTCATTTCCAGAAAAATATGTTTGAATGTTTTCTTCTTCTATAGCTAGATCATTTGTTAATATATCATAGAGTTTTGTTACTTCGTCCTTGGCAGAAGAAATGCACATGTTGCATGTTAGTGATTTTGTATCAAATTTTGTCGAATTACATTTAGGACAACTAGATTGAATTTGAAATGTGGTGTTGCAAGAAGAGCATTTAGCACAAGTATGCTCTTTTCTACAATTCAAGTTTAGGTCTTTTGAGTCTATATCAAAAATTAGATCAGCGCCTTGCCAATCTTTTTCTGCCATTGGTAAGGTCGGAAACGAGTAATATGCGTTAGAACAATATACATCTGAGGGGATGTTTGTGATTAAAAGAAGATGTAACTCTTTGTCTGATTTTAAAGAGATATGCCTATTCATTCCCACATTAAATTTTTGATAACCAAACTCTCTCTCAGATGGTCTATCTGGGACATGTATCAAGTCAAAATTATCGAAATAGTATTTTTTGAAAGACTCTTCTAGTAGCCTTTGATCAATTTCATGCATTTAACGTCTTTTTCTTTCCAAATTGAAGTGGATTTATGATATTATCGCATTCTGGAATAGCAAAACAAAGATTTTGGCTCTTTACTTTATCACATGATGGACAAGAATACTTTGTAGCATTACCAATACTTCCTGCAAGATGATTCAATTGATATAGTGTCACCTTTTCATTGTAGTCAGGTGCATTTTTAAACAATGGTGCTATCTGTTCTACTGTTTGTCCTTGTCCCAATAGATAGGTACCTAGTAAAAATCTTCCTGAGTGAGATAAGTTTTCGCCTTTTTCAAGTACTTCGATGGCATGTTTTATGCACGGTGGATACTCTGTAGAAGAAATAGTTTGGGTTGAAAATTTTTTTGCTAACATAATTAATTTCTCTACTGGTTTTTTAAATCCACTTGACATTGGAGGAGTATGTATGGAATGTATTTTTGAAGTAATATAGTTGCTAAGTTCTTTTCTAATAAGCCTAACAGTTTCATGAGATGTTAATTGTACCATGCCTTTTTCAACACGTCTATTAACAAGTTTCCATTCCCTTTCATGGAAATTAATGGAATGTTTTAGATAATCCGATACTGAAATTGTAAAATAATCATTCTGTTTGTATACATTTAAAGAAAATAGTTCTTTGATTATGCGAACTGCTAACTCCTCTTTTGTTTTATCTGATAAATTTGCTAAATCTTTTTCTAGATATTTTTCTGCTCGTCTTGCCTCAGCAAGAGAGAATCGTTGTATCAGCGAATACATTCCACATAGTTTTAGCAATACTACAGCAATAAGAAATGAAAATACTTCTCGTGGTAGTGTAGCATCCTTACCTGCCTTGTCATCTATTAGATCTGATTTGTAGATTTTCCCATCTGCAGCAATCTCAATTCTATGATATGCTTTTTCAATTATTAGCTGTAGATCTGGATCTGTGTCAAATTGTTCTAAGGTAAAGCCCTTGTCTTTAAGATATTGACCAGCATCTGCTAAAAATGGATATTTTGCTATTTCATCTTGCCCAAGATTAATCATGTTCTTTTTTGTTTGTACCCTACCTTAAAAATTTGGATTAGCAAAAATCTTTGTTTTATCCATAATAATCTCATTTAAATTATACAAATTTAGTCGATTTTTATGCAAATTGGTGCTCATGTTTCAATCTCTGGTTCTATTGACAAGGCTGTTGATAATGCGTTAGAAAGAGAATGTACTGCATTTCAAATTTTTACACGTAGTCCTAGAAGTTGGCATGCAAAAGATTTGAATGATATTGAAGTTAAGAGTTTCAAAGAAAAACTTCAGGCGAGTAAAATTGATAGATTCGCTACAGTGGCACATATGCCATATTTACCTAATCTATCTTCTCCTAATAAGAGTACACATAAAAAATCTGTAGACACTATGATAAAAGAAGTAAAGCGATGTAGAATTCTTGGCATTCCATATCTTGTAGCTCATTTAGGAAGCCATATGGGCACAGGAGAAGATAATGCGGTAAAAAGACTTGTTGATGCGTTTACCACAGTTGTTGGCTCTGAAAAAGATGTGATTGTTTTACTTGAAAATACAGCAGGTCAGAAAAATTCTGTTGGTTCTGACTTTGAACAATTGGCATCAATCTTCTTTCAATTAAAACCAGCAAAGAGATTTGGAATATGTCTAGATACATGTCATACATTTGCAGCAGGTTATGATCTTAGGAAAGAGGCAGATGTGGTTAAAACTCTAGATAAATTCAACGATGTAATAGGGTTTGAGCATCTGAAGATATTACACCTAAATGATTCAAAAGGCGAATTGGGCTGTAACGTTGACAGACATGAGCATATTGGATTAGGTAAGATAGGTGAGAAAGGTCTCAGTAAGGTGATTAAGATTATGAATAAAAAGAACATACCTATAGTTCTAGAAACACCAATAGATGATAAACGAGATGATTTTGCTAATCTAAAAAAAGCAAGAGAGTTGGCATAATTAGGAATTTATTCTATTAAACAAACTGAAATAGCATGAATTATGATAATGTGATGAAATTAGCACTTGAACGAGGATTTTATTTTCCAAGTTGTGAAATTTACCCAGATGCACAAGCAGGTTTCTGGGAATATGGACCTGTTGGTGTAAGCTTAAAGAATAAGTTTCTTGAGCTCTGGAGACGAGAACTTGTAAGACGCGATCGAATGCTAGAAATTGATGGATCACAAATTATGTGTAAATCAGTTTTTGAAGCATCTGGACATCTCGCTAGTTTTGCAGATCCTATAATAAAATGCAGGAATTGTAAATCTACATTTAGAGCAGACAAGTTAATAGCAGATCTTACAAGCATTGAAGTTCCAGAAAGTGCACCATTAGAAGAATTTGATAAAATAATTATTGAAAAGAAAATTAGATGTACAAAGTGTAGCGGCGAATTTGATAAAGCTCGTAAATTTAACATGATGTTTAAAGTTGGAATTGGGCCAGAAGAAGAGCCAGCTTATCTAAGACCAGAAACATGTCAATCCATTTTTGTTGATTTTCCACGATTATTTAAAACAATGAGGGGAAAATTGCCGCTTGGAATAGCACAGATTGGTAAGAGTTTTAGAAATGAGATTTCTCCTAGGCAAAGTTTACTACGACTAAGAGAATTTTATCAAGCTGAGATTGAAGTTTTTTGTAATCCAAAAAAATTAAATGAATTAGAAAAATTTTCTGAAGTCAAAGATACCGTAATTAGAATTCAAGTAAACGACTCACAAAAGACATTGACATGTACGGAGGCCGTAGAATCTGGAGTAATCCCAAACAAGTTTGTTGCTTACTATTTGGGTCTACTTTCTGAATTTTATGAGAAAACTGGCATTAATATGAAAAAAAGTAGATTTAGAAAGTTAGACGATAAGGAAAAGGCCTTCTATGCTGAAATTGCTTTTGATTTTGAGGTTGAAACAACTACTGGCTGGTTGGAACTAGTAGCATGTAACTACAGATCAGGCTATGATTTGGGCGGTCACTCAAATAAAAGCAAGGAAAAATTCGAAGTTTTAGATGATAATGAGAAGGTTTTGCCTCATGTATTTGAGATATCTATGGGAATAGACCGTAGTTTGTATTCAATTTTAGAGCATAATTTAAGGGAGGATAAAGAGAATGACCGAATCGTATTATCATTAAAACCGTATTTGGCCCCAATTCATGTTGGAATATTATCACTTGTGAAAAAAGACGGTTTAGAAGAGAAAACTGATGAAATATACATGAAAATAAAAACAAAATATGATGCATTTTTGGATCATTCTGGTGCAATTGGCAGAAGATATAGAAGATTAGATGAGATAGGAACTCCATTTGCCATAACAGTTGATCATCAGACATTAGAAGATGAAACTGTAACTATAAGGATGAGAGATCAGATGAGTCAGAATAGAATTAAAATTTCAGAACTTGATTCTGTTCTTTCAAAAGAAATTGCATATCCCTAATAGACTTTTAATGTGCTAGTCTTAAGTGATCTACTTTATTTTTAATTCCTATTTTACGTAATTTGTTGCGAAATTGGTTTGCATTACCAGAAGTAAATATTTTAATTTTATTTCGTTTTAATTTATTTTGTCTCAAAATTTTTGTGACGGTTTTTGCAACTTGAGCAGCAGGATCTAAGAAAGTGATTTGAGGAAACAGTTTGTTAAACAGCGGTAAAAGAAAAAGAAGATGCGTACTTGATAAAGTTGCTACATCTATGTTGTTATAGTTAAAAATTTGTGATAGAAGAGAATGAATTTTTTTTAAGCAAAGTTGTTTATT
>Ga0213870_1001156_pt1 | contig 12048 bp, 10 predicted proteins | sample WICALVC2017_Meta_FD_160119 | JGI IMG/M metagenome (GOLD analysis project Ga0213870, IMG submission 160119) | Freshwater microbial communities from subterranean cave lake in Wind Cave National Park, South Dakota, United States - WICALVC2017 | ecosystem: Environmental > Aquatic > Deep subsurface >... | reverse complement strand
ACATTGGTTCGTTTAAGATCATAGATGAAATTCTCATAGTTTCTGATTTTAAGGGTCTTGGAGGACAAATACAAAACTACCTTGAAAATATTGTATTCAGAAAAAAAATAACTTTTATTCAAGATTCTCAAAGCGGAACAGCAGGAGATCTTGTTCATGTTTCAAATAAATTAAGAGGAACAAGTGAATTTTTGTTATGGTTTGTGGACAATCTCTGTGCAATTGATCTTAAAAAAATGCTTCAAAAATTCAAAGAAAAAAAGAGTCTTGCTTGTATTGCAACAAGAAACACACGAAAGGAAGAAACGGGTTTTGCAATAGTTAAGGATGGAATCATAAAAGAATTCAAGGAAAAACCAATAATCAGACTGCAAATGTCAGAGTGTCTTGGCATTTACATTTTGAATGTAAAGATACTAAGTAAAATAAGAAACAACAAAACTGACAATTTATCTTATGATGTACTTCAAGAATTATCAAAAAATGATAAAATTAGTTCATATGACATAGGTAAAAAATACTGGCTGGACATAGAATCCCCAGTTATAGTAGAACGCAACAAGGCTTTTGTCAAACGAATCATAAAAGAGATGGAACGTTAGCTCGTTTCTCGTAATCAGAGATTTTATCTTCATGCTCAAGTGTCATTGCTATATCATCCAATCCTTTTAGAAGGATCTGTTTTCTATGCTCATCAATGTCAAATGAAATTGTTTTTGCTGGTGTCTTAATTGTTTGAGTTTCAAGATCTATTTCAATTTCAGCGTTTGTTTGAAATAAATCGTCTACAGTTTTTGAATCAAGTTTTATTGGCAAAAAACCGTTTTTGAAACAGTTGCTATAAAAAATATCAGCAAATGATGTAGCAATAATTATAGAAAATCCATAGTCTTTTAGCGCCCATACAGCATGTTCTCTGCTTGAGCCACAACCAAAGTTGTCTCTTGTAATCAAAATCTTTGAGTTTTTGTATTTTGGATCGTTTAAGACAAAATCTGGAATCGGATTTCCATTGTTGTCAAATCTCCAGTTATAAAATAGAAATTTGCCAAAACCTGTTTTATGAATTAATTTCAAAAATTGTTTTGGCACAATCTGATCTGTATCTACATTTACCTTGTCAAGTGGCGTAACAATGCTTTTGATTTTTCTAAAATGTTCCATTAGTTCAAATCCATTTCGCGAACATCAACAAAATGTCCTTTAATTGCAGCAGCAGCTGCCATAACTGGACTTACTAGATGAGTACGACCACCTGCGCCTTGTCTCCCCTCAAAGTTTCTATTAGACGTGCTTGCACATCTTTCACCTGATGCAAGAATATCTGGATTCATGCCAAGACACATACTACATCCAGATTCTCTCCACTCAAAATTTGCATCCTTGAAAATTTTATCAAGACCCATTTCTTCGGCTTGTTTTTTTACCATCTGTGAACCTGGCACAACCATTGCACGAACCTTTGAGGAGACCTTCTTTCCTTTTATTACCTTTGAGGCTTCGATGAGATCTTCGATTCGTGAATTTGTGCAAGAGCCAATAAAAACTCGGTCAATTTCAATCTCAGTCATTTGGGTGCCAGCTTTGAGGCTCATGTATTGTAATGCCTTTTCAGCTGCTTTCTTTTGATCCTCGCTTCCTTTGGCATACTCTTCAGGAAACGGTACAGATTCAGTAACATCACATACCATAGCAGGATTTGTTCCCCAGCTTACTTGCGGTGCAATGTCACTTACATCAATTGTAAAACTCTTTGCAAAAGAAGCGTTTGGATCAGTATGAAGTGTTTCTTTCCATTGACTAACTAAAACATCATAGTTCTCTGGAGTAAATTTCCTTCCCCTAAGATAATCAAATGTTTTTTCATCAGGTGCAACAAGTCCGGCTCTAGCCCCTGCCTCAATTGACATATTGCAGATTGTCATTCTTTGTTCCATAGTAAGGTCAGATACGGCTTCACCACGATATTCTATTACAGTACCAGTACCGCCATCAGTACCTATGCGCCTGATTATTGAAAGTATGATGTCTTTTGCTGTAACTGCATTGGAGTTTTTTCTTTTTCCAACTACCTTAATTTCAAATGGTTTTGGTTTTTCCATCCGTATTGTTTGTGTGGCCAAAACATGTTCAACCTCACTTGTTCCTATTCCAAGGGCAAGTGCCCCAAAGGCGCCATGGGTTGATGTATGGCTATCTCCACATACTATGGTAGTACCTGGCAGTGTTATTCCAAGTTGAGGTCCAATAACATGGACGATTCCTTGATATGGACTATTAATGTCAAATAGCTGTATTCCAAAGTCTTTGCAATTTTTTTCAAGCGTTTTTATTTGAATCTCAGATATTTGATCCACTATTGGCAAGGAGCGATCGCTTGTTGGAACATTATGATCCATTGTAGCAACTGTAAGATCAGGTCTTCTTACTCTCCTTTTGTTTAGTCTTAGTCCTTCAAATGCTTGAGGGGAGGTAACTTCGTGAACCAGATGACGATCAATGTAGATTATTGATGGACCATCATCTCTTTCTATTACAACGTGAGAATCCCATATCTTTTCAAATAGTGTTTTTGGCATTTTTGTTTAATTACGATTTGTATTTAAATAATCCACCAGCTGCAATGATTTTTCCAATTAATTCAGAGAAAGGTTTCATCATGTATTCTTTGTTTTTTGTCAAATTCTTTATTGTATTTTTTTCAATGTTTATTTCAAGTTGATCTCCGTTTGAGATATTTTTGTAGGCATCTTCACCAATTTCAATCGGTAGAAGAAATGCACCGTCAACGGCATTTCTATAAAATATTCGGGCAAATGAAAGTGCCAAGACTGCTTTAATTCCAGAGTAAGACAATGCAATTGGCGCATGTTCCCTTGATGAGCCACAGCCAAAGTTTCTTCCTGCTACGATAAAGTCTCCCTCCCTTATCTTGGAATGAAAATCTGGATCAAGACCTTCCATTGCATGCTTTGCAAGCTCATCATAATCATGAAGCTTAAGATAAGTGCCGGGAAGAATTACGTCAGTATCAATGTTGTCTCTTTCATATTTTATTGCGTTACCTTTCAACTCAAATCCCTCGGATCCGTGATTTTTCCTGTTACTGCAGATGCAGCTGCAACTAGTGGAGATGCAAGATATGTTTTTGAGTCAACATGACCCATTCTTCCAGGAAAGTTTCTGTTCGTTGTACTGACACATACTTCATCTTTTGCCAATACTCCCATATGAGCACCACAACAAGCGCCACATGTTGGTGGCCCTATAGTTGCACCAGCATCAAGAAATATGCTCAGAAGTCCCTCTTCCATTGCTTTTTTGTAGATTGAGATTGCCGCTGGCAAAATTTCGGTTCTAATTTTTACTTTTCTTCCTTTGAATATTTTTGCAACTGCACGTAAATCTTCAAGTTTTGCTCCGGTGCACGAACCAATGTATGCCTTATCAAGTTCAATTGAAGATATTTCTCTTGCGGCAGTAACATTTTCTGGCGAATATGGTTTTGCAACTAGTGGTTCTAATTCAGATGCTTCATACTCAAAAATCTTGGCGTATTCACTATCTGGATCATCATATACTGGCATAAAGTTTTTTGCGCCACGATCTCCAAGATAATCAAATATTTTTTGATCAGGTGGAATTATTCCATTTTTTGCTCCAGCCTCAGTAGTCATATTTGTTAGCGTGAGACGTTCTTCTACTAACATTTCGCTGATTCCAGTGCCACCAAATTGCATTGCTCTATATGCACAACCATCTGTACCAATATCTCCGATTATACGCAAAATGAAATCCTTTGCCATTACATGTTCTGAAAGTTTGCCATTAAGCTTGAAGTAATAAGTTTCAGGAACTTTGAACCAAATTTTTCCATTCAATAGAACATATGCTACATCTGTATGTCCTAGTCCACATGCAAATGCTCCTAATGCACCTGTCGTGTTTGTGTGCGAGTCACCACCAACATATACCTCTCCTGGCAATACCATCGCCTCTTCATGAGATAATGTGTGACATATGCCGTATTGTCCCATACCATACTTGAAATGTTTTTCAATTCCATATCTTTTTGTAAATTTTGATAATTTTACAATGTTTTCTGCAGAAACTTTGTCTGCCGAAGGAACAAAATGATCCTCTGCAACCCAAATCTTTGATGGATCCCAGAGTTTATCTACAGAAATTCCTTGTTTTTCTAATTTTTCAAATACCTTTATGACACCTGGTCCTGAAACATCATGTATCATCGCCTTATCCACGTTTGCAAATACAACATCATCCGGTGAAACACTGTTCTTGCCTGATGCACGTGCAAGTATTTTTTCAGTAATATTCATGCACGCAAAAGCTTGTTTTACGGATTAAAAGCTTTTCAGAAGGATAAAAAACAAGAATGGTTTTAGCTAGAATATGTCCTTAATGGTACTTCCAATAAAGGCAAGAAAGGAAGAAGGAAGATTTGATCTTTTTGATACCATTCGAAGATGTTTAGAAGAGAGTAAAATTACTATTGAAAATGGAGATATTCTTGTAATTTCAAGCAAATATATCTCAAATTCACAAGGAAGACTGCTTGACTCTCAAAATATCGCAGTTTCAAAAAAAGCATTATCTCTTGCAAAAAAATTTCATATGGAACCAAAAATAGTAGAGGTAATTCTAAGAGAGTCTGATACAATTTTTGGAGGGGTTGCTGGTTTTGTTATCACATCTGCTGACAATATTTTAGCCCCAAATGCAGGAATTGACAAATCAAATGTAAAAAAGGGAAAAATCGTTCTTTATCCAAATGAGCCTTATTTAATTGCAGAACAGTTAAGACGGAAATTTTTTCTAAAATTTTCCATTCATATTGGTGTCATAATTATTGATAGCAGGTTGATGCCATCACGCGTTGGTACTACTGGAGTAGCCATTGCGTGTGCAGGTATTGAACCAGTTATTGACAGGCGAGCTGAAAAAGATTTGGATGGAACACCATTAAAGGTTACATTTCAAGCAGTAGCAGATAACTTGGCATCTATTGCAAATCACAAAATGGGAGAAGGTTCAGAATCACAGCCTTTTGCAATAATTAAAAATTCTGGCGCAAAAATAACGGATAGAAAAATAGATAAAAATGAAATGGCAATATCACATGATCAATGTGTTTACATGCGTGGTCTAAAATTTAAAATATGAATCCACAATCAAAGAAAACTCTTTGACATTAATTTATTTAATTTAAGGCAAAGCTGATTTAAATATTGGTCCATTTGAGGCCAAACTAATGGTTGAGTATCTGACAAGATATCCTAAAACAATATCGTTTTTTGATGGGCTTAAAGAAAAAATTCACTTTGATGGTAAAAATGGCGTTGAGCAACTCACAGTTGTAGTAAAAAAGAACGTAGATGAATTATTGAAGATTTTTTCTAATGAGGGGTTTACCAAGGTTAAATTTGAACACAAACTACCTTTTCAGATAGGTAATGGCCTTTCTTTAAAGCTAAAAAAACCATGGGAGATACATGTCAGGTTACTTGACATGAAAAAAGGCTTTGTTGCAATACAAGCAGAAGTCGAAGTTTCAAGAGATTATCTACAACATCTCTTTTCTCAACGCACTCCTGTGATATATGAAATTGAGTCACTATTAAGAAAACACCAAATTGACTATAAAATTTGGAATAATAAATTCAAAAGATATGTTCATACAGTCTTTGATAATTACAAAATTAAACTAGCGACTCCAAACATACCTGTTTTTGCATGGAAACCAATGGTTTTTGTGATAGGAACTGTTGGAGTATTTTATCTGTGGAAATACCTTAACACAATTTAATAACAAAAAATAATTGTAGCGTAGCAACTAGAAGCTTTAATTAGAATTTTCTAGTTTTTTATATGATGAGTGAAGAATTAGTAGCTCAGCTAAGCTATTATGGAATTTCTCCTTGGGAGTTAGAAGTCGTATATGGAATATTCAACGGAAGGTTTCAGGTAAAACAAACAGAACTGGAGAGTTATGATTCTGATTTTGTCAGTGTATTAAACATAGATATTCCACTTACGTTTAATGATGAATTTTTCAACTGGTTTGAATTTAGAAGATGGGATAAAGTAAAAGCAATACTAAAAGAAATGAAAAGAAGGAGAGGGCGAAACAATGCATTGAAAGTTGATCTGATTTTTTCAGGTATACCAAAAATTAGATTTATAGCAGATTCTGATGATCGTGATTGGTTCAATAACGCAATAGAAAAGATCGATTTTGTTTTAGAACTGGTCCCGTATCATCTAGATCCAACAAAATTACCTAATGATGTTACAGAGATAATTTACAAATTTGATGCAAATGCAGCTAGATGGAGATTAAACACAGCACTTGTTGGAAACAAAAAATTTATCTTTACAGGTAATGACTGGAAATTAATTATTTGAGATCCTTTTCTAATGGCTCAACCAATGAATGAAGTTCTTTGTATTTTGTTTCTAAAAATTCTAATGATTCTTTGAGTTTTTTTGATTTTCCATACTTGTATCTTATAAGTTCACGATGGTGCCAAAAATTTTTTCCATTTTCTACTGCAATGGTTGTAAAGTAATCAGGACCTTTGATGTTGTCAGGTATTTTTATGTTATATGGAAAAAGCAGATCAACAATAAACCATTCATCGCCATCAGGATAGTCACATCCAGTTTCAACATCAAAAAATACATGTAAAAGACGAGACTGCATCAAGCCGTCATCTTGTATTGTAGGATGTTTGACGTTTGATTTTTTAAAATCAAGGTTTAACAGTTCTGGTTCAAAATATCCTTTGATGATAGATTTACGAAAAATTTTGTTTACTTCTGCAATATTCAATTATAACGGCTAGTATTTGATCAAGCTGCTAATAATTCATATGCTATTCTGGCAAAGGAAGGCGTCTTTAAACTTGCAGTGAATCCAATAATTTTGATATGTCTGTGATAGGTTTTCCATTAGAAGATATTTTCTGATTTGCAGGTGGGTTCTCAAGATAGTTTGGTATTTTATCTGCAAGTCGCATTCCGTATTCTGTGATTATCTCATTTTTGTAAAATATACCGATAGGAATTTTGCCTTCCCATTCAAGTGACTTGATTAATGCCTGGCTTAATTTTTCATTGAGCTCTGCTTCTTCACTATAATGAACTACTGGATCATAGCCTGTATCTTCAAGCTTGTACAGTCTAGGATGAGTTTTTTTGGCAGCATCATCTGTTGGTTCTGTTCCTGCATACCAATCCCGTGTGTTAATATCATTATACGTTGGACAGGGTTGGAGAACATCTAAAAATGCAAGACCCTTATGATTGATTGCCGCAATTATTAGATCCTTTAGATGTCGTACATCGTACGAGTATCCTCTTGCAACAAATGTAAAACCACTAGCTACTGCCAAGCCTATTGGATTTACGTTATAGTTAGTGTTTGGTGTTGGAAGTGATTTTGTTTTTTCACCTAACCTCAAAGTAGGTGATGCTTGTCCTTTAGTTAATCCATAGACACCATTATCAAAAATTATGTATGTCAAGTCTACATCTCGCCTTCCTGCTGCAACAAAATGTCCTGCTCCAATTCCTAATCCATCGCCGTCTCCCCCTGCAGCTACTATAGTCATGTCTGGATTTGCTATTTTTGCACCTTGTGCAAATGTCAAGACGCGTCCATGGAGGGTATGAATTCCATATGTGTTGATAAAATGCGATGTTTTTCCAGAGCAGCCTATTCCAGAAAATATAGCAGCTTTATGTTTTGGAATACTCATTTCCGCAAGTGCCATCTGAATTGCATTTACTATCCCAAAATCTCCACAATTATGTAAAATGGCATTTTCACTTACATAGGAATTGACATCATCAACTTCTAAGTTGTAAACAGGTCCATCATAATCAAAACTTTCAATTTTTCTTACTGGAATTAGGACATAATCAGGCATAACAATTGAAGACGGCGGTTTTCCAGTATGGTTTTTAGATGGAAATGTTTCATCAATTATTTTACATAATACTACAAAATCACGATCATTTACAATCTGAATTGAGTATGACTCTTTGTGGATACCTTTTGCCTTGCTAACAGAAATTGTTGGCACTATTCCTTGCCTTAGTAAAAGGGTCTTAAGTTGTTCACACAAAATCTTGGATGTTGTTTTGAAATTTCCACGTAATTGTTCTGTACTAATCCAGCCATCACCACGCCATAACCCTTTGATCAGTTCTGTTTGTTTTTGTGCAGGAAGAAGCATCGCAAAGTGAGGCAGTTTTTTGTTGTATGATTTATGCCCAAACCATTCTAAGAAGAGTCTTGCAAGTGGAGCTGAATAGAATGTTATTGTAGTTGCGTTTCTTTTAGTATTTTTTGTTCCATTAAGACCAAACGTTTGTGCCATGATGTTTTTGACATCATTTAAAAATTCGATTTCTTTGGAATTGAAGGTAAAATTGATCTCCCGTCTATGCACATAACCTTCTGCTACGTAGTATCCCATTAGTCTGAGCATACTATTATTCAGTGGAATTTTGTTTGGTAGCGGCTTGCTTATGGTGTCTTTTTCCTTTAATTGATAATCAACTTCAACATAATCTCTATCAACTTGTTCTTTTTGGATAGGATAGACAAGGTAGTCTCTAGTCTTAATTTCATCTGCACGTGTCCAAACCGCATCAAATTTTTTGTTGTGTAGTTTTTGATGTTTTCGTCGTACTATCAAAACTGGGTGCTCTTCTGTAAGATATGTTACTCCAAAGCACTTTGTAACAAGCTTGAATAACTTTCCTCTGTGAATGTGCGTTATGATCTCACTTACCTTATGATAAAGGCCATCCCTTCCAAGAACCCGTTCGCCCATACTTACTTGTTGGATTTGTTTTACTGATGGATTGCAATGGAGAATTGTGTCAGGAAGTACACAACCCGGACACCAGTCATTATGAACGTCTGTCTTGTAATCAGAAAGCTTAAGCGCCATGTGTTAAGATCACCTTTTTTTGTTCTTTGTTAGCTAGGATTTTTTTTATTGAATCATATATTTCGGTACAAGTCATAGCTCGTCCAGTATATTTCAAGATATAATGATCAATTTCTCTTGCCAAATTTTGTTTTAATAACATTCCAAGCTGGCCTGTTGCATTAGCTTCAATATCTATTATGGTTTTTACATCTTGCAAGAATGATTTCACAAGTTCTGTTGGAAATGGATGAAGTAACTTTATCTGAATAAATCCAACATTGATATTTTCTTCTTTGAGCATTTCCAAGGCATCAAGAATTGGCCCTTTGGTAGACCCCCAACTTACAATTGTATAGTCTGCAGTTCCATGAGAAATTACCTGTTCGCCTTTTGGGATATTTTTGAGAATATTTGAAAATCTAGAGAGCCTTTTATCCATCATCTGTAGGCGCACTACAGGATCCTCGGTAATGTGACCATACTCGTCTCTTTCATCACCCGTATTCCAAAAGACTCCATTTTCTAATCCAAGTTTTGATCGTGGCGATATTCCATCTTCTGATAGTGTAAATCTTTTGTAATCGTTTGTATTGATTTTATCAAGTAATTTTCCACGTTCGATTGTTACTTTTAAGGGGTCAAATTTCTTACAGGTAACTACAGAGCTTGCAAGAAACTTGTCCATCATATGTATAACTGGCACTTGATAAATTTCTGCAAAGTTGAAACATTTACCTGTATCATAGAAACTTTCCTCAATATCTCCTGATGCATATACTATTCTTGGAAATTCACCATGTCCTGCATATATTGTAAAGAGTAAATCATCTTGTCCATGTCGCGTTGGAAGACCTGTTGATGGCCCACTTCTTTGAAACAAGGTAATCACTATAGGCACTTCGTTTATCCCGGCCCACCCTAATGATTCTGCCATTAAAGAAAATCCAGGACCAGATGTACTTGTAGAGGAACGCGTACCTGTTAATGCTCCTCCTATTGTCATTCCTATAGCTGATATTTCATCCTCAGTTTGTATAACAACAGTAGAACCTGGTCTATCTTCGTTTATTTCTAAAATTTCATGCGATTCCAAAAATACACTTTCATCTGATGCTGGTGTAATTGGATAGTAGGCTTGAAATCTGCATCCACATACCATTTTTCCCAATGCAGTTCCTTGATGACCTTGGACTAGGATGGTATCAGGTTCTTTTACAATTTCAGGAAGTGAGTGTTTGAAGTTAGGAAATTTTGCTGTTGCATAGTTGTATGCATAATTTGCTAGTTGCTTATTGATTTCAGCAATTTTTTGTTTTTTCCCAAAAATTACTTCTATTGATTCAAAGAGTTGCTTTGATGACATGTGCAATAGTCCAAGCGAAAGTGAAACGCCTAATACGTTAAACATTCTAATCATTCCTTTTAGTTTAGGATTGTTGGTATCTTCAGCTAAACCATCGAGTATACCTCGAAAAGATACTGGATACAAATTTACACCGTCTTCTTTTGCCGAATCTAAAATTCCAGAAACCGTATAGTTCTTATTTCTTGTATCAAGATATTTGTGAAGTCGTGATTTAAAATAAGTATCTAAAGTATTAACATCCTTTGTTTCAGTATTTTCTATACCTTTATCATAAATGATTGCTCCGCCAGAGATTATCTCCTCTGCATGTCTAAAAATAGTCTCTGCATCAAAGGCAACCATTACAGTGATATCGTTAACATTAGAATGAATTTTTTTATCTGATACTCTTACTGTAAAATAGCTATGCTCACCTTTGATATTTGAATAGTATTCTCTTTTTCCAAAAACGTGATATCCTATTCTCGCACATACATGTGAAAAAATGTTTGCTGCTGTTTCTACTCCACTACCCTGTGGGCCACCGATCTGCCAACTAATGTCAACATTTACCACACGAAATGTCGTTCATTACCGGATATTAATAATGTGGTTTTAAAAATAATTTAACCTCCTGTAGCAGCATCAAATAGTGCACATTCGCATTTGTCTCGCTCGCCACAGTATGGGCATACACACACACATTTTTCAATCGAGTTTCCACATTCTACACAGATGGCAAATTCCTCATCTGAGATGTGTTTTGAACCCATTACTTGGCATATAACAAAATATTATAAATGGTTTTAAGAGTAGTTTTCAAAAATTTAGTGTTAAATTATGAAAAGAAAAATTTTGCTTACTCGCAAATTGCATGACTTTGCCCTTGATGATTTGAAGAAATCCTATGATGTTGAGATTCATCATGGAAAAATTCCAATGCCAAAAAAAACTTTGCTTAAAAAAATTAGAAACAAAGATGGACTGATTTGTTTTCCTTATGATAACATCGATAAAGATGTGTTAAATGCTGCTAAAAAACTTAAGACAATAAGCACTTACAGCGTTGGTTATGATCATATAGATGTAAAATATGCCAGAAAACAAGACATTAGTGTTGGATATACACCTGAGGTGTTAACTGATGCTACTGCGGATCTTACCTTTGCATTAATTCTTGATTTATTACGTCGAATAACTGAAGGAGACAGAATAATTCGAATGGGAAGGTGGACTGAGATTTACGGTGCATATGATTATGTAGGAACTGAGATCTCTGGAAAAACTCTTGGAGTTTTGGGTTTAGGTAGAATAGGTACTGCTGTTGCAAAACGTGCCAAAGCGTTTGGAATGAAAATAATTTATCACAACAGACACAGATTATCAAAAAACATCGAAAAATCATTACGCGTAAAATATGTTACATCTAATCAATTACTTAAAAAAAGTGATATGGTTTCAATTCATGTGCCGTATACAAAAGAAACACATGAGTTAGTTAATATGAAATTATTTAAGAAAATGAAAAAAACTTCTTTTATTATCAATACAGCGCGTGGAAGAATAATTAAAGAAGCTGATTTGATTGATGCCTTGAGAAAGAAAATAATTGCAGGCGCTGCACTTGATGTTTTCAGAAAAGAACCTATTGGTTTGAATAATCCATTAACAAAAATGCAAAATGTGGTTTTATCCCCTCATATTGGAAGCTCAACATCTGAAACAAGTAAAAAGATG
>Ga0213870_1001155_pt1 | contig 12049 bp, 14 predicted proteins | sample WICALVC2017_Meta_FD_160119 | JGI IMG/M metagenome (GOLD analysis project Ga0213870, IMG submission 160119) | Freshwater microbial communities from subterranean cave lake in Wind Cave National Park, South Dakota, United States - WICALVC2017 | ecosystem: Environmental > Aquatic > Deep subsurface >... | reverse complement strand
AAGAGAAACATGTATCACGAGGTAAAAGTCAAATTCTGGGCTTATAATTTGATTCAAGAAGTTACATAAAATTAATAGATTAGCGAGAGCCGTGTTATTTATTTGGAGTCATACAACACAGCACATAGAAGCAAAGATTTATTTAGTCTAATGTTCAAAATATGTATAAGGGAAGCAGTTTAGTCCGGAATAGCACTAATCACCTAATTAATATAGGGAGAGGTATAGAATAAGGAGTTAAAATGTTATCTATAAGTGAATTTCTTCAATTTGAGAATCCTGAGGTTTTGGCTATAGCAATTGGAGTATTATTGTTTATCTTTACATATAGTGTTTTGATTAATAGGCTAAACAAGGGAGTTAGTCTAATTATTGGGTTGGTTGTTGGTTTATTGGCAGGATGGTATCTGTATCAGCAGAGATTTTTTGAGTGGGAGTATTCATTGGCTGTTTTACTGATTATTGTTGTTGGAGCTGTTGTTTTTAAAATTGCCAGGGGTTTTTTCAGATTTAGTAAATTTACTTTTAAGTGATATTAATGTCGTCTATAACCAACGATATCTTTGCCTTGATAGATTGGGACTTCCATGCCTTTTATGGATTTTCTTCCGCCTGATTTCATTACAAGAAAGATTCCTATTAAGACGATTACTATACTGCCGACTGTTAGATAGAGAGTGTTGAGAGTTGTTAGGAATGTTAGTTTAATTGATTTTATTAGAAGATTTTTTAGTTGTGGAACGATAGATGCAGTTATGCCGATTAGGCCTATTATTGCTATGAGATAGCCAAGGATTTTCATTTTTTATTGCCTCTTTTCTTGAGGAGAAAGGGAAGACAAGATATTTAAATCTTTCTTGGACTGGTAAGTTTTAGGGAGAGACTTAACAAATAAAAATTCCTACTTAGTGATAAAATTTCTCTACATAAGATTTAAATATATACTATCTATAAAATTTTTAGTAATAACATGAAACTTATACCTATAGGCGAAAGGGTAGTCTTAAAACCTATAAAAGCAGAAGAGAAAACTAAGTCCGGAATATATCTCCCAAAAGGAGCAGAAGAAAAAAAGCAAGGAATAGTCGAGGCCGTAGGTACAAACAAAGATGGAAAGTTTTTGCCATTAAATAAAGGAGAAAAAGTTATATATGGTGGCTATTCATCAGAAGAGATTGAGGTTAATAATGAAAAATATCTGATAATAGAATTTAAAGATATAGTTGCGAAATTGGAGGGATAAAAATGGAAAATCATAGACATAATTCAATAAAAACAAGAACAATAGAAAGGGAAGGAGATATAGATAGTCTAATATTTGGAGACGTAGTAGGAGTGGAAGAAAAAGGATTAATGAGATATCATGATAAAGTTGATCGTCTTTATTTATTTTTTGGAAGGAAAGGAAAGGGTGTAGTAGAGGTATGGTTTACGAGAGAGCAACTGGAGTTAGGTAGATGTGGTTTTTTAAGAACAAAAAAATATTACGACAAAAAATATTACCAAAGTAATGCAGCTGACCAAGATCAAAGAGATTTATTTTCTTATATAAATGAAAAACTAGGAGAATCAGGACTTTAATATGGCAAGGCAAGCAATATCTAAAAAAGTAATCTGGGGTGAGGATATAGGAACTGAAAAAACATATTTAAAAATTAAAAACTATTGGAGGCAGGCATATGAGTAAGCAAATAATTTTTGATGAGCATGCAAGACAGGCTCTCTTAAGAGGAATTAATAAAGTTGCGAATACTGTAAAAGTAACTCTAGGTCCAAAAGGTAGAAATATTATCCTAGATAAACATTCCTCTCCACTTATTACAAACGATGGAGTAACAATAGCTAAAGAAATAGAACTCAAAGACAAGTTCGAGAATATAGGAGCTAAATTAATTAGAGAGGTTGCTTCCCAAACACAGGATAAGGCAGGAGATGGAACAACAACTGCAACTCTCCTAGCCCAATTAATAATTACAGAGGGTCTAAAAAATGTAGCGGCAGGCTCAAGTCCAATAGAAATAAAGAAAGGAATTGATATAACAACAGAAAAAATAATAGAATACCTAAAAAAAAGATCAACGTCTGTAAAAGAAAAAGAAAAAATAAAACAAGTAGCAACAATCTCTGCAAATAATGATGAAAAAATTGGCGAATTAATAGCAGAGGCAATGGAAAAAGTAGGGAATAAAGGAGTTATTACGGTAGAAGAAGCAAAAAGCATTGAAACTCATCTTGAACTAGTGGAAGGAATGCAATTTGATAAAGGATATCTTTCTCCTTACATGGTAACTGATCCAGAAAAAATGGAAGTAAGTTTTGAAGAGCCCTACATCTTTATTACGGACAAATCAATATCTGCATTAAAAGAGTTAATCCCTGTACTAGAATTAATATCTCAAGAAGGAAGGCCTCTTATCATTATAGCAGAGGATATTGAGGGAGAAGCATTAACTACTCTTGTAATAAACCTAATCAGAGGCGCAATCAAGGTCTGTGCAATAAAGGCTCCAGGTTTTGGAGATGAAAAGCATGATATTTTAGAAGATATAGCGATCCTCACAGGAGGCAAATTAATCTCTAAAGAGACAGACGAAAAGATAGAAGATATAACTCTGCAAGATCTGGGGTCATCTAAAAAAGTAAAAGTAAAAAAAGAAGAAACTGTAATAATAGAAGGCCACGGGGAAAAAAGCAAAATAGAAAAAAGAATAAAACAAATAGAGAAGCAAATTGAAGCGGAGGAAAGCGAGTACAGGAAAGATGATCTTAGGAAAAGATTAGGAAAACTTTCAGGGGGTGTGGCAGTTATTAATGTAGGGGCAGCTACAGAAATAGAACTCAAAGAAAAAAAGATGAGAATTGATGACGCACTTAATGCAACAAAAGCAGCAATTGAAGAAGGCGTCGTGCCAGGGGGCGGAATTACACTACTTAGAGGAATAAAAGAACTTGATTCTCTTAACCTTCCTGAAGAACAAGCAATCGGCTTAAAAATAGTTAAAAAAGCCTTAGAAGGTCCAACAAGGCAAATAGCAGAAAATGCTGGGAAAGACGGAGCAGAAATAATTGCAAAACTAAAAAATCAATTAGACGCGGTTGGATATAATGCTAAAACAGATAAAATAGAAGATCTAATCAAAGCAGGTGTTATTGACCCAACAAAAGTTGTAAGAAATGCGCTACAAAGTGCTGCAAGCATTGCTTCAATGATTTTAACAACAGAAGGTCTTGTAGCTGACTTTGATGAAAAGAAAGATAAAACAAGAACGGAAATTATTTTCTAGTAAGATGCATAAAATTATATACTCTGGAATTAAATAATTATGTGCCAGGACAAAAAATTTCAAGAGATGAAGAAATAGGTTATCATAAAGGAGCCATAAATACATTACTTGCAGAAAGAAATGAGTTACTGAGGATAGCTACAATAACTGAGTCTTTAATAAAGGCACACATGCAGGAATTAGAAAAGCTGGGGATTAAAATAAATATACCGAAAGAAAATAAGCAAACAGGATAAAAAAACTCTTCCGAAAGTATTATAAATGTAGGATTACTAGTAAAGGTATTAAAAAAGAGTGATAGCAAAATACTTCAAAAATGAAAGGAGGTGAAAAATGGCTAAAAAAGGAGGCAATTTAATAGGAGGTTGGGCATTTCTAGTAGGAGTAGTTATTGCTCTAATTGTCGGGGTAGGATTTGTAAATGACCCTACATGGTCTGTTATTCTCTTTGTCATTGGTTTAATAATAGGATTATCAAATGTTGCAGATGAAGAGGTTAGTCCATTCTTGATGTCTGCTGTTGTCTTGATTATTGCAACTCATTTCGGAGCAGATATGTTTAAGGATATGGCTTCACAAGGAGATATTCTGAGTAGCATCGTTGGAATACTTAATGCCTTGAAGACTATTTTTGTACCAGCCACAGTAATAGTTGCTGTAAAGAACGTATTTGGTTTAGCAAAGCACTAACTAAACTAAAAATTTTTATTTTTTCTTAAAAACTTTTTCTTATTTTTTATTTTTACAAATTAAAGATAATCTTTATATCTCCTAAGAAATCATTTATAGTATATAATCTATAAAGGGTTAGCCTTTTTAGGTGCCAACCCTATGTTGTTTTTATTAAGGAAACAACATATAACAATAAAAAAGAGAATAAAGAAAAACCTTTCTATTCAGTAAAATCTATCTTCCAAGAGCAATGGTTTGACTACAAAAGAACACATGATCTTAGGCAGGTAGAAATAGAAGAGGTGGAAAAGATGCTTTCTTGCAGACAGAAATGTTTCGTATGCTATTGCAAGAAATGCAATAGCTATGAGATTGTTCAGTTAGGATGCAACTCTCGTCTGTGCTCTTGCTGTGGAAAAAGATATACTGATGCATGGGCAGATAGGCTGGCAAAGAGAGTCAAGAAAGGAATTGTCTATAGGCACATATAGCAAGAGACGAAAATGCTCAATTTTTTAAGTCTCTTGCTATAATAACAGAAATGAAAATTTATTTAAACTGTTATTTAATATATGTATAAGGAAGCGAGTTTGGTGCGGATTTCGGCTAATCACCTAAATATAATATTTTTGTGCCATTCACTAATATAGTACAAATTACATAAATCCTTTTAAACCAATATCTCTATTTTATTAAAATGTCATACAAATCAGAACTAGAATTTGCAATAGAAACCGCAAAAAAGGCAGGGGCCTTATTAATGGAAAATTTTGGCAGGCAACATGATCCACAATGGACTGCTGAAACAAAAGAAACTAATTTTAAAATAATGATGGACAAAAGAAGTGATGATCTTATCAGAGTAGGAATAAAACAATATTTCCCTGAAGATGATATCTATTCTGAAGAAGCAGAAGACATAGATCGCGGTAGAATACGAAAGTGGACGTTCGACCCAATAGATGGCACAGAGCCTTATGCTAATCACACAAGCAATAATTGGAGTGTAGCTATAGCATTAATAGAAGATAGAACTCCTGTTCTTGGAGTTGTTTATATGCCACAAAGAGAAGAACTCTATCATGCCGTTACAGGAAATGGCTCTTATTGCAATCAGATTCCTATCAGAGTTTCACAAGAGTCTAGCGTCAACAAAGTACGTATGGGTATTGACGGAGGTAAGAAGATAGATGGTTGGTTCTATGCAAGTTCACTTAATGTATTAAAGAATAAACTTGAGCCAAATATTGCAATCTCTCTAGGTTTTGCTTGTGCATCTGTTCCTCTATGTCAGGTAGCAAGCGGTACTCTAGATAGAAGACTTCCTACAGTAGGAAGAATAGAAGCTTATCTCGGAGGGGCTTTAGAACCCTATGATATGGTGGCAGAAGTTCCAATAATAAGAGAAGCAGGAGGAATAGTAACTCATCTCTCAGGAAAAGAATGGCAATTCAGTAAATATAAGCAAGGTGACCCAACGATTCTTACTGCAAATCCAATTCTTCATCAAAAGCTAAGAGATCATCTTTCTCAGGAAATAGATCCTTATTACACGCAAAACGGCTTCGCTAAATATAAATAACCTCCACAATACTTATAAACAATTCATTACTGCTTACAAAATGAGAATTCAATTTGGAGATTTAAGAATAGGGGAGACCGCAAGAAAGCATTTGCAAGACGTTATAAAAACAAATTGGGCATCAGGTGGCCCTAAACTAAAGCAATTCGAAGAGAGTTGGGGAAAATTATTTGATTATAAATACAATGTAGCGATGAGTTCTGGTACTGATGCTGACATAAACGCCTGTGCATCACTCTACGACTTCGGAGCAAATAGAGGAGATGAAATTATAGTTCCAGCCTTGTCATTTATTGCAACCTCAAATGCAGTTTTAGCAGCCGGCCTTAAACCAGTTTTTGTTGACATAGAAAAACACACCTTGAATATTAATCCTAGAAAAATAGAAGAAAAAATAACTCCGAAGACAAAAGCAATTATGGTTGTTCACACAATGGGCAAACCATGCGAAATGGATACTATCACAAATATAGCAAAAAAATACAATCTTCTTGTAATAGAAGATGCGTGTGAGGCGCATGGCGCAAAATACAAAGAAAAATACATTGGACACTGGGGCGACATGGCAACTTTCAGTTATTATGCTGCCCATTTAATCTGTTGCGGTGAAGGAGGAATGGTCTCGACGAATAATCAAAAAATAGCAGAAGTCTTACAATCTACGCGAAGCCACGGTAGAAAGCCAGGCACACTATATTTTGATCATATAAGGCACGGATTCAATTCCAAAATGAATGACATGGAAGCCTCTTTAGGTTTACAAGGTGTAGAAGAATTCTGGAATACCTTTAATAAAAGAAAAGAAAATTTATATTATCTGCTAAAAAGATTAAAAGACTTCGAGAAATTTGCATGGTTCAATATAGAAGAAAAACACGAGGTAGTCTCTCCGCATGCGTTCTCTATAACTCTAAAAGATCCTAAATTTAATTATGAAAATCTCTACAAATATCTTGAAGACAATGGAATAATGTGTAAAAGAAATTTTGGTTCAATACCTACACAACATACTGCTTTTGCATTCATGGGGCACAAATTAGGAGAATTTCCGGAATCAGAGTATGTAGGGAATAATGGATTGCATTTTGGAATTCATCAATATCTTTCACAAGATGACCTAGATTTTATATCAGATCACATCCATAAATATTTCGCAAAATACAAATAATCCTTTATGAAAAATAAAAAATCTCTATTATAACGCAGGACATAAATAATTGAACGTCTCTTTTATGTCCCGCGAATATAGCAAGAGACGAAAATGCTCAATTTTTTAAGTCTCTTGCTATAGTAGGAGAAATTCATCAAAATGCCCATAAATTGTTAAAAGAATAAACTCATCTTACAAAAATAACAAACGAAGAATTAGAAAAAATAGACTTATTTCCAGGACATGAAATCTTAGTTGTGAGAACATTCACTAAAGTAGGAGCCAAAGAATTAGAAAAGCTCCCTAATCTAAAATATACAGTAAGTTGTAGTATAGGAATAGACAATATGGATGAATTAGAGATTAAAAAGAGAAATATAAACCTAGTCAATTGCTCTGGAACAAATGCAAATAGCGTAGCAGAACATACAATATTCCTTTTATTTTCATTATTAAGAAATACAAACCCTCCATTTCCTGAATTAAAAAATAAAACAATAGGAATAATAAGATTTGGAAATATAGGAAAACTAGTAGCAAAGAAGCTCTCAGGCTTCGAATCAAAGATTATAGTTTTTGACATCATAGAACAAGACAAAAAGCTTCTTGAAAAATTGAAAGTAGAAATGAGATCATTAGAAGATGTTATAAAACTCTTAGACATTATTACTATCCATGTTCCTTTAAATCCTAATACAAAGAATCTAATCAACAATAGAATACTATCAATTATGAAACCTAATTCCTTCATAATAAATACTTCAAGAGCAGAAATTATAGAAGAAGATGCTTTAATCAGACGTTATCACCAAGGAAAATTCAGAGGCATTGCCTTAGACGTTTATTCAGAGAATCTAAAAAATCAGTTAAAGGAAGGCAATATAGTCTTCACATCACATACAGCTGCACAAGGAGAAGATTCATATAAAGAAATGTGTGTCGAGCCAATAAAAGAACTTTTAAAAAGAACCCAATAAATTAATTCCCGAAATATATTTAGAACTTCTCTTAAGTCTAAAAGGAAAATGCTGAGTTATCTGAGAAATCCCATAATCATCATTTTTATCATATTTTAATTCCAATATAATAGTTTCTTGATCTTTTATTCTATGAAGAAAAATATTTGCTTTATCCTCAATTTCGAAAAATATAAGATTACTATCTATAGTTAAACGATATTTTTTATCTATAGATAAAAAATATCTTCTCACATAGCAGTTTAACAAAGCAGGTTTGCACAATTTTAGTTTTTCAATAAGCCAATGCGGAAGTTCAGATCGCGCAAATATGTTATCGTGCAGTTTCTTATTAGAGAAACTCTCATCAAGCAAAAATTCTCTCAAAGGAAAATGCATCTTCCCTCCGACATCTTCATTTTTTATCTTAAGTTCCAATATCGGATTCTTAATCAACCCAAACATCTCACCATACCACCGTATTCTAACTTTCAATCTTCTGGTATTACCCTCGACATTATCATAATAATTCTCTAAACCTAAAGAGTCTAAATAAATATTATTTACTCTTCTCGGCAGATAAATCTCATAAAAGAGAGCAGGATGCGTCTTAATAAGATTTTCAATCTCCTTCAGGCTAAACTCTCTTGTAAAAAACTTTCTCTCATATCTTCCTCTAGGATATTTTATATTATCTTCATTTTCCATCTTCATTTTCCTACAGGATATAATTTATCATAAACTTTTTTTTCTGTACCTAATATTATTCTACCATCTAGAATTAGATCAGATCCTTTTTCAATAATATAATTATTTTGGCTAGGGAAGATAGTAGCATTAACTGCAATAATAGATGCAGGCCCAAATTCAGATTTCTTTTGATATGCAGAGAAACTATAATTAGAGTCAACTATATTTATATTTACAATATTTAATTCAGATTCATCCTTACTTGTTGCTCCTATAAATGCCTTCTCAACATCAAACCCATTAACATCTATACGACTTTTCTCTCCAGCGCTTATACCTTTATCTCCTATATTTCTTGCCTTAATATTATAAACACTAACCTCACTTCCTGAAAAATCTAGAGCGTCATTTCCACACTTATTAAACGAGCTAGAACTCACATTTCCCTTACTAAAGTCAATATCAAAACAATCAGAAAGTGCGCCTTCAAAAATACTTTCTTCCATTTCAAATTCAGATCTAATAACATTTAAACTATCCTCTGCTCGCGCATTTGAAAAAACAACATTCTCTAAATTAATAGGAGACTCATAAAAATTAACAGCTCCTGTTAATTCCCATCCACTCTTAGAAGGATAAGAAAGATTATCAAATACAACGTTCTTCAAAATAGATTTTTCTTTAGCCATAATAACAGTTAACCCTTGCCCTGTTCCATCAGAAGAAATGATTTTCACAGGTTCGCTCTTAGTACCTATAAACTCTAAAGGAGAATAAGATAAAATAAGAGCTCCATCCTTTAAATCCAGAATAGTTTTTTTACCTGCAACAAACTTAAATCCAAGAGGAATCATTAAACTCTTATTCAATATCCAATTACCTTCTCTTACATTTATCCTTTTAGTATCTTCGTCAATAATAAGAAATTCACTTTCTTTCTCATTTGGCTTCTGCCTTATAAAATCTTTTTTTGAAAAATCTTCATCAATATACTTCCATGGTATGATCTCTCTTTCTCTTACAACCTCTGTGCCAAATATTTTATATTTTACTTTTATATTTCTCGTATAAGATTCATTCCAAACAAGATTATTAGGTATCACAAATATTATCTTTTCATATTTAACTAGTCCAGAATAATCTCTTGGCTGTAAAATAATTCTCTCTTTTGGTTTAAATATAATCTCATTATAGGAAGTTTCCAATATTTCAACAGGTAAAAGATCAGTATTCCCTATATTAATAGTCAAGGCATTCTCAAAAGGAAGATACTCCTCAAAGTAAGGATTAATGCTCCTCTTATCAGGATTTAATATATCTCTTACATACTCCTGATTTTCATAAAAGACATCTTTAGAAAAATGGTAATATGGCATATCTTTATGTAGAATTTTTAAATTTCTATTAATGCCATCTTCTAAATCTTTGAATAACTTATCAAGATACTCTTTTTTAGAAAACCTCTCTAATTCAATTATATATTTTTCAAAAAATTTAGAATCGCTGAATAATAATGTATAATAATTGCCTGACTGTGAAGAGCATTCTGAAAGCTCGTAAATATAAACGCATCTAGGAAAGTATTTATTAACAATTTTATAATTATCTATTCCAGCATTGCCATCAAATCCAATAGGCTCTAATTTTGACGTAATAGGATTATAATAAAATCTTATATTTCCCCATTCCGCTCCATGCTCAGCACCTAAGACACTAACCAATGCAAAATACTCAGCCAATTTATCAAGATCAAAAACATCACGAGTTCTTAATTTTCTCAGTCTAAAAGACTCAAGAAGATCCTTTGCCTTATTAAACTGCGCACTTTGTACAGGGTCAGATAATACCTTATTTGTATTAAATGAGTCAATATTGCTATCAAAAAAGCCTATATCACTGCCCTGTAACTCCTTAATAACATCTTCTTTATCTCTAGATATATTTCTCTCTCCAATTTGATAATTAGTTAGAATGCCCCCGTTAACATGATACCCGCTAAGTTGTTTTTCTGCCTTCTGCACAAGATCTCTGAACCATTCATCTTCATTAAATTTTATAATAATACTCTCTCTCATTTTATTGTCTTCAATTAAATGTTTATCAAAATGCTCCTCCAAAGCATAAATCCCCTTATTCTTGCCGTTAATAACAACCTCAATAAATATATACCTCAAAGAGAGCACATCCTCTCTTCCAAGAGCTTCATGAAATATATATTCATTAAGATATTGCCTTGTTCTAGGATGCTGAATAGAGAAAGTCTTCATACCAAAGAGAGTTTCATCTCCTTTAACCTGGATGCGTAAAGAAAATTTATTACTACTCAAATGATCTGGAGTATCACCTTTTAGTCTTAGCTTTACATCAATCTTTTTATCATTATATCTTATTTTTGCAGGCACATAATCCTCATTAGACTTCTCAAAATACTCTTTATCTAGATATTGCGATCTTTTATACAATAACTTTTGATAATCCTCAAATCCAATGTCAATATATATTCTTTCAGGATTAGAAAACCATCCAGCGAAAAAATTAAAAGGAATCTTTATATTCTCCTTGGCAATTCCGCGTACCACATTTTTCAATCCAGAAGGAATACCAATTGTCCTAAGAAAAGCACTTCCCTTTTCTGACGGCTTATCTAATGAACCAAAAAATCCCACAATCAATAATCCTGAAATATGACCTAGAACAAATATCATGATGGTGCCTAAAACGATTAAAAAGATCATGATCTTTTTACGAAACAAATGTCTAAATAGAGAAAGTACTTTAGTCTGTATCAATACATAACTATTATTTTTTTCATGATCTTTCACTCTCATTGTCTTTAATGATAAATGCCTACCTTATCGAGATAACTTATCTTAATGGATTTAGAAAGGCTTTCAAGGGAATCTTTTATTTTTTCTAGTTTATCAAATGAATCCAAGTCAACAAGAAAAGACGCTTCTAGCACATCATCGTCTGTTTTATCAAAACGCTTCAAATGTAAAGATGACGAGTATCTCTTTAATATCTCAACTATCTTTCTCAATGTTACCTCTTTAGATAATTTTCCACTTATCGTCAAATAAAGATTACTATTTTCCTCTTTTCTATGAGAGAAATGCCTTCCATAAATAATCAAAGATATAATAACAAACGCCGCAAGAGTAATTAATATCTGATTAGCTCCTAATCCAAGCCCTATTGCTATTGCTAAAAACAGGAAAGCTAGTTCTTCTGGTTCTTTTATAGCTGCTCTAAATCTCACTATAGACAAGGCACCAACTAGCCCTAATGATAAAGCCAACGACGATTTAACTACACTAATTATTAATGTGGTTGTAGTAGTTATCAAAACAAAATTATCTGCAAACTTCTTCCTGTTAGATATAGCTGCACCGTATCTTACATAAAGTTTACTTAAAATATAAGAAAGAATAGCGGCAAGAACCAAAGATATTATAAAAGAAGAAAAATCTATCTGAGGAGAATTATTCAATAAAAAATCTTGAAAACTTCCAGTATTATTCGCCATCCTATTTTTACCTTATTTCGTATGCAGAAATAATACATTTATAAAGTTAATGGAAGAATGTATTTGTGGTATCCGAAAATTAGTTCTCAACGCTGATTTATATCAGCCAATGAAATTCACAAGAAAGGGCCTCTTGGAGACTCTACGGCTGAAAGCCGAGGGAAAGGGGAGTTATTTGGCGAGGAAAAT
>Ga0213870_1001154_pt1 | contig 12061 bp, 6 predicted proteins | sample WICALVC2017_Meta_FD_160119 | JGI IMG/M metagenome (GOLD analysis project Ga0213870, IMG submission 160119) | Freshwater microbial communities from subterranean cave lake in Wind Cave National Park, South Dakota, United States - WICALVC2017 | ecosystem: Environmental > Aquatic > Deep subsurface >... | reverse complement strand
GCCTTGGCTATAGTTTTGATTATTCGCTACCATTTCAAACTTTTTGCTATACCCCATGACCGCACGGCCAAGTTAATCTTAAGTACCTTAACTTTGGGCACGGTCTTAATCGCGCTTTTGGCTTCGCTTTTTTTATCTTTTAATTTTTAAGGGCTCTATGATTGATTTACAAAAAGACGAAAATATCGTATTGGTATGCCGCCGGCACTGGCTGGTTTTTTTATTCGCTGTTTTGCCGATTATTTTCGCGATGCTTATAATCCTTGCGGTTCCGATAGCGGTGAATTCTTTTGTCCCGGATTTTTTCGCTCATTATGAAAACCTCGTATATTTGGGCGTCGCTCTAGGCTTTGAAATCTTTTGGCTGGTTTTATTTTTAGTCATTACCGATTATTATCTTGATATCTGGGTGGTGACCGATCATCGGCTGGTCTTTATTGAGCTCCATGGCATTTTTCACCGCACCGTCTCCTCGGTAAATTTAAGAAACATTCAAGATGTCTCGGTGCGCGTCCACGGCATCGTCCCGACCGTGGTAAAATACGGCGAGGTTCAAGTGCAGAGCGCCGGCACCGAAGGCAGTTTTATCTTCAAGCAGATTCCTGAACCTTACGGAGTAAAAGATTTGATCTTACACACGCGCGAGCAATTTTTAAGAAGCGCGGACGAGCACGCGCACGACGGAGAATATTGAGATGAGTTCAAGGATTTTGATTAGCTAGGTAGAGCTCGTTTAATTTAGCTCGTGTGGCCGCATCCACTCGGCCAGTCTGCGTGAGTCCGTATTTTGCTTGGAATTTAATTACTGCGGCTTGGGTTAGCGATCCGAAGTAGCCAGTCACCAATCCTTGAGGATAGATTTGGGCGTTCCTGGCCAGGAATTGCTGGAGCCTGGTTACTTCAGGGTCGGCTGTTCCTAAGAAAAGATCTTTGGTAAAAGCCGGGCCGGTTACCGTTCCCAGATCAGCGCATTCTTGATTCAGCCGGGCGCGCGTCTGGGGCCCCACCACACCCACCTGCGCTATGCCGAATTTTGCTTGGAATTTCTTAACCCCTTGTTCAGTAAAGAATCCGAAGTAGTTGCTCACAATGCCTTGAGGATAGACCGCCGTATCCCGCTTTAAGCATTGCTGCAAGAGCCCGACTTGGGCGTGTCTTAGGCCGCGATACAGGTTAATGGTAAAGATGGGTGCGGTTGATCCCCCTAAGGTGCGCGCGCTCACTTGTGAGGTATAAGCGGAATTGCCAGCTGAATTATAAGCTCGGATGCGGAAGTAATAAGTAGTGTTTGGCGTGAGCCCGCCAATAACGCGGAAGAAGAAATTAGACACTACTTCTTCAACCGGCGTAAAGATGACGCCATCAGTGCTCTTTTCAATCTTAAAGCCGATTTCATTGGTTGAATTATCTTGCCACTGGATTCTGATTTGATTAGTTGAAATCGGTTGAGCCGAAAGATTTGAGGGCGGATTTGGGATGGTTAAGCCAATGGGCGTGGTGGCTTGGGCTACATTGGAATAGAGAGAATTGCCTTGAGTATTAAAGGCGCGCACGCGGTAGAAATAAGTAGAGTTTGGTGCGACCGCAGTATCACTATAAGCACTGGTATTAGTTGCCAGATTGTTAGCAATCTCTATAAAGCCGGAGAAGGCGCTTATGAGACTGCGTTCTACCTTGAAGCCGGTTTCATTCGTAGCATTATCAGTCCAGACTAAGTTGATTTGATTTGGACCCACTGCCGAGGTAGAGAGGCTTGAAGGCGCGTTAGGTACAGCTGACGGGCCGGGTGATGGCGATGGCGATGGTGATGGAGAGGGTGACGGCGTCACGCAGGGCGGCGCCAAAACCAAAACCTGAAAGGGTGAAGATTCCAAACCACTCAGATTTTTTACCGTGATGGCATAATTACCTGCGGGCGTGCCCGTGGGAACTTGCATAGTGATGGTTTGCATATTTAGGAATACGGTAAATGGAGGCACTGATGGGTAAGGTAAGCCATTGGCGTTTACCACCGAAGCGGCTTGGAAGTTGTTGCCGCTGATTGTGAGATTGTTCGCGATGTTATTGCAAACACTAGCAGGCGAGATTGATGTTATCTGGGGCGTTGGTGAGCTAGACGAAAGAAAATAACCGTTCCCAAGCTGGTTCAATATCCAGCCAGTTGGCTTAATGACTTTAATTTTAGAGGCTACGATAGTGTTGCCGCTGTAATCAACTCCGAAGTTAGTCCCTATGCCGCGGCCATCAGCCATGATGTAAGCATTCGATTTCACATAATCAACCCGGTGTCCGGTTGGGCTGGGATTGCCGTTTACATCAACCAAAGCCGAATATTCTTTGAAATTGATTGATGGATTTACTGCTACCCAGCCGTTGGGCGGCAGTATATAAGTTTCACCTCCAACCGCAACCTGCCAGTTGGGGTTTGCTTGCGGGTATTCGATTACAATATCAAGGTAGGTCGTATCGCAGCTCGCATCTCCTTTAGCATCCACACGGAAATATAGATTGTCGCCGCTATTAACTGATAGAGAGGTAAGATTATAATTCACAAGCGGCGCGCCGTTAGACAAGTCGTTGGTATAAAGCGTAGTCCCGTTCTTTAAAATCTTTACCAAAACACCGTTGCCGCAACTCGCTTCTCGATCGAAGATACGGCCGCTCACATTTACGGCAGTGCTCAGTGGCGCGACCCATTTAATAACCGCGGCATTGGTTGCCGAAGGTCTTAGCCCCCAGCGCAGAGGGATAGTCACGCCGCCCCCCTCCCAGAGGCCGTTGCCGCCGGTCCAGGAATAGCCGGCCATATTAAAGGTGAGTGGGCTGTAGGCAGTGCCGTCATAGCGCTCGTAGTACCAATTCCGGTACCCCTGTGTTGGATAGAAGTCTTTGCTTTCAATGCCGCCGTAATAAATTTTTTTGCCTTGATTGCCGTTTACATAAATAACAAGACCGTTGTTGTATTCGATGTATACTTGGGCGTTTTGGAAATCCAAATTGTTTTTAATTGCCTGGTCGAGTGTAAGCATTTGGCTGCCAGATCGGTACAGTATGTTCGTGACATTGGCGTTTAAGTACTGCTTTTGGAGTTCCAGGAGCATGAAGTATTCCCGCGCCAGCTGACCTGGGTTAGTAGCAAAAAAAGCTGACGGAGTGTAGATGGCGCCGGCATGGCCATAGCCTATTTCTCTCGAGCGCACCAGATCAAAAAACGCTAGGTCGTTCAAATCAGGATCAGGTACACTCGTATACGGGACAACGCTTGGCTCGTTAAACTTACCGTAGTAACCCATACCGTAATAGACCATTAGCGGATTCATCACTTTAAGCCCATAGTCGGGCATTAAATCAGCGCGCTTGCCATAGGTAATCTCGCCGTGCGTGCTGTCAGTATAGCCAGCATAAAGGTTTGACGAATATTCAAAACTTTGAACTCCTTCGCCAACCAAGGGCCCGTTATATTGACCTTTAATGTAGCTAATTAAGTTTTTATAATTGCCGATGACGGATCTGAAGTTTCGGGAGTTGGGATTAGCATTGTCAAGATCTATAGGTTGATTTGGGTACAGGTGCGGAATGACATCAAAATAAAAGCCCTTAAGATCATAGGCGTTTTTAAGGAGCGGTATTTCCTGCTGGGCAATGGCTAGGACCTTATCGGATGCAACCGAGTGCGATATTACTCCGCCGGGAAATATCCAGTCTAGTTTAGGGGTTAGATCGGCGTTTTTTGCGAGGTTTGAGAGAGTATAGTAGCTCGAGATTGTCGTCGCGCCGCTAAAGACGTGATAAACGCTAAAGATGCCGCCAGCATTCTGGATAACATTTCTTACGTTCAGAAATTCAGCAGTGCTACCCGTCACCGGATAATGATTCGGCCAATGAGTGTTTCCGCCGGCCGACCAATCCATTTCGGAAGCGAAAATATTTTTCATTTCGTATTCATTGACCAGCGTGTTGTAGAATTCGTGGAGGACATTCCAGCGCACAGCCGGCGGCAAGCCTACCCATTGCTCAAGATAGAGTTTGTTTGAGGTTTTTGTCCGGTGGGGTGTCGGCGGATTATTCGGCTTCGCCAGTACGTCAACAACCTTCTCGCTTACGGTAATGTAAGCCACGTCATCGAGATAGCTGATTTTATTGGCGCTGTTTTTTTCGTAGTCAAAACGAGAGGCGCACAGCACGGTAGTTCCGGAAATGCCGCAGCCGTCAGTTTGCACTTTGGTTCCGTTCGATGAATACCAGTCTTGGTAGCTGGAGAAAAAATAGTCATTATTTCCGAGAATAACGCCGGGTACGAAATTGGCGTAAGGCACGGTTACTATTCTGGGGTTAGCTACGTTTTCGCTTTTGCCAAGCCGAAAGCCATTGTAGTTGCCGTAGAAATTATCGTTCGACAAAGAGACGGTTCGGATGACGAGTGTTTTACCTTTAATTTCAATCTGATAAGTTTTACTTAGACTTATTGTGGTACCGCTGTCGTTTATGGTTTCAGCGATATTTAAAGTCACTTTATTATTCTGGAGCGCATGCGTAATTGAAGGAGTGGAGATAGCCGCGAGCTCATTGGGGTTTAGCGTTGTGCCATCCAGCTTAGTATAGCGCGTGCCGGCTTCCGTAAGCGGATAAAATCCGTTTACGGCTTCAAAAATCTTGAGCATACCCTCCTGGACGCTCGGGTCGTTAAGGGCGAGACGATATTCTAAATTTCCATCGCCGCTGTAAAAAAATTTATAGGTATTAGTTGTCGAATCAAATATCACGCTGTTCGCGCCCGCATAGGATCCTACCGGCGCTATGTTTTCCGTGGGCAAGGCAGGCAAGGACTGGGTGGTTGCATTCACCGTAGGGGTATAGCTAGAGTAAACAGTACCTTCCACTGCTCTCACCCGGTAAGAATAAGTGGTATTAGGGGTTAATCCGCTATCGCTAAAAGACAGCGTGCTTCCAGTGCCAGCGCTAGCCCCGACATTAAAAATTGCATTATTAGGACTGATTCTTTCTACTTGGTAGCCAGTTTCATTAGGAGCTACGTCAGTCCAGCTAAGATTTATTTGATTTGGAGATACCGCCGCGGCACTAAAATTAGTTGGCGCCGGCGGTACTACCGTAGCCTGTAAGGTATTGGATGGCTGACTAGCTCCAGTATTTAAATTGACATTAACTACTTGAATGTCATAGTTGCCAGCTGGCACACCAGCCCCAACTGTAATCTGCAACTCTTGAGAATCTATAAAAGTCGGGGGCGTAGGCCAATCTACGTTACTAACTTTGACAGTTGAGATAACTGGCGGGGTATTGCTGAAATTATTGCCTAAAATTCGCAGCTGATAGCTGTTATTGTTAATTAAGGTTGCTGGGTCTAAACTGCTGATAGTTGGCCCTCCCGGCGCTAATTGCGCTTGTGCCAAAAAAAATACTGCTGAAACAGCGATACTCGAAACTATTACTAACCAAATCCTCTTGATCATAGTAGCTATATAATAACCATTGTACCGCAAACTTGTGACTTAAGGAATTAAACGGTGTGGATAGCCAATCTCCGCCGATAGAAGAATTTTCTGATTTCTTCTGCTACGATAACCGTGAGGGCGATAGCGGCGATTTCCAGCCAATCTTTTAAGCGCAGAGGACTAAGGCGCAGAATTTTATTCATAAAAGGCGTGTAAATTGCAAAGGTATGGAGTACTATCACCCAGCCTAAGGTGGCAAGCAAAAATTTATTGGAAAAAGGATTAAGCTGGAAAATAGATTTTTCCTCCGAGCGGCAGTTCAAGGAATTAAACCATTGGAAAATGATTAGACCAGTTAGCGCAAATGTTCGGGCTCGCGTGGGATCGGCAATTTGATCCTGGAAAAGCCAAAAGGCGCCCAAGGCAATTACCGGCGCGATTAAAGCTAATCTGCCGGCGATGAATTTATCAAAAAGTTTTTTTGGTAGGCGCGCGCCTTTACGCATGAGCGTTGGATCCTTGGGTTCTAAGGCAAGCGAGATATCAAAAAAAGTGTCAGTGACCACATTCATCCAAATAAGTTGGGCGGCCAAGAGCGGTAAAGGCAGTTGTGCAATGAGAGCAAAAATAATAAGCAGAAGTTCACCGAGATTTGAGGAAAAAAGATAGGTAATGGTTCGGCGCAGTCCTTGTCGCAGGTTTCTGCCTTCTTCAATTGCGCTTAAGATATCCCGGAAATTGTCGTCCATTAAAACCAAATCCGATGCTTCTTTGGCGACTTCAGTGCCGATTTTGCCCATGGCAATGCCCAGGTCCGCTGCCACGAGCGAGGGCGCGTCGTTCACCCCATCGCCAGTCATAGCAATAATTTGGTTGCGCCGCCGATAATCCTGGATAATGCGCATTTTATGTTCTGGTGTCACGCGCGCAAAAACTGTGGCGCGGGGCAAATATTGCTCAAGTTCCTTGGGGGGAAGAGTATCTAGGTCGGCTCCGGTAAGAATAGCGTCGCCCTCGGAATAAATGCCGGCCTGTTTGGCAATAGTTTTCGCAGTAACAGCATGATCACCGGTAATCAAAATCACTCGGATGCCGAGATTTTTTGCCCGTTCAACATCCTCTTTAATGCCGGAACGAAGCGCGTCATGCATGGCGAGCAAGCCGCCGAACGTCAAAGGCGGCAAGTTGTCTTGGTTTACATCCTTTGGCGGATCTTTATAAAAAGCAAAGCCGATAACCCGCAAGCCCTCTTGGGAAAGATTTAAAAAACGGTTTGTAAAACTCTCCTTAGTTTTTTGATCAAGCGGCTGAACTCCGCCTTGGCTAAAATAAGTTTTGCATAAATCTAAAATTACTTCCGGCGCTCCGGTAATGGCCAAAAACGGGCGGTTATCTTTCTCGTAGAGCGCTAGATGAAATTTTTTCTGGTAGTCAAAAGGCCAGTCATTTAAAGGCGTATAAGTTTTTAAAAGTTCCTCCTTAGGCGTGCCTGCTTTCCAGGCAAAAGCTTGGAGCGCTCCCTCGGTTGGATCGCCGGTTAACCGGTAACCGTCATCTGGTGAATAGGCGATATGAGCATTAGAGCAGAAAGCAGCCACGCGGGCGGCTAAGAGCAGTTCCGCGCCGGGGTTCTTAATTTCCGGTTTGGGCTCGTAGCCCACGCCTTCGATGGCGTATTCCTTGTCTCCCATAATAACTTTTCGGATAGTGAGCTCATTTTTGGTAATGGTGCCGGTTTTATCAACGGCGATTTCCTGCGCCTGCCCCAATGCCTCTACAGCTTGTAATTTTTTAACCAGCACCCTGCGTTTAGCCATCCGCCAAACCCCAGTAGCTAGAGTTACGGTAAGCACGAGCGGCAAGCCCTCGGGCACTGCTGCCACCGCAATAGCCACCGCGGTCGTAAACATTTCCTCAAAATCCTTGCCCTCTAAAACGCCCACCGCGAAAATCGCAGTAATTAAAATACCGACAATCACAACCACAACTTTAGCCAGTTGTCTAAGATTTTTAGCGAGCGGTATTTCCGTATCAATGCCAGCTATTTTCTGGCTGATTTTGCCGATAACCGTATTGACGCCGGTTGCGACAGCGACCGCCGTTCCAGCGCCCACCGCCACATTAGTGCCCTTAAACAGCATATTTTTTTGATCAGCCGTCCCGAGATCATTGCCGGAGAGAGGTTCGGTAATTTTCCGCACTGGTTCTGATTCGCCGGTTAAAGCCGCTTCGTCAACTTTCAAATTATGGACTTCAATCAACCGCGCGTCCGCAGGAACTTTTTCGCCCTCTTGAAGCAAAATAATATCGCCCGGCACAACATCGGTATCCGGGATGTTAAATTCGCGGCCATCGCGCAGCACCTCTGCCCGCGTCTCCACGAATTTTTTGAGCGCCTGGAGCGTGTTTTGGGCGCGACCTTCCTGAATAGTGCCTAAGACAGCGTTAAAGAGCAGGATGAAAAGAATAATAAAGCCGTCAGTAAATTCTTTAAGGAGAAAAACGATGATATCCGCCGCAATTAAAACATAAATCAACGGGCTTTGGAATTGTGCAAAAAAAATTAAGAGCAGGCTTTTGCCTTTTTGCTCCGGCAGTTTATTGGATCCAAATTCCCTAAGGCGCGTTTTAGATTCTTCTTGAGTTAAACCCCGCTCACTAGAATTGAGTTCGGCAATTACTTGAGACGCAGGTTTTGAATACCAATCAACCATAAGAAATTCTAAATTCGAAATCCTAAATTCTAAACAAATCCCAAATTTAAAATTCCAATTTTCCAAACAATTTGAAATTTGAAGAATTGGAACATTAGAATTTGTTTAGGATTTAGATATTAGGATTTAGGATTTGAACGTCTGGAAGTTTTAACAAAACTTACAGACATTAACCGGTTCTTTCTTCGGCTGTTCTTGTCTCATTTTAAAGTCTTTACAGCAATGTTCACAGCAAAAATTCTTGCCGCCTTCTTTTACGCAGTCGGCGCATTCTTTTTTGCCGCAATGATCGCAATTGTACTTTTTCATGATTACCAGCGACACCAATTACGAATGACACACTAATCTACGAATAATTTATTCGCGTCATTCGGGTGAATTCGTATATTAGTGTCGCTTCATAGATATTTATGTAACAAATACGACCTTTCGACTTTTTTAAATCCTTTTTCTTTTAATAAACTGGCCGTGAGTTTACGGATGGCTTCTGAAGGAATAGCTCGCCCTTGATGTTCCTTTAGAAGGCGCTCAATGATTTCTTTGGTTATTTGTTCTGTCACTTTACCGGCGTTTTCTCCGATTCCGGCATCAACAAAAGATTTTTTGATTGATTTAAAGAGTTTTTGCGGATGAAAAGTTTCTTTCTCACCGCCTCTTTTAATTATTTGACTAATTTTTGAGCCGTGGGTGTGGAAAACCGAGAGTTCATAGGCGTCGGCGGCTTTATGCTCACCGTCTTCACGAAGCACATGCATGACTGTTTGACGGATTGAGTCGGAATCAACAATTTCTTTGCCTTTACCCTCAAGATATTCCATGGTTTCGTGGGCAACCCGTTTGGCAAGCCCCTCTGCGTCAGTGCCCGCGTGTCTTAAGGCGTAAGAGATTGCTCGTTCAAGTTTTTTAAGATTGAACCGCTGCCGGTAACCACTGTCCTTTTTTACATACTTTATTATCATAACTACAAGCGACACTAATACACGAATTCACTCTAATTTACGAATTAATTACTTGCAGTAAGCTTGTTGAACTATTCGGGTCATTCGGGTGTCATTCGTATATTGGGGTCGCGTTTAATATGGCCAATCTCTTCCAAATTTTATCACGTATTTAACAAAAAACATAAGCGCGATTATACCGATGCTTCCATAAATAAGCGGTGAGAGCAGATATTCAGCCACTGCCGTAATAATCCAGATGCCAACCGCGATAAGCGCGAGGCCGATAGCGAGCCGCATGGTGCCGCGATGTTCTTGTTTCCAATTCTCAAATCGCTTTATTGAAAAACCATAATAGACCATAGCTATAATAGCTATTAAAGGAGCTACAAAAACCAGATTGTAAAGCAGTAGGAGCGGCAAGCCAGTAACAAAATTAAGTCCGCTCTGCGACATCAAGGTGAGAATGGCGAGATAGGGAGCGCCGGTGCAGGGAAGTTCGATAAGCGTGATCACGCCGCCGAAAAACATGGCTGCATAGATAGAAGTGTGGGTGGTGTCAACTTTTTCTTCTATGTAGGCTACAAAGCGTTTTGGGATACTTAAGGAAAACCAGCGTCCGTACCAAAAAAAATCTTTAACCTCCAAGATGCCCGCCAAAATGACGAGCGCGCCGATAACGCCATATAAAATTTGACTGATAAAGACGATACTGCGTACGGCGTTAAACAGCGAGAGCAGGGTTAGCCCGCCGATCAAATAAATAAGATAAACGCCGATGGTATAAGCGACGCCGTTCACTAAAACTTTCCTTCGGTCACCGGCTTTTAAAAGCACGGTGAGCATGACAAGTAAGACGCCAATCACGCAGGGATTAATCGAATCCAAAAGAGCAAAACCCACTATAATCGGCACTGATAAGGACGTAGTTTCCATATTTTAACCTCGGCCTAATTTCGGGAAAGCAACGGGGTTATTTTTTAATGCCTCTAAAATTTCCGCAACTGTCCGGCCGTCGAAGAAAATAGAAATTACCTCCTTATCCCGCCAGATCCAGTCGCGCATGGAAGCCAACTCTGGGAGAACGCCGTTTACGAAAACTTTTAAGGTGCCGGTTGTGCCGTCGGGGCAAGCGTCGCCGTTTCTTTTATCGGCAATGCCGTCTTGGTCAAAATGAATTTGCATAGCGTCGAAAAATACGCCAAGAGTAAGTGGAGCGGTCTCCATAAGTTTCTGATTCACCGCATCATACGGCAGTTTGTCGTGCCAGTGGATGATATTTTTCTCTTCGTGAGTGTGCGGACCATCAAGGCGTCCAACTTCGATTGGTAAACGATAATCCTCGCCGCAAAGCCAAATAGGAACATAGGCGTGAATATGGGCAGTAGCAAAACAAGTGCCTTCGGTCGGGCAGGTGATTATCCACGGACCGGTTTGGAGCGCTACTCTTAGTGAATAAGCCAGTCCCGCTAGAACTAAAACTATTAATGACCAAATAATTGCGGTTTTCCAATTTTTCTTTTTAAGACCTAGGAAAATAATCAAGAGGACAATTGCTATTCCGGCTGCAACCAAAATTACTATTATAGTAGTTTCTTGCGATTCCGGCTCGCTTACAAAAATCGGGAAATGAAAATCCTGTTCTTCATTTTGATAACTAAACTCGGCATGAATGGTATAATCACCGCCGCTTGGAAAAACAGGCTCAAAAACATACAGATCACCCTGTTGGATTGCGATTGAAGTCGAAATAATTTGTTCCGCGGCGTTTTCAATATCGATCTTTACATCTAGGCCGGTGATTTTTTCTCCGTCCTCGGTATCTGTTATCTCTAGCCAAATCGGGAGCGAGGTTTTAGCCACAAATAGGTCTGGTTCGACGATGATCGCCTTGGTCTTAGTGGCCTGTGTCTCTGGTTCAGCATGGGCCAAAACCAGCGCTGGTATAAAAATAGCTAGCGCAACTAGTTTAATATACTGACTAATTTTTCTAGTCATAGATCCAAAATTTACTTCCGTATTAATAGAGCGGCACCAGCGATAATATAAAAGTTATGATCACCGCAGCGACAATTATAATGGTAATTATTTTTTTCATAGCGTTTTTGGCTATTTATGATTGGTTATTCGGGTGAGAATTTGTGCCCACATGTTCTAAATATACCTTAAGCAGTGCCAGGAAAACAGCCGCAATGAGCGGGCCGTAAATAATACCCAAGAGTCCAAAGACTTTGATGCCTCCTAGGATTGAGAGGAGTATTAAAAAGGGATGAATTTTTATGCGATCGCTGATTAATTTCGGCTTAATGAGATTATCAACGGTCGAGACAATCAAAATATTGTAAAGCAGGAATAAGATTGCCGTTAAGGCATCGCCAGAAATAAAAAGATAGATTGCCGCCGGCAGGAAAATCAAATAAGGTCCCAAAAACGGTATGAGCGCGAGAAATGCCATGACCGTGCCCCAAAGTACTGGCGAGCCAATGCCGAAAATAAGAAATCCTAAACCGCCCAAAAGCCCCTGGACAATGGCCGAAATAAAATTGCCGAAGAAAACTGCTTTACCGGCTTCTTTAAATGTATGATACAAGCTTAGCTCGTCAGAAGTTTTGAGTGGACTTAGTTTAATCAGAAAATTAGCGAGTTTTTCTCCGTCGCGGAGCAAATAAAAAGTGGTTACGATCATAATAAAGAAATTCAGAGCCAGCCGCAGAGCATCGGAGAGCAAACCGCCGATTTCCCGAGATATTGTAAGCCCAAGATTTTGAATTACCGGAGCGAATTGGTCGCGGATGATTTCTTGAAGATTGAGATTAAACTTCTCGGAAATCGGTTCCAGGGCCTCTAGAAACGACTGGTTAGTCGCCCATTGATCCCGGGCAGTGGTAAATATATCAAACGCTTCTTTAGCCAAGAGTGAAAGAATGCCTAAAAACGGGAGTATTATCACGAGCGC
>Ga0213870_1001153_pt1 | contig 12085 bp, 12 predicted proteins | sample WICALVC2017_Meta_FD_160119 | JGI IMG/M metagenome (GOLD analysis project Ga0213870, IMG submission 160119) | Freshwater microbial communities from subterranean cave lake in Wind Cave National Park, South Dakota, United States - WICALVC2017 | ecosystem: Environmental > Aquatic > Deep subsurface >... | reverse complement strand
ATCTTGCTTCTGATAAAGTCTTTGATGCCTATCTCGTTGCAACATGCTTAAGTTCCAGTATTGATACGGTTGCTACAGATAACGTCAAAGATTTTAAAATATTTCCCCAAATCCGCGTAATTAATCCCTTTGAACAAGCCAACTAACCCTCCCTTGACTTTGACCTTGCGTCATAGAGTTTATAGTATACACCACTATAAGACACAAGTATAGTCTTATATGTAAATAATTTCTTAGGTGTCAACGTAAGACACCCCGATGGTGTAAAAGGAGAGGGTGTGAAGCAACATAGTTCGATAGTTCGAACTATCAAACTATCTATATAGTCTGAGATTGCTTTTCCTACTTCGCTTTCAGCTTCGATAAGATCGCAATGAAAATTTCAGTCTAAAGTATGCTACTATGTAGTGACAGACTTTAGATAAGGCTTCCTTTTTCTACTCATAACTACCTAAGTTCGAAACTAATACACGCCTGCGGCCTACTTTTCTTCGACAGTTAATATCTCTTCATGGTAGAATAACTATATTCATTTACAATGAAAGTGGCTTTAGTGTATGATCGGGTGAATAAGTGGGGAGGGGCGGAGAGAGTTTTGTTGGCGCTCCATAAACTACTTCCAGATGCGCCACTTTATACGTCGGTTTATGACTCAATTAAAGTGCCTTGGGCAAATGTGTTTGACCCTTCGACATCCTTCGACAAAGCTCAGGGTAAAGGCTCAGGGCAAGGTGTAAGAACATCTTTTTTGCAAAAGCTTCCACTAGCATCCTCGTCGCACGAACTCTATGCAAGCTTAATGCCCTTGGCTTTTGAGAGTTTTACTTTTGATGAGTATGACTTGGTTATTTCTGTTACAAGTGAGGCAGCAAAAGGCATAATTACAAAACCAAAGACAGTCCATATCTGTTACTGCTTGACTCCAACACGTTATCTTTGGAGCGGCTATGAAGATTATTTTAATAATTCTATCCTTCGTTTTGTTTCAAAACCAGCAGTTTCTTACCTAAGAAGGTGGGATAAGATTGCGGCACAGAGGCCGGATGTTTATATTGCTATATCAAAAGAAGTACAGAGAAGAATTAAGAAGTTTTATGGGAGAGAGTCGGTAGCGGTTTATCCGCCAGTGGATTCAGAGTTTAGTTCATCAGCGTCTAGCGTTCAGTTTCGAAAACTAAACGCTAATCAACTAGAAGCTAGACGCTCGTCTTATTTTTTGATTGTTTCCCGTCTTGTTCCTTACAAAAAAATAGATATTGCAATTTCGGCATTTAATAAGCTCAAACTTCCATTAAAAGTTATAGGCACAGGTTCCCAGCGAGATTATCTTAAGAGCATAAGTGGCTCAACCATAGAATTCCTTGGCAACTTGACTGACGAACAGATGGTAAGTTATTATAGGGGTTGTCGTGCTTTAATTTTTCCAGGCATTGAAGATTTTGGTTTGACAATTCTTGAGGCTCAAAGTTTTGGCAAGCCGGTTATTGCTTTTAGAAATGGGGGGGCATTGGAGACTATTATAGAGGGTAAAACTGGTGAATTTTTTTACCCCCAAAATGAAAAAGCGCTGATTAAAAAAATAAAAGGATTTAAAAGTTCCAAATATGACCCTTTGGAATGTTTAAAAAATGCAAAGAGATTCTCGTATGAGAGGTTTAAGAAGGAATTTATGGACGTTATCAATAGAACAATCTCAAATCGCAAAACGCAAATCGCAAAACTACCTGCCCGCAAATGCTTCGCATCAAGCGTTGCAGGCGGGCATCTTTAAATCTCAAATCTTTTTAAGATTAAGAGTTTTGAGATGTAGATTTGACATTTGAGATTTGACATTTGAGATTTTATTATGAAGATCGTTGTCTTTGCCGGAGGGGTTGGGACAAGGCTTTGGCCGCTTTCTCGCAGAAGTAGTCCAAAGCAGTTTGGGAAAATAATCGGCGATAAATCTACTCTGCAGCTTACAGTAGATCGGCTGGTTGCAGATTTTAAATTTAAAAATATTTATATTGCTACGGGAGAAAGATACGAAAGCGTTGTAAGGGATCAACTTCCTCAAATTCCAAGTGCTAATTTCATTTTCGAACCTAGTGTTAGGGATGTAGGACCGGCTGTAGGACTGGCTGTTTCAATTATTGGGAAAGAATATCCAAATAATCCTATAGCAATTTTATGGAGCGACCATTTCCTAAAAAAGGAGAGACGATTTCGTGAAGTTCTGCATTTTGCAGAGGGCTTGGTAAAAAAAGACAATAATTCGCTTATTCTTATTGGGCAAAGGGCTCGGTTTGCTAATCAGAATTTAGGGTGGATAGAGTTTGGCAATGAAATAAGAGGGATAAGAGGGACAAAAGTTTTTAAGTTCAAGAGGCTTATTTACAGGCCAAGTCTTAAGGAAGCTGAAAAATTTTTAGAAAATGATAAATTTGCCTGGAATCCCGGGTATTTTATCACAACACCTGCATTTTTATTATCGCAGTTTAGGAAATTTGCGCCTAATTTGTGGAAAGGGCTTATAAAAATACAAAAGGTAGCAGGCACAGAAGAATTTGGCAAAGTAATAGAGAAGACATATCCTACATTTGAAAAGATAAGTTTTGATAATGCGATTTTGGAAAAAATAGACCCCAAGCACGTTTCTGTTATAGCAGCAGATCTTGGCTGGAGCGATGTTGGGGCATGGGAAGCATTAAAGGAAGCTTTAGAGACAAAATCGGAAGAAAACGTGACAAAAGGGAAAGTTATGCTCGAGGATTCAAAAGACTGTTTAGTTTTTAACTATACAGCCCAATTAGCAGTAGGCATTGATCTTTCGGAAATGTTGGTAATTAATACGGATGATGTTTTGTTGGTTTGTCCAAAAACCTCTGTTCCCAAGATAAAAAAGTTGGTCGAAAGTTTGGCGGGAACCCCAAACGAGCATCTTACATAGTTTGTTTATGGAATATTTAGAAGGAAGAATGGGCAAGTTTATGGAAACTACCAAAAGAGTGATGGATGTTGTGTTTTCGATTATTTTGCTTTTTTTGTTTTTGCCTCTTGTAATACTGATTTCTGTTGCAATAAAACTAGATTCAAAAGGTCCAATTTTGGCAGAGACACCGCAAAGAATTGGAAGGCGAGGCAAACTTTTTAAAATGTATAAGTTTCGATCTATGGTAGAAAATGCTCATGAAATGCTTCGCGAGAACCCTAGGTACAAAAAACTTTATGGGGCATATAAGAAAGGAAGTTATAAGCTTAAAGACGATCCTCGAGTAACAAGGGTAGGCCGCTTCATAAGAAAGCACTCTTTGGATGAGATTCCCCAACTCTTTAATATCTTAAAAGGCGAAATGAGTTTGGTAGGCCCTAGGGCTTATTACGAAGATGAGCTAAAAGAGCAACAAAAAAAATACCCCCACACAGCAGATGCCGTAAAAATTGTGCTTTCCGTAAAACCAGGCTTAACTGGATATTGGCAGGTGTCAGGTAGGAGTGAAATCAATTTTGAGAAACGCATAAAGATGGACGCTTTCTACGTGGAAAAAAAGAATATCTTTTACGATTTTTTAATAATACTTAAAACTCCTTGGGCCATGATTTCTGGCAAGGGGGCGTTGTGAAAGAGGCAGTTAATGTATTAAAAAAAGTTGGTTCTTTTAATATCTTTGTAAGTCTTTTAATTATATTTTTTCTAACTTTTTCTATTCTTTACGAGACAAGTGTCAATGTAAGAACATTTATAATCTTGCTGTCAGCAGTGAGTTCTTCCTCTTTAATTTTTCTGGTTTTAAGATATCGAGAAGTTTATTTCCCTTCACCCTTTTCTCTTTTTATGTTTTTGTTTTTTGGATGGATATTCATTAGTGCCTTTTTTTCCAAAGATATTTCACAAACAATATGGGAGATTTTAAGAACAGCATCTTTTCTTGCATTGTTTTTCGCAGTATATAACTTAGTAAGAAAGAAAAAGTATGTACAGTTTTTTCTACTTGTTTCTTTGGCAATTCTATGCACATTGCTGGTTGTAAAGGACATGTATTATTTCTTTTCTTGGGCAAGACCAGAGGAGGGTAGATATTTTACGGGCTCTTTCTTTTGGCATAATCAAATGGCTGGATTTTTGGTTATTCTAATTCCTCTTATGGTCAGCTTATTTTTAGCAACTCGCCAGCTTTATTATAAGTTTTTTTTATTTTTGTCAATTTTGATACTTATTATTGGTATTGTCCTTACGCAATCTAGAGGTGGGTGGTTGAGTCTTCTAGTAGTACTAATGCTTTTTGCACTTATTTATCTTAGAAGAATGAAGTCAGCTATAAAGCCTATTTCTATTTTAGCTGTACTTTTTTTTATTGCACTTCTGCTTTTGCAACCAACAGGAGTTATAGACAAAGCAAAAAGCATAAAGGAAGAATTGTTTTTGGAAACAAGAAGTGTCAGTGGAAATTTGCGAGCAACGGTATGGAAGGGTGCTTTCAATATGATTTCCGACAATCCAGTTTTTGGGGTTGGCCATGGAGCGTTTGGCGAAGCTTTTCACAAATACCAGCAAGCGCCATGGTTATACGCAAGAAATACCCATAACCATTATTTGGAATATCTTGCCGAAACTGGAATTGTTGGATTTCTGCTTTTTATCTTAATTATATTAAGTGCAATATTTACAGTTTTTAGAGCAAGAAATGAGATAACCGATGAAGCAAAACATCCATTGCTTGTTGGTACAGTTGCAGCATTATTTGGTTCGGGAGTACATGCATTTGTAGATACAGATTGGGCACGAGTTTCTCTTTACTCAATATTTTGGATCTTAATGGCTGTTGTTTTGGCTAGTTTAATAAAAAAGGAAAAGATACTGGAAGTGGTTGGAGTAAAAAAAACTGTGTATTTATTTCTGTTTTTTCCACTAGGTTTTGCGCTAATATTGGGAATTAGCAACAGAAGTTATGAAATGGCAAGGAAAAATCTAGAAGAAGGTAACGTGCAAGAGGCAGAGACTAATATATTGAAGGCAATTCAATTTAATCCTTACGATTTTTCCTCACAACTTTTGTACGGACAAGTAAAAGAAATTCAGAAAAGACCAGAAGGTGCAAAAAACATATATCATAAAGCAACTTCGCTTTCTTTTTTTAATTCAGAGCCGCTTTATCGGATTGGGCTGATTGAGTTTGAAAAAGAAAACTACAAAAGTGCAAAACAATGGTTTGAAAAGGCTGTAAAACTTAATCCCTATAGCCACCCAAAACTTTACGAGGGCCTTTCTGATAGTCATCTTAAGTTAGGCGACACAAAAGAGGCAAGAAACACTCTTAAAAGAGCAGTAGAAATTGCTTTTCCCCTAAATAAGTCTTTTAGAGGTTTTGAATATTTGTATGATTATACTGGTTTTAAAAAAGAGCTTGCCAAGATCTACATTAAACTTATCTCGCTTGATATAATGCTTGGAGAGAAAGAGGAGGCAAAGAAGCTTTTGGCAATTGTTGAAAAGGAACTTGATCCAGAAAATTCACTTATTCCTGTTTTTCAAGAAGCTGTGGTAAAATAGATTCTCTTTATGAAACTTCGAAACCTTACGTATTTAAAAGATTTAACTCTTGCGCTATCGGTTAAAGAACTAAAATCAAAATACAAATCTACAACTTTTGGATTCTTATGGATTGTTATTAATCCATTACTTCAGATGGTTGTTTTGACGATTGTGTTCTCGTTTATTATAAAAATTCAGGTTGATAACTATCCTCTATTTGTTTTTTCCGGACTTCTTCCCTGGATGTTTTTTTCTTTAAGTCTCCAAGCGGGCACGTCTTCCCTTATCGCAAATAGAGATTTGATCAAAAAAGTTCCCTTTCCACGTGAGATTTTACCTATCTCGTCTGTTGTTGCCCATCTTTTTATATTTGTTTTATCTTTGATTTTTCTTGTCATCTTCGTAGTCGTTACATCAGGCGCATCTTTTTCTCTTGTTTTTTTGTTGCCTCTTGTATTTCTTGTGGTACTTTTCGCTGTTTCTCTTTCGCTATTACTATCAAGTCTTGATGTTTATTACAGGGATGTGTCTTTTATGCTTCAGGCTATACTTATTCCTTGGTTTTACCTTACTCCTATTTTTTATCCAATTAGTTTTGTACCAAAGCAATTTTTAGACATTTACCAGCTTAATCCAATGGTTGGGATAATTACTTCTTTCCAATCAATTTTTTTGGGAGAAAATATGGTAGCATGGAGTGCGTTGGGCGTTTCTGTGCTTGAGACAGCGATACTATTAGTTGCAGGTTTTTTTGTGTTTAAAAAGAGATCAAAATATTTTGCAGATTGGGTGTAACGGTGAATGGTGAATGGTGAATGGTGAATGGTGAATGGTGAATAGTGAATAGTGAGTAGTGAGTAGTGAATTTATGAAATGAGTAATAAAATAACTGGTTTTGAGGATTTGAGAGTGTGGCAAGACAGTCATGGACTTGCTTTGGAAATATATAAGCTGACACGGCTTTTTCCAAAAGAAGAGACCTACGGAATGATTTCACAATTAAGAAGATGTTCTTCATCGGTCCCTGCTAATATTGTTGAGGGTTTCTATAGACACACCACTAGAGAATTAATACAATTTTTGTACAATGCACGAGGTTCTGCTGGAGAAGCTATATACTTTTTAGTTTTGGCAAGAGATTTAGGTTACATCTCATTATGCATATATAAAAATCTTAGATATAAATACGAAAGTTTGATAAAATCTATAAACGCTTTTATTAAAAGTCTTAAAGAAAAATGAGTCACCAATCACTAATCACCAATCACCAGTCACTGCAAAACTCGGTAGTTTTGCATAACGTTTCCAAAAAATATTCTCTTTCTCAAGAGCGGCCTGTTCTTTTGAAAAATATTTTTATTCCTCAAAAAAAGGAAGAGGTGTGGGCGTTGAAGAATGTGACTTTGAATATTAAAAAAGGAGAAACAATTGGGATTATTGGAGAAAATGGTTCTGGAAAATCAACGCTCCTTAAAATTATTGCAGGAATCACAAGCCCAACAAATGGAACTGTAAAAATTAATGGGAAAGTGGGTTCTTTGATAGAACTTGGTGCTGGGTTTCACCAAGATTTAACAGGCAGGGAAAATATTTATCTCAACGGAACCCTTTTGGGATTTACAAAAAAAGAGCTTGATAAAAAATATGATGAGATTGTCGAGTTTGCAGATATTGGCGAGTTTATAAACCAACCAATTAGAACGTATTCTTCTGGTATGACTGTAAGACTCGGGTTTTCCGTAGCCATCCACCTTGATCCAGAAATTCTTCTTTTGGATGAGATTTTAGCGGTGGGAGATGAAGAATTTCAGTATAAATCAGCACAAAAGATAAAAGATTTTCAGAAAATGGGCAAGACAATTATAGTTGTATCGCACAATCTTCTGCAGATAAAAAATCAGACGTCGTGTATTCTGCTTCTTAAACACGGAAAAAAAGTATCTTTCGCATCTTCTTCCAGAGTAATAAATCAATATTTTAATTCAGTCAAATTCAATTCATACAATAATAGTAGTAATAAAAAAACACAGCATTCAAAAAACTCCTACAAAGAATATGTTGTTATAACAAAAGTAAATTGTTTGGACTACGAAAATAAGCCCAAAACAACATTTAATCCCCAAGAGACTTTCGGGATACAAATTATCTTCTTACCAAAAAAAAAGCTTAATAAGCTTATGTTTGGCGTAGCAATATTTAAGCAGGGGATTTATCTCTTTGGAACAAAAAAGGAGATATCTATTGGAAAGAATTATGTTGGTAAAAAACAATCACTTGTTTTAAAAATAAAATCTCTTCCATTTCTTAAAGGAGAATATTCCGTAAGTGTTGGAGCATGCATAGACAATCAATGGAGCAATCCGTTTGATTTTAAAGAAAATGCTGTTTCATTTGGCGTTAAAGAGTCGTATGGGACAATTAATTATGATGGTTGGATAACAACCAGACATGTATGGAAGTTGTTTTAGAATAATTTAAAAATTCATGGATAATAAAAAATCATTATCAATAAGAAATATTCTTACATATGCCGATTCTACAGAAGGCAAAAAGTATATTGAAAAACACTTACATCGATATAGAGAAACAGTTAAGCTTATTCCTAAAAAAGGAAGATTGTCTGTTTTGGATATCGGTACTTTTATTCCCTTAGCATTTTTTTTAAAAAAAATTACAAAACATAAATATACATATCATGGCATCTGGAAAGGAGAAAAAAAGAAAAAAATTAAATTTAAAAATCAAATATTCGAGTTATATAATTTTGATGCCGAGAAGGATAAATATCCCTTTAGTGACAGAAGTTTTGATTTAGTCATTTGTTGTGAAGTACTTGAACATTTAGGATTAGATCCTATGAGTATGATTGGAGAATGTAATAGGATATTGAAGCATAATGGAGTACTATTGTTGACTACTCCAAACGCAACTTCATTAAGAAATGTTTTGAAAATTCTTCTAGGATACTCCCCTTACTTTTATCCTAGCTTCACTCTTTCTACCGATAGGCACAATAGAGAGTATGCTCCAAGAGAAATAGAGCACCTGCTTATGGAGGGTGGATTTAGGGTTGAAAAAATGTTTACAAAGGACGTTTATTTTCCAGAGAAGTTAAAATTTAATGGAGTCAAGATATTGATTAAATCGATACTAAGAGGAATGCAATTATTTAGTAAATTTCGCGGTGATTGTATTTTTGTTATTGCTAAAAAAATAGGAGGCATAAAAAATCGTTATCCTGTTGAATTTTATGACAATATTGATCATAGAAATAGTTAGAAAAAAGACTAGTGCGAAATACAAAAAGTATTTTTACCTATGAAAAATATAAAAGTTAATTTATTTTCTCCTTTTCTTCCCTATAAAACTGGTATTTCAACATATAGTCAAGATTTAACTCACTTTTTGAGTCTTGAGGGAATAGAGGTTGTAAAAGTAAATCCTACATTTTGGAAGATGAATAAAGGATTGCGAGTATACTCTTCTCGTTTTGCCTTTGCAGCGAATAAAATCGTTGCAATGGCAAGTTCTCTTTTTTATCGATGTCCTGAAACAAATGATAATATTATTAATCATTTTCAGCTTAGCGGTGGACAGCATAATTATATAATTTTAAAATATTTTAATAGAGTAAATGGGTTTAGAGTAATTACTGTGCATGAAAATTTTTATACTAGAAATTTTATCAATCCTTTGGATGAAATCGAGCAATTAAGAGTAATAAAAGAAAGCGATTTAATTTTAGTTCATACAAATGAGCTGCGAGACAAACTTCAATTTATGAACAAAAATATAAAAGTAATACTTCATGGAGTAGATATAAAAAGGTTTGATTTAAACTCTAAACAAGCAAAAAAACGCCTATCTCTCGAAGGAGATGTGATAGCGTGTATTGGGTTCTTGCTTGGATATAAAGGTATTGAAAACTTTATCAAAGCCGTAAAAGACATAAAGGCAACTGTTCTTATTGTGGGAAGTGGTCCTTCATTGGGAAGGCTAAAAAGACTTGCCAATTTTTTATGTCCTAATAAAATTCGTTTTATTTCACACGTTCTTGATAGTATATATCCCCATTACATTGCGGCTTCTGACATTATAGCATTTCCACGTTTTAACTCCAAAGGAGAAGCAAGCGGCGTTCTTGTGCAGGCTATGGCAGCGGGTACAGGAATAGTAGCAAATAATATAGGGTGTTTTAGAGAGTATCTTTTTCCAGACAGAGGCGTATTGATAGACACATTCAATATAAACGAGTTTTCCTCTGCAATAATTAAACTATTAAAAGACAAAGAGCTTCGTGAAAGATATGGTAAGAAAAGTCGTAAATTTGCCAAAGACGTGTTAGATTGGAAGATAATTGTTAAGAAACATAAAGATGCTTATACCAGTCTTCTTTTTAAAAGATGAAAATTATTTTTGTCACTCCCTCCAACCTACCTGCCCAATCGATTGCATAGAATTCGATCTTTTAAATTATTTAGGCTTTCAGGATTTACCTACTTCTTGAGATTCTGAATTAAATTGAGGATGAATGGTGTATAATCAAAAGAGATTTTGGCTTTGCCTATGTATATCTATCTTGATGAAAGCGGAAGTTTAACAAAAAGCAGCGAAAAATATTTTGTTGTCTGCTCATATACAGTAGGAAAGTCCAGAAGAGTTGCAAAAGCATTTCGAAGATGGCAGAAAACTAAATTCCCAAGAAAGATAAAAGGACAATCGGAAGTAAAATTCAATGATCCACATATTGATGATAAACTAAGAGTCAAGACGATCAGATTTCTTGCCAAGCAAGATATACGGATCTTTTATGCGTATCTTACAAAGAAGAATATTCCCAAGGAGTATCACAGAGAGGGTAAGGTGTATGAAACTGGTTTACTGTATACAAAAATCGTCGGAGATACACTTGAATTATATTTACCTCTTACCGAAATAGAATTGAGAGTCTTCCGAGATCAACGAATTTTAAAAGGCGTGGTACTTTCAGATTTTAACGAACACTTAATGGCTCGTCTTTTGCCGCAATTACCGGCTAAAACAATATTACAGATACAAGCGATGGATTCAACAGCAAGTCCACAAATACAAGTCGCTGATTGGATTTGTGGTGCATTAGCGAGGTACCACGAGAAAAAACCATTAGGAGATGAATTTTACAAAATCTTAAAGAACAATATCGTAGAAGAAAAAGAGTTATTTTCAGATTATTGGACAAAACGATGGGAGAAATAAAAAAGACCTGCTTTTGCAGATCTCTTTTATTAGAGCGGCGGTGCTACCCTGTGGTGTTCCTAGACTTAAGTCGAGTGTACCACTCGGGAACATCTAGGCACAAGCTAGCTTATTATTGCCAACTCCAAAAAAGACTATACCATTTCTTAGAATCTTTTGCAATAGGCAAATTATCATATTTTTAAATGAGAATTCTTTTTGTTACCCCTCCACCTACATTCCTACATAGACTTCATGGAAATCGTTAAAACACGAGCTACTCTTGGTTGCTGGAAAGTGCTTGTTGAAACTTTGATACCATGATATAATTCTTTTGATATGAGAAATCTAAAGAAAGCAGAAACCATAGTTTCCATAGAGAAATTACGCTTTATTGAGAGCGAACTCTTTCGCCTAACTTCAAAATATGGAGTAAGGACTATCGGCGAACTTGATGGTCTTATTGAAAGAGGCAAACTCTCCGAAGAAGCTATAGGAGATGATCTATTTGTTGTCGACTACCTCCTTTGCGAAAAAGAAAAAGTAGAAAAAGAGCTGTACAAACTTAACGTTAAAAAAGGCGATGTATGGAAAAGTTTGCAACATTTGCTCGAATTGCAGAAGTTGAGTTTTCGGATATAGTCTTGTCAACCCACTACCTAGGTCACAAATTTCGAATCTACCTCAAAGACAAGACATTTATTGATTTATTCTATACGACTAAGCTTGAGACTCAAAGATTTTCTATCCATTGGGAAAGAGCTTATATCGATGGCTCTATTTATCGTATAGACAATACACCTGATAAAAAATGGATTAAGGTTGCCACTTTTCCTCTGCATTTTCACAATAAAGAATACAATAAAGTAGAAGCAGTATCATCTTTTATAGACAAGAGGGATTCATTAGAGGAAATTTTTAGAAAATTTTTGCAATTTGTCCGAAAGAAAATGAGTTAAATGAGAATTTTGTTTGTCGTCCCACCACCCTATCTTCCCAACAGACTTCATAGGAATCGGTCTTTTGATTTGAATAGGATTTTCAGGGTTTACTCACTTCTTGAGATCCTGAATTAAGTTGAGGACGATGATCAATAGTGTATAATCAAAATAGATTTTGACTTTGTTTATGTATATCTATCTTGACGAAAGCGGAAGTTTAACAAAAAGCAGCGAAAAATATTTTGTTGTCTGTTCATATACAGTAGGAGAGTCCAGAAGAGTTGCAAAAGCATTTCGAAGATGGCAGAAAACTAAATTCCCAAAAAAGATAAAAGGACAATCCGAAGTAAAATTCAACGATCCACATATTGATGATAAACTAAGAGTCAAGACGATCAAATTTCTCGCCAAGCAGGAT
>Ga0213870_1001152_pt1 | contig 12091 bp, 17 predicted proteins | sample WICALVC2017_Meta_FD_160119 | JGI IMG/M metagenome (GOLD analysis project Ga0213870, IMG submission 160119) | Freshwater microbial communities from subterranean cave lake in Wind Cave National Park, South Dakota, United States - WICALVC2017 | ecosystem: Environmental > Aquatic > Deep subsurface >... | reverse complement strand
GAACTAGTATATAAATATTACTATTTTGTATACTGGTATACTCTCTAAATTTTAACTAAAAGTCAATTTTTTTCTATATTGAAAATAATTTTGATTATTTTCAAGACTGAAAATTTGAAAAATTTTCATGTATGGAAAGATAATAAAGGAGTTTATAAATGAATGGCAGACTATTAGGAAGTGGTAATTACTAAATATTTAAATAACAGTTTTTATTACTCTTAAATATGGAGAAACCTTTGAAGCGAAAAGATTTGTACGCAAGGTTGGGTGTGGAACACGACGCATCTACTTACGATATAGTAAGAGCATTTAAAAAAATGGGAGCTAAATTACATCCTAATAATTGGATAGTAAGCACAGACGAAATAGAAGAAAAATATAAGGCAGTAAATGAAGCTTATGTAGCACTAGTAAATCCATTAAAGCGTGCTGTTTATGACCGCGAAAGAAATGCTGAACTTGGGTTGAGGATTGTTATCCCTTCTGGTTCTTATGAAGAAGTGCTAAACGACTGCATAAAGAAAGGAAGAATAGAATACGCTTTCAAACTAGCTCAAATGCATAAAGATAGGCAAGGCTTACTTAGAGTAATAGCCCACATAGAACTAGGAATTGAATATAGCCATGGGAAAGATGCCGCTAGGAAAGTTTCTGATCTAAAAGAAAGGATAATTAGTGAAACCAAAACATTTGATCAAATGTTGAGTCTTTTGGCGAGTGTAAAAGCTAATAATCAAACCTTGTGTCCATAGAATCATTTATCAAGTCATTCTCGTCCTTGTACCTTTTGACTATCATCAGCCTTGTCTTGCCGCAGTAGGGGCACTTTATTGCCTTCGGGCTTCCCTTCTTGACTGAGAAATTAAACCTGCATTCAACGCAGATTAAGTTAATGGCTTCTCCTTCTTCTGCCTTTTCCATGCTCAGCTTTTCCTTCTTCTCTATTTTCTGCTGCTTCTCAAGGCAGCTGACGCAGATAAGTTTGTTGTTCTCATCGTACCTTATGTTGTCAAAGTTGAACTCTTTCCTGCATCTTGTGCATGTGTACAATGATGTTAATGGCATTTTTGTCCTTATAAGTGCCTTTGCCTTGGAATTATATATATTTTTTGGTTTTCAAAATAAGGATATGGGTCTAAAGAGTTTTTTTATGTTGAATGCAATTAAGTTTAAGTTTCCAATTTTAACGGGAATTATTTTTCATTTCTTTATCTTTCCCTTCTCTATTTCCTCTGTTATGTGCTGGATTTCATGCATATTGGTTATGCTTTGCTGCTCTTTTTTTGGAGAAATGCTTTTGTCTATAAATTTTAATAATTTTCTCCTGTAGTCTTCTCTATCTTCTTTAGCGACAGTTCTTTGTTTTTTGATTACAAAGCCTTTAGTCTGCTTTACCTTTTCCTTGAGTTTGCGGTATTTTCCTATAACTTCAAAAACAATTCCTTCACTTGGCCTTATCGTCAAGTACCTTTTAAAGAATGAGTGACTAATGTCAAGCTCGATTAATCGTGCTTCTTTCAGCGTTGGCAACAAAATCAGCGAACTGAGCAGCCTCAACACACCTGAGATTAAAAATACAAATAATATGCTGGAAATAAATATCCATATTGGCAAATGCTCTATTAGAAATCCGCCCAAAGCAGCGCCTATGACTATTGCTATGCCTTCAAAGAACTTGTAATAGGAAATGCACCTAACCCTATTTTCCGGCTTTACAGCATCAAAGATAAAATTTGATGAACTCAAATTAAACCCTGCCCATGACAAGCCTGCAAACATCTCAATGATTACAAGATAATAGAAGTTGTTAGAGAATAACCACAAAAAAGGGATTAGTGGAGTAAGCATTCCACTTACATACAAAACAAATTTTGTACCTCTTTCGTCTATCAATCTTCCCCAAATGCCCATGGCTATAAAGCTGGCTATTAATTCAGCAGCAACAATAATTGTAAACTGCAAATATGTAAAGCCAAGATTTTTTAGCATATAAACAGCAAAAAAAGGCGCTGCAATATAAGTTGCAAACTTGAATAATGTGGCATAAATCACAAAATGACCATAATTGGTTTTATCCATCCTCCTGACAAAATCAAAAAGTGAGAATTTTTCCGCATGCTCCAAATCAGGTACGGGGTTGTGCATCATTGCTTTGAATACTCCGGATAATGCCCTGGAAAAGAATGCTATAACAAACAAAATTGTAAATCCTAGGAACGGATGTTTTGGCGAGAAGTAGTTTAATATAAGCCCAGCCACCAAAGCAGCAACAAATGAAGTTGCTCCTATAATCTTGTTCCTCAACCCAAAAAACCTGCCTCTTTCATATTTTGGCACGATGTCTCCAAGCAAAGAGTTTCCAATTGGCTGCATTATCTGTACAAACATTGTTTGCAACGACACATATGCTATAAGCAAATACTTTTGGTTTGGTGCTGCATATGGTATGAGCAATAATGGAATCCATAATACAGCATGCATAAAAGAGCTAATAACTAGAATTTTTCTTCTATCCTTCAATATTTCAACAACCTTGGCTGCGAACAATTGTATGAAAGCGCCTATTAATTGAGGCACATAAGTCAAAGCTGCAATAAGGCTTACAGAAGCATTCAATGCAACTGCAAAAGGGGTTAAAAATGATGCTGTTGCACCATCCATAACAGCAAAAGCAGCTCCATCATAAATAGAATACCTCAAGCTTTTCTTTACAACATCTTCTGTCATTTTAATATCAAAAACCGAAGAATTAGCCAAGCTGTTTTTAATTCTATGCCTTTTTCAGAGTTTCACCGCACTCCGGACAATATTCTTTTTCAACATCAACTTCTGTTCCACATAAAGGACATTCAAGCGCTGATTTCATCTTAAATCGATTTAAGAATTTATAAACAAATATATAAAGTTAACTGCTGAATCTTCCTTGCAGAATAAGTATAATAAAAAACCACCCCCAACGTGGGTGTTGGGGGAGCCACACAAAATGTTTTTGAGTCAAAAAAGAGGTATTGACTCTTATGCTTTAATACTGTTTTATCACCTCCTGAATTTCTAAGCCTTCTAAAACTTTAAAAAAGTGAAAGCACCTCAAATCCATGAGGTGCTGCACTTGGAGTTGTTTGATGAGATTTAGCTAATGTCTAATCAAGGATTTATAAATACCCTGTGAAATGCCATTAGAGAAAGGACTTGCAGAACTATCTTTCACAAGCTTTTTAAAGGAATATTTTTGAACTGCCGCTGTGGTCAAGCTAGTCTATAGCCCGCAATGGTTCTATGGCAAGGATATACTGATAGACATAGTAAGCATTTTTGTTCTTTTGCTCATAGCTTTCTTCAGCATAAGGTATTATAACATAAAAAAGAACAAAAATTACATTTACCTTACAATGTCCTTTGTAATATTGGCAGGGTCTTTTTTGGCAAAGATACTCATAAATTTCAATGTTTATTACAAATTAATCGAAACACAGGATCTAGGAGTGGTGTCCGCTGTTTACCAGAGCATGAAAGCCACGCACTCTATAGTAATAACATCGTTTGTTGTGTACTGGCTTGCCATGATCTTCGGCTACTACATACTTTACTCAATCTACCAACACCAGTCCCTGTCAAATTTTCTTTTTGGGGCTTATCTTATTTCAGCGTACACTTATATGGCCTATCCTGACTACAGGACATTCCACATCACGCTTCTTGTGATTCTCGGCCTAATTACAGCGCTTCATTTAAAAAGATATTTAAACAACAAATATCTTGCTACCAAATTAGTGGCAGTTAGTTTTGGCATAATCGCAGTAAGCCAGGTATTTTTTATTTTCATTGACTGGAACATTCATTTTTATGTGACAGGCGAGCTGATACAGCTTATTGGCTACATGGGCTTGCTGTTCACTTTTATCATGGTGCTCAAATATGGCAGGCAAGAGGACAAGGATCGATATCATTGGTGATATGCTTGCTTCCATTCTTGAGAAGGGCGGTAAGATCAAACCCACACACTTGATGTACAAGTCAAATCTTGCCCATGGGCAGATGGTTTCTTATCTTGACGAGCTTGTTGAGAAAAACTTCATAAAAAAAATGAAAAAAGGCAGTAACGAGTACATTATAATTACTGATAAGGGATGTGAACTTGTGCAAAAGCTTAGGGAGATTAAAGAGTTCGAGAAAGCATTTGGGTTATAATTCCTTTATCTTATAAGTTCCGGGCTGCATAAAAACCTTTTCTGTCTGCACAGCAATTCCCTTTTCTCCGAGCATTTCTTCTGAATTAATTTTTGCAATGCCCAAGGCAACTAACTCACTCTTTAATGACATGATTGCAACAGACTCTTCTTTGCTTATGCTGCCATCCAGCTTGCTTATCCCTGGCACTTTCAGGTCAACGCCGTGGCAGATGCTTTCAATTGTTGTGTCAAAAACCCATACTTTTGGCAGATGCTCCACACCATTCTCAACCGGCTGTATCACCTTTCTTAAGAACTTTTCATTTTGCTCTTCCTTCCAGAAATGGTAAGCATCTGTAAGCTCGTGCAGCGTGAACAATGTCGTTTCGTCAAAAGGGCCAGCTTTTGTCCTTCTCAATTCAGCCATGTGTGCCCCAATTTTTAATTTTTGCCCTATGTCGTGGATTAATTTCCTGATGTAAGTTCCTGCTTCTGTCCCGACTTTGAACAAGATATCTTTGCCGTCAATCTCAAGAATGTCAAAATAATAAACAGTCCTTGTCCTTAGCTGCCTCTTCACAGAGCTTTTTAATGGCGGCAGTTGCCGTATTTTTCCGATGAAATGGTTTTGTATTGTTTTTTTTAGTTCATATTCATTAATTTCCCTGTGCAGATGCATTATTGCAACATACTCCTTGCCTGCTGTAAGCAGTCCCTGCACGATTCTTGTTGCCATGCCCAATGCAACCGGAAGAACCCCTGTTACAGCCGGGTCCAAAGTTCCTGAGTGCCCGCTTTTACTTATATTCAATATTTTTTGGACATAATCAGAGACTTGATGCGATGTAGGGCCTTTAGGCTTGTCAATGTTCACAACGCCATAGTTGATTATTTCTTCTGTTTTTCTTTCTTCAGGCCTGCAGCCCAAATCTTCGCTTGTTTCAGCCTCTTTTCTTACAAGAATTTTTCTATCTATCTTTTCAAAAGGCAGTAGGGATTCCATGCACGAAAGAAAATATTATGTTTTAATAAAGCTATTTGTTTAGAACCTAAACAAAACTTTCCCGAAATTGGCAACTTTTTTATTCCTTATTTCAATGCCCTCCTTTATCAGCAGTTCAGCCTTGGTTTTTAATCCATGAGCAAATCCATGCAGATGCCCATTGCTGGCAACAACCCGATGGCATGGAACCATTTTACTGCCTTTGCACCTTAAAATTCCATAAGGGTTCTTGTTCATTGCATTTCCGACTGCCCTGTAGGCCTTTGTTCCAGCTGCTTCTGCAAGAATCTTGTAGGTTGTTACCCTTCCTTTTGGGACTTTTTTCAATAAACTGTAGATTTTAGAGTTGAAAGACTCCATTTTACCGGTTAAAGCGAAATGCTCCCCGCCGAGTATAGCATGGTTTTGAGATTATTTAGGGAATTTTTATTATAACTTCGCTAACTTTAAATAGATTACTAAAAAATCCATTCGATATGGAAAAGAAATACACTCTTATTTTTGATGAGGTTATAATTAAGCAACTCAAAAAAGCTGCTAAGAATCAACACATTAAAAATATTCTAACCAAAATGCTTGATAAATTAGAATATTCTGGAGCTGATGCAGGCGATTTGCTTGATTCGCAATTGTTTATTTATGAAATAAAAAATAAGCATCCGCCTATTAGGCTATATTTCAAGCATAACAATCAAACAGATGATATTTATGTCTTTGAATTTGATATGAAAACTAGTCAAGAAAAACAACAGATTACCATAGAAAAAATAAGAAAAAAAGCAAGAGGTTTAAAATCCTAAATCCTTTCTTGTGAATCTTCTTCCTTCAGCAATGTTCTTTTCGAATTCTAATAACCTTTTGTATAAACCAGAATTTCTAAGTGTTTCTAATTCACGATGTAACTGTTCAAGTTCAGCTTTTGGCACAGTTATTGTTTCCATAACTATAATAATAGTATATCACCTTTAAAAATCTTTCTTTTTTTGGGAAATTATGCTCCCGCCGAGTAAGATACCTTTTTGTCCAAATCTGAGGGATAGAACCCTTTAACTATTTTCTAGATTTTTTCTTTTTTACAATTTTAAAGAAATTCCTCAAATCTTCACTTGTAGGGATAACTAAAACATTAATTTTTTTAGTTTGAGGCATCTTTGGTAACCCTAGTTTAGAATCTATGGTTATAGATTTATCTATATTAAAATTAGTTGCTGAAAAACTCAACAATTTCCACCTATCCGAAATATTCTGCTCTACCATCATCTTTCTTTAATTTTTCTTGCATCTTTTTAAGCTGATTTAAGCTATCTTGACCAAATTTCTCTATGTACTGTGCTTCTTTAATTTCGCCATACTTCTTCTCGAATTCTTCAATAAATTTGAAACCGAGAGTAATGAGTTTTTTGAATAAGACAACGTCTAAAATAACAACATTATGCTCTGTAACTTCTGATGGTATATTTTTATTAAATCTTGGACTGGTATATTTTTATTAAATCTTGGACTTATGTTTTTAAAGTCCAAAAATACATCCCTTCCCCCAACATGGTAAGTGAATTCGTTAGCGTAAAATGATGGATTAGGAACTTGTGTCTGTTCAGGTTCAATAACCCTAATTTCCTCTTTTTTCTTTGCTACCATTTATCAATGAGTTCTATATCGATTATTTAAATACTTTACTATTAAAAAACGTGCTCCCGCCGGGACTTTCATCAAACACGGCGATATTCAAATAAATCAAACAACTCTGCGACCCATGCAATGCAAGCGGTAATGGGTGCCCCGCATACTGCTGCAATAAGCAGGTGTCCTCTATCGCGATTGCATCAAGAGGAAGCTCTCGAATTGTTTTTGATATATTCCCTGTTGTCTTTTTATTCGCCGTTGTTGTTTTGAACCCAGGTCTTCGGATCGAAAATCCGAAATGATTGGTTATCCCCAAAGAACAACCTTATATTGTAGATTTTCTTCAGACCGGACTACACCACGGGAGCGATAAGAATTGAAATTTGTATATAGTTTTTAAATTTAGTGATTTTACAGCCATAATAGAAAAATTTTTAAAGAAGAACGTCTCTTTATTACTAATGATGAAAAAGCAAGTTTTTATTGCAACATTAGTAATACTATCAATCACAGCTTTGATTTCTATGTTTGTGATGGCACAGCCTGGCAAAGACAGAGTTCCAGCTGAAACTCAAGGAGGCGCTACAGTTGTAGTTCCACCTCATGCTGTTGAAATTGCCCCAGGCATTTTTAACCTAGGAACAGCCAGGGATGTAGATGGTAAGATTGTTGAAGGCTATATGTTTATTGACTACAAAAAGGGATTTAGCCATAAACCAAATCATAAACCTGGCAATGGGATAAATGGCGGTACAACTAGCACTTGCTTTGCATTTCTGGCGAAAGGAGCAAAATGGAAAAACACAGAGCCTTATGTTTTAGACATAACAAACAGCGACGGAATGACTGACGCTTTTGTTGATAGTGTCACTGCGGCAAGCTTAGATGCTTGGGACTCACAAGTTGCATTTGAGATTTTTGGCAATAGAAATTTAAGCAGTGTAGTTGATGGCGCTGATACAGAAGCACCAGATAATAAAAATGAAATATTCTTCGGCAATATAACCGAGCCAGGCGTTATTGCTGTAACCATAGTTTGGGGCATATTTAGTGGGCCACCTAGTATAAGAAAGCTAGTTGAATTTGACGCTGTATTTGACGATCCTGATTTCTTATGGGGCGATGCTGGTCCTACAAGCGAAACATCATTAGGCAACACAAGCATTATGGATTATAATAACATTGCAGTTCACGAATTTGGCCATGGAGCAGGCATGAGTCATCCAAGTGACAGCTGCACAGAAGAATCAGAGTACAGATTTGCTCAGGAAGGCGAAACAAAGAAAAGAACTTTAAATGCTGGGGATATTGACGGCGTAAAGAAATTGTATGGATAAATTTTTGATTTTTTTTCTGTTAAATTATTTTAAAAATTAGAAATAAAAATTTTTCTATAAATAAATGGGCCCGAAGGGATTCGAACCCTTGCTTTAAATTAATGGGCCCAGCCAGATTTGAACTGGCGACCTCCGGCTGGCCTCGAGAATTTTTGGATTTTTTGCTTTGATGCCAAAAATTTCATATAAGACTTACGCATTCAGGTATTTTTTCTGAACTCGGCGCTCTAACCAGCCTGAGCTATGGGCCCAATAAGAACTTGGATATTTTAAGGCGATTTAAAAGGTTTTCTGAAAAAGATTTAAATCTTATATATTCGCTATAATTTTTCAATCTGCTTCGCATATTTTGTGCTCGGAGGCATCCGACATGAACGCGAGCATGCGAGCAGTGAGATGCGAAAGCTCGAGATGCACGCGAGTTCGACCTGCTTGCGAGAAAGCTGTGAGCTGAGTGAGCGAGAGCGAACTCTCGCATTCCACAGCTCGCTTTCATCTCGTGCTCGCAAACAACTCTTTCGCTCGCTTATCCACCTCGCATGCAACTACCTCCTCGCCTATACATTAGAAGCGGGTTACCTTTTTCACTTGTCAATTAAAAGGTCGCTCTCGTTTTTAATTTTTAAGATTCTATCAAATCATTTACTCAAATTTTCCTTCCCTTGACAGGCCTTCAACAGCGAGCCTTAGCTTTTCAATGTGCCTTTCAAGATCATGCTTAAGCTCCTTGTACTCCTCTGCGCAAAGGGGATGGTTGTGTCTCTCAGCATCGTGTATTGCATGCTTCTCGATAAAGCCGACAATCTTTGCAATTTTATACAGAAGCTTAGTTTTATCATAGTTGCAGTTGCACAGCATTGCTATCACCTCTCTGCCTTGCCTTTAACTTTGTTTTATATAAACATTTCCATAACATATTTATATAAGTTTGATAAAGAAATAAATAAAAGAGAATGGTTAAAATAAACAAAGGCCATGTTCTGCTGATTGCACTCTTAGCAGCCGCTTTGGTTATTAGCAGCTGCGCAAAGCCTGAGTGCAGGACAAGCGCGGACTGCGCGCCAAGGGCATGCTTCCTTTCAAAATGCGAGGACAAAAAATGCGAATACAGCCTCCAGAGAAACTGCTGCGGCAACAGGCTTAATGAAAGCATAGAAAGCGGAAAGCCCGGCAACAAGTGCACCTGCCCAAGTGATTATGGAAAATGCGAGGGCAAGGGCAAGATAAAAATAGGCTCAAGGGAGGAGGATGCGCAGTATGTCAAATACTACTGCAGCGCTGACAGTCAATGCGTGCTTGGGGTTGAAAAAAAGGACGTTGCTCCGCAGAATTTCCTGGACCTGATAAATACTGGATTCTTCAAGGCAAGCTCTGTAATCAAATACAACAAGCCCTTTGATGCAGGAAGGGACAGTTTTGAATTTACAATAACACTTGATGATTTAGGCAAGGATTTGATACTGCCGATATTCCTGACAAAGGCAAGAATACTCTACAGCAGCGAGTACGCAAGAGCAGAGCAGCTGATTGCAGAGAAAGACATTGACAGCGTGCTTAATGGCGTTGGGGACAAGTCATCAATAAGCACGCCACTGACGCTCAGCTACAAGCCGCAGGAAATTGAAGAAACTGGTTCAATAAGGTATAGCATTGACTACACATACAAGAAGCAGGTGGCAAGCGGCAGAAAGCCCAGCGGCGAGAACATTTACACAAATGAAACAGTAAGGGCAACATTCACCGCGCCTGTAAAGCCTGTTTTCCTTTTTAGAAGCAGCTAAAATGCCCGGCAAAAAGGCAATAGAATTATCGCTTAACTTTCTTGTCATACTGGTAATTTCCATAATAATATTCGGCTTTGGCATAAGGTTCATATCGCAGCTTTCTTCCCAGGCAACTGAACTGCAGGAAATAACAACAGCAGAGCTTGATGAAAGAATAGGAAATCTAGTTTGCGAAGGCTCTGACAGGGTCTGCGTCGGCATAGACCGCAAGACTATAAGAAGGAAAAAGTTTGACATCTTCGGGCTGAAAATAGTCAATATACTTGAATCCCAGAATTTTGACATAACTGTCGAAAGGCCAGCTCCAAGCGGCTACACTATAAGCAAGGAAGAAATACAAACAGACAATCTTATATGGAACCCGAGGCAAAGAAGCGTTTTTATAGAGAAAAACGAGGAGAAAAACCTGGGCATTGGAGTTCAGGTTCCAGCAAATATTGTTTCAGGCACCTACATTTTTAATGTCAGGATCCAGACAGCAGATGGAAAGCCATACTCAAATGTTCAGAAATTATATGTTGATGTGCCTTGATTAATCTGCACTTTTCACAATTTCAGCAAAGCTCTTTGCATTCAATGAGGCATTTCCAACCAAGCCACCGTCAATGTTCGGCATTGCAAGAAGCTCTTTTGCGTTCTCGGGCTTCATTGAGCCGCCGTAAATAATCCTTGTGTATTTTAAAATATCTCCGCCAAACATTTTTTCAACAACGCCCCTTATGAATTTATGCCCTTCTTCTGCATCTTCAGCAGTTGCGGCCCTGTGGCTGGGATCGCCCTTGCTTATCGCCCATATAGGCTCATAGGCAATGGTAATTTTTAATATCTCATTTTTATCAATATTTTTCAAGCAATTTTTCAATTGGTTCTCAATAACATTTTTTGTTTTTCCTTGATTTTTTTGTTCTAAATTTTCACCAATGCATAAGATCGGCTTTAAGCCGTGTTTTAATGCAGCAATTATTTTTTTGTTTATCAAAAAATCATTCTCATTAAAAATTTCCCTTCTTTCAGAATGCCCAACAATTACGTACTCGCATCCCGCCTCTTTAATCATCAATGGAGAAATTTCGCCTGTAAAAGCTCCAGCGTCCTCAAAGTGCATGTTCTGTGCCCCAGTTTTTATTCTTGCATTTTTTATTATTTTTTTTATTTCATGCAATGAGGTAAACGGCGGGCATATGACTATCTCCGCATTTTTGACATTGCCAACCAATTTTTTAAGCTCCTTGATAAAAGAAACAGACTCCTTAACAGTCTTGTTCATCTTCCAGTTTGCTGCTATAAGTTTTTTCATCTTAATTTTAATGTGATTTTCTATTTGTTTTTATTCTTTTTGCTTTTTGGTCTGAAAATCAGCAATATTCCAATCATCACAAGAAATGCCGACAATAAAATCACCAATTTTGATATTTTAATACCCAAATCCATGAACAATTGCTCAGGATACAATCTCACAATAATTTCATTTGCAGGGTCAAATGTATAAGTTCCCTTTTCAAAAAATATGCCATGAAATGATTCAAATGCCGAGGAAAAATCAAAATTTATTAGAAAAAATAAAACCGCTGCAAGCGCTATTGTCAAAACCCCCCCCAAAATCAGGATTTTTCCTATGAAATTTGTTATCAGATTATTGATTTTCAGCGTGAATACAGACGCAATTAACAATAACATAAATAAAAACATCAAAGCATAAAGCACTATCGTCGAAATTTCTCTCGCATCCCTCACATCAGCCAAATGCTGCCTTTCCCTTTCGTTGAATTCTGCAGGCAGCTCATCGGTTTTTCCGGCGACAAAGCTTATGACTTTCTCATGCAATGAGGAAATATTCCCAACATTAAATTCCGAAAATTTTTCTTTGTAAAAAATGCTGTTGAACCCGACAAAGTTCATAACAAGCAGAAACAGGATAAAAGGCAGAATTAAAATCATCAAAATCTTTGAAACCGCAGGAAATCCCATTTCAGTCCATGACAATTACCTTCTTCTCCTCTTCAACTGCCTTTTTAATAGCGTCTTCTATTGTCTTATCGTCTTTTTTAGGTATATCCTTCTTTGGCCCAAACCTTGCCTCATTAAAAACCTGCTTTGCCGCCTTAAACGGAATCTCTTCTTCGCTTATTTCCGGCTTTTCCGTCAGTTGTGAGCGAGTTCGCTCACTCGCCT
>Ga0213870_1001151_pt1 | contig 12097 bp, 12 predicted proteins | sample WICALVC2017_Meta_FD_160119 | JGI IMG/M metagenome (GOLD analysis project Ga0213870, IMG submission 160119) | Freshwater microbial communities from subterranean cave lake in Wind Cave National Park, South Dakota, United States - WICALVC2017 | ecosystem: Environmental > Aquatic > Deep subsurface >... | reverse complement strand
ATTTATATTTTATTTTATGGTCAAGCAAAAAAAAGAAGAAGAAAAAAAAGAAAATAAAGTTCTCCAGTCAGCTATTAATGAGATTAAAGAACGATTTGGCGAAGGAGCCATTATGAAGCTTTCAGAAACAACCGCTGTAAATGTTGATACGATACCGACTGGTTCTATTGCTATGGACCAGGCACTTGGGGTTGGAGGGATGCCGCGCGGAAGAATCATTGAAATTTATGGATCGGAATCCTCGGGAAAAACCACGATTTCTCTGCATATTGTGGCTGAAGCTCAGAAAAAAGGCGGGGTCTGCGCCTATATTGACGCCGAGCATGCTATGGATCCTGACTATGCCAAGCGCCTTGGAGTTAATACTGATGACTTACTGATTTCCCAGCCGTCTTCGGGCGAGCAAGCCCTCCAAATTGTTGAAACATTGGTAAATACTAAAAATGTCGATGTTATTGTAGTTGACTCTGTTGCGGCTTTAACTCCCCAGCGAGAAATTGAAGGTGAAATTGGCGACCAGCATATGGGGCTTCAGGCAAGACTTATGAGTCAGGCGCTTCGTAAGCTTTCGGGAATATCAGCCAAGTCAAATACTATGATTATTTTTATCAACCAAACGCGCATGAAAATTGGCATGGTGTTTGGCAATCCAGAAACAACTCCTGGGGGATTAGCTCTGAAATTTTATGCTTCGGTAAGAGTCAATTTAACAAGGACCGCCCAAATAAAATCGGGAGACGAAATTATTGGCAATCGGGTAAAAGCTAAAGTAGTAAAAAATAAAGTGGCGGCTCCATTTCGCGTTGCTGAGTTTGATATTTACTATAACGAAGGTATTTCTAAATCTGGTGATGCCTTACGGGCGGGGTTGGCCAACGGCGCAATAAAACAAACGGGAAATACCTTTATGTTTGGCTCAGAAAAAATGGGCGTTGGCACAGAAGTCGCCAAACAATACTTAAAAGAACACCCTGAAGTAATAGAAAAAATAAAGACTTCGGTAGTACAGCAATCATAAAAAATTTACACATTTGTCTATTGGTGTAAAATTAAAAAATGAAAAAAAATAATCTAAGTAATAATGATATACTAAAGGGAGTTAAAAAACCTTTAAACCAGCAAACTGATACGATTTTAAATGCAACTGATGAAAGGATCTCAAGTTTAGCAACAAAAGTAGATTTAGTTAACCTTGAAATAAAAATAAATAAGAAATTAGAAGCAATGGAAGAAAGATGGAATAGTAAATTTGATAAACTTACCACTACGTTGGAGACTACGAGATAGTTTTGGCATTTGGCCCAAAAAATATAGATGATTTTATAGAGCGGGTCAAAGGCGTTATAGAAGGAGGAAGTACCTTTAATAAAGATACTGTCAGAATAGAAAAAGAAAAATAAATTAGTAAAAAAAACAGCCTTGGATTCTTAGGCTGTTTTTTATTCAAAATCTTAAAACAGTAATTTCTAACGGGCCATATAAGGCATTAATGCAATTTGTCTCGCCCGTTTAATTGCTTTGGCTATTTTTCTTTGGTGATGGCTGCATAACCCCGTTTTCTTGCGGGGTTTTATTTTATAAAAACTGGAGACAAAACGCCCCAGCAACTCTGTGTTTTTATAATCTATGCCGTTAATATTTTTTTGGCAGAAGTAGCAAGCCATTTAACTAAATCTAAAAATTAAAAACTTTTTTATATTTAGAAAATTAAAACTATATGTTTGCTCCCGATACAGTCCTTAGAAGATGGATTTTTTTTCAAAAGGGGATGTTTTTTACATCAATTTCTTCTTCTGGGTTGTTTTTTGGTCGGTTATCGTTTGAATCTGGCAGGCTATAGTTTTCTTCAATAACCGGAATATTTTCTGGCTTTAGAGAGTTCGGTTCTTGGCTGACAAATGACGATTTGTTGTACTGGCCGCTGCCGCTACTGACTGATTTTGGCCCCAGTTGCAAATTTTCGGCGATAATTTCTGTTCTGAAATGTCTTATTCCGGAAGTATCCTGCCATTCTCTGGTTTTAATACGACCCTCGATTAAAACTAATGACCCTTTGACAAGGTACCGCGAACTTATATCAGCCAGCCGGCCAAAGCAGACGATGTTATGAAATTCAGCATCTTGTTTTTTTTGTCCTGATGGGTCGGTGTAGAATCTGTTGGTGGCCAATCCAAAAGAGGCAATCTGCTTGCCAGACAACGTGGTTCTAACCTCAGGGTCGCGGGTAACATTTCCCAATACAAATGCTTTATTTAGATTCATTTTCTTTTTTGAGGCATAAATTTAATATTTGAAGCTTACTCCAGAATGAGTTAAGTTGCCAATACAGATAAATTATTCGCCTAAAATTTCATCTAATTTTTTATCAATATCAATCGTCTTGAGTTTCCCTGTATTTTTTATTGTTCTTTCTGTGGGGAATATTTCGGTTATTGATTCCTTGTCAGTAACCTTAAATAATGGCGGTTTTCTTATTCTTCCTTTTCTTGATATTCTTGTTGGTTTTTTTACTACGATAATGTGGCGCAGGATATTTTTGTCTTTCTTAAAATTTTCCTCTATCTTTTTAATTTTATCCTCCTGAAGCTGAGACTCTAAGGTAAAAAAGTAACCAGAGCTTTGTTTTTTGATTGGGAAAGCTAAAGTTTGAAGTCCATTTTTCTCTGATTTTATAATTATTCCTCCCTCGTCTTGGATAAAATTTTCAAATTCATTTGACAAAATCTGGGCTTGGTCTGAAGTTACGGCAGAAGCAATGAGATAGGTTAGTTGATAGGTTTTCATAAGTTGATAATATCAAATCACTCTGGAAAAATCAATATTTGCCAAGTATAATTTAAAATATGGTTCAACCATCTATTTTTAAATCATACGATATTAGAGGAATTTACCCGTCGGAGCTTAAAGAAGAAACTGCTTATTTGATAGGTCAAATTTTGGTCCGGTATACTGGCGCCAATAAATCAGTTATCGGATTTGATGCAAGACTTTCTTCGCCGGCTTTATTAAGAAATATTGCCCAAGGAATGGCCAATGAAGGAGCGAGTGTTTATAATATTGGATCGGTACCGACCGAATGCCTTTATTTCGCTGTTGGAAATTACGATTTTGATATAGGAGTAATGATAACAGCCAGTCATAATCCCAAGGAATACAACGGTTTTAAGATGGTCAAGCGAATCAAGAATGGCATTGAAATTATCAGGGGCAGAGACTTGCTTTTATTAGTTGGAGAGAGTAACTTTAGGAAGCCGGACGATGGTCTAATTCACAGTAAAGATATTTTGAACGATTATGTAAAATACATTCTTTCTTTTGTTAAAGATAAAATTGATCCTTTTGGAGTTGTGGTTGATGTTTCTAATGGAGTTGTCGGTAAAGTTATTAATAGAATCAAAAAGGCTTTGCCGATTAAAATTATTGATTTGAATTTTAAACCAGACGGAAATTTCCCCAATCATTCGCCTAATCCTTTAGAGAAAGATTCCACAAAGCAAATTAATCGGGCAGTTAAAGAAAGAAAAGCCGATTTTGGATTTATTTTTGACGGTGATGGAGACAGGGTTTTTTTGGTTGACGAGAATGGAAAATTAGTTCCGGCTGATATTACTCTTTTGCTTTTAGCAAAATATTTTCTTAAAAAAAATCCTAAGTCAGCCGTCGCTTACAACGCTATTTGTTCAAAGGCAGTGCCGGAATTTATCAAAAAATGGGGCGGGGCACCTGTCAGAACTCCAGTCGGCTTTGTTAATGTCAGAGAAGGTTTGCTGAGTAATAATGGCATAATGGGCGGGGAGTTATCAGGTCATTACTGTTTTAAAGATTATTTTTATATGGATTCCGGGATAATAACATTTTTGATTTTACTGCAGGTAATTTCGAGCGACGGCAGAAAAGTCTCAAAAATTGCCGAAGAATTATCTCCCTATTTCAAATCAGCCGAAATTAATTTTAAAATTGAGGATAAAGAAATGGTCTTAGAGAAAATAAAGCAAAAGTATGCTGATGGTAAACAAGATTATTTAGATGGAGTTACCGTAGAATATCCAAATTGGTGGTTCAACGTGAGGCCCTCAAATACCGAGCCTTTGTTGAGGTTAACGGTTGAAGCTGATACACAAGATTTATTGGAAGAAAAGAAAAAAGAATTAGAAAATTTTATAAAAAAACAATTAGCGAAAAGGAAAAATAAAGAATAGCCCAAACCGAAAGGTTTATGGCTTTTTTATTACCAAAAACTAGGTAAGCCCCATTTTTTCTCTTACTTCCTGAATTGTCGATTGGGCTATCGTTAAGGCTCTACCCTTGCCTTGTTTTAAAATTTCCTGGACATATACCTCGCGACTCAATAACTCTTTCTGCTTTCTTCGGAAAGGTTCTAAATAATCTATCATCACTTTTGACAGAGATTTTTTAAATTCGCTATAGTTTTTTTTCTTGAATTGTTTTTCAATTTCTGGAATCGGTTTGCCAACTAAAAGACCATAAATAGTCAACAGATTGGAAACGCCAGGTTTTTTAGTTGGATTATATTTTATATGTTTGCCCGAATCGGTGGCCGCGGCCATTATTTTTTTTTGAAGTTCCTCCGGACTGTCAAAAAGAGAAAGGTAGCTTTTGGCTTCGTCTGATTTAGACATTTTCTTTTTTGGATGAGTCAGGCTCATTATTTTGGCTCCTGATTTAGGCAAAAGGGTTTTCGGCTCTTTGAAAGTTTGACCAAATTTTTGATTAAACTTCCTTGTGATTGTTCTGGCTAATTCTATGTGTTGTTCTTGGTCTTTGCCCACAGGAATGCCTTCGGCCCGATACAACAAAATATCAGCAGCCATTAAGATCGGATAATTGAATAGCCCGGCGTTAATATGCTCTGGATACTCTTTGCTTTTTTCTTTAAACTGGGTCATTCTGCTTAATTCTCCCATTGGGACGATTGTGCTCAGAAGCCATGCCAGTTCAGCATGTTCCTTAACATGCGACTGGACAAAAATAATTGATTTTTCCGGGTAGACGCCAGCCGATAAATAAGCAATCAAGGTGTTAAAAACATCTTTCACTAACTCTTTTGGGTTATAGGGTGTCGTAATGGCGTGCAGGTCAACGATACAAAAGACACACTCATTTTTTTCTTGTAGCTCAATCCATTGTTTGATTGCCCCTAAATAATTTCCTATATGAATTTGGCCGCTTGGCCTTATTCCGCTAAATATTCTCATATTTTTAAACTTCTATTACTACAGGTAATATCATAGGTCGTCTCGATGTTTTTGAATGAAGAAAATCTCCGATTTTATTTCTTATCTCATCTTTTACATAAACCCAGTTGACTGTCCCGGTATGTCCAGCTGTTTTCTCCACAATTTCAATTACTTTTTTACGGGTCTGCATCAACAGGACTTTTGACTCTCTTAAATAAACAAAGCCTCGGGAAATGATGTCTGGCGAACCTTTTACTTTTCCTTTTTGCCTGTCTATTACGGCAACGATAACAAACATTCCATCCTTGGCCAGCATTTGACGGTCTCTTAACACTATTTCCCCAACGTCGCCCACCCCGAGCCCGTCAACAAAAACATAGTTTGAAGGAACTTTATCAAGGAGGATTTTCCCGCCCCTCTTGGAAAATTGTATGACCGAGCCGTTGTCTGGCACAAAAACCCTGTCTTTAGGGTACCCCAAATCATGAGCAATTCTGGCACCTTCTTTCAACATATAGTGGTTGCCATACACGGGAATAAAGTAGTCTGGTTTAATATCCTGTAACATTTTTTTTATTCCCCCTATGTTGCTGTGGCCTGAAACATGCACATCAATAATATCAGAGTGGTACACGTTATCAGACTGCCGATACATGTTATCCTTCAATCGTTGCACAGTTCTTTCGTTCCCTGGAACGACCGAAGATGAAAATATGACCGTATCTTCTTTTTTCAGTTTAATATGCCTATGGTTGCCGGCAACTATCTTAGAAAGAGCCGCCATCTCTTCGCCCTGCGCTCCGGTGCAAATAACAATAACCTTGTTGTCGGGATAATCATGTGTCTTGTCTACGGTGATAATAACTCCCCTGGGAATTTTTATATACCCTAATTTTGTTGCCAGTTCCACGTGCAATTTCATGGAAAAGCCATCTAACGCAACTTTCCTGTTGGTTTTTGCCGCATATTCTAGAATTTGCTTTATTCTCTCAATTTGGGAAGAAAAAGTGGCAATAATGGTTCTGCCGGGAGCGTTTGATATCAATCGGTAAAGATTGTTCAACATTTCTTCTTGGGTTACAGGCACTTTGGAAACCGTAGATCCCAAGGATTCAAGCATTAAGATAGTTGGTCGCGGTAAGTCTGCCAAATGGGTGTAGGTGATCACCTTGTCGCCGATCTTCTCAAGCGTCCAATCTCCCGGATGTATGACCGTTGCCACGGGAGTTTCTAAAATTACTCCCACTGCATCCATAATGGTGTGGTCAATCTGGAAAAAACCCACGGTGAAATTCCCCATCTTTATTTTTTGGTTTAGTTCCTTAATGTACACGGTTTTTATTTTTTTTGAACTGCCACGATTGAAATCTTCTAAGCGGTGCTTAATCATTTCAATGGTAAGGGGACGGCCGATGATGGGCGGATTGCCGAGTTGTTTTAAAAGAATAGGGGCAGCTCCAATATGATCCAGGTGTCCGTGGGAAAAGATAACGGCTTTTATATTTTTTTCTTTGCCCTTTAAATATTCGGTGTTGGGGATAACGTAATCAATGCCGGGCATGTCTTCCTCGGGAAACTGGATACCCATATCTAAAACCACGATGTCCTGGCCATATTCAAACACCGTCATATTCCTCCCTACTTCCTCACACCCTCCCAGGGGGATTATTTTCAACGAGTCTCCCTTACTTTGAGTTTGGTTTTGGAAGGTTTTTTTCGTCCTTGGTCTAAACATAATCTTAGTGTTAATTTTCAATTTTCCTTGACCCGCAGGGCATCCCGTAGCCCAGCAGGGCGGAGGCTGATTATCAATTTTTAATCAATTTATTAATTTCCAAATTTTAAAATTATTCTGAAAGATATTTATTTTTTAGAAATTCCGAGAATTCTTTAAATTCTTTCCGATATTTCTCTAAACGTTTAGCCAGATTTTGTTTTTGTCGTTCAGTTCGTTTTTGCTCGGCGGTCATATAATCGTTTTGGCCATTATAGATGCCAAAACCGTTCTTCCAACCTCGGCTCAATCTTATTCTTTCATTAACCGATATTTTTCTTCCCCGATAGAATTCTTCTAATAGTTGATTAACCCTTTGATAATTTTTTTTATTTTCCTCGTTCCATTGCATATATTCGGGAGTCTCGGGTTGTTTTTTAAATATTTTAGCTAATCTTTTTTGAACTTTAAGCCAACCCTTTTTACCGCGTTCTGTTGATGATCTCTCTACTTCTTCCGCTGGTAACCTAAGTTCATCAGCAACTTCTTGGTAGATTTGTTTAGATATTTTATTTTCATCTTTAAATTGTTCTGGCCTATTGGGCGATTCCACATCAACCCATGGAGTAACTCTTGCCCTATCAAGGTGGCCTTCGCATGATTGATTAGTATTAATTCCTAACGCATTTAATCCAACTGCCGTATCAAATATTCCCGGCTCTATGCCATATCCCAAGGCATCAGTTTCTTTTTTAAACCTTTCGGTAAACTCCTGTCACTGTTTTTCTTTTTCAGATTTTTCCGCATTTTCCTGTTCTGATTTTTCAGACTCTTGATTTAAATTCGGTTGTTCTGGATTCATATTTCTGTGGTCGAGGAGGGGCTCGAACCCTCAAGCCTTGCGGCGCGCGCTCCTCAAACCCTCACGCCAATGCCGGTGCCGAGGGAGGGACTTGAACCCTCAAGCCTTGCGGCATACGGCTCTGAACCGTACATGTTTGCCAATTTCATCACCTCGGCATTGGTGTGAGGGTTTAAGCCCAACGGCTCAACGGCCGTTCCCTTTATTGCCAAGCAATGGGAATCGTTGAAATATAGTCTGATTAACGGTTGGTACAGACTATATTAGCCGTTAAAATTTGTTCGGGGGAATGGCTAAAATAGCTATTTTAGCCATTTATGCCTTAAGGAAATCTAAACTTTCGGGCGCTGATTTGAGAGGTTCTTCAAAACGAAGTTCGGGCGCTGATTGGTATTTTGGGTTTTTGGTCCACCTCGCAGATCCTGACGAGCCTGTGGGCGAGGAAGGACTTTCAATGTAATAATAACACGCTCCCTGCATTTTTTCAAATTGATAATAATCACTTTGGCAGTCTCTGGAAATCCAGTTAGCCATTTTCAGTTCTCTATCTGAAGAAGGGTTAATTGTTACATGGCCGTAATCAGGAGGAATGATAACGACATCTCCCTTTTGGCATCTCACCGCGTAAACATCTTCAATTTCGTTTTCCGTATTCTCTTTTCTTTTTTGCAACAAGTAAATCGCCTGTCCCCCTAAAACAGCATAAACTTCCTGATACTTTCCAATATGGTAATGACCCTTTGTTTTAACAAACTCTTGACCCATCATCATAGGAGGAATAACAGTAATATCGTATCTAATGCCGTTTTCTTCCTTGAGTCCGCGGTACATATAATACAGCTCCGTATTTTTGTCGGCCAAAGCAAACCAATCTTTGTCAAAAACCACTTCGCGCATATCGTTGAGATAACGGACGTCAGGGGTTAAGTTTTTTAAATCAAAGTCCATTATTTCCAAGTTCGTTTCGTATTAATATGCCAATTAGCGACGTTAACAAACCTCTTTGCCGGGTCAATGATTTTTTCTGTTTCAACGCCTTTAACTTTTTTAACAACCCAGTATAAGTAATCCGGGTTATAAAGAAACAGGGCTGGGGCGTCAGAGATGATAATGCTCTGCAATTGTTCGTATTTCTGCTTTTTAACTGACCAGTCTAATATTTCCCGGGCTTCTTTTAGTAATTTGTCGGCATCCTTATTGTCATACGATGAAAGGTTTAGCCCCGGGTCAATTTTTTGCGAAGAATGCCAAAAAGGGTACAGATCCGGTTCAGCTCCCAGAGCCTGGCCATAAAGGAGAGCGTCATAACTTCTATTTTTTATTATCGGCTTTAAATCTGTTAGGGAAACAGCGTTGATATCGATTTCTACTCCGACCGTCCGCCAATAATCTTTTAAGATTAGAGCTGTTTTTAGAAACGGCGGCTGATTAACGGTCGTTAGGGTGAACTTCAGCGGCTGGGAATCAGGCGGGGGAGTCAGGCATAATTCATTGAGCTTTCCTCTAGTCGCTTTGCCGGTTTCGCCAGTCGGATCTTTGTCGGGCAAATATTTTTTTTGGAATTCGGTAATCGCTTTTTCTGTCCCTTTGCCGTATTTGCCGTTAGTTTCATTCTGTAGTTCATTTTTAAAGCTTTCGTCCAGTCTTGCCAGGCATGATTGCAGTTGAGTCACTTGGGTGCCTTGGGACCCAAAAGCAAGGTATCCATCAAACTGGAAAGCCGGTTTTTTGGAAATTATTTTTTCCCTAAGGCCCTGATTGTTTTTTTTAAACCCGGCTTTATCTAAAAAACTTTCGGCTTGGCTAACGTCAAAAGAGTATGTGCTGGATGGTTTCTGGTAATTAAAAAAATCTGGCAGAATCGGGGATTCAACCGGCCCAATATTATTTTTTGCGTCATCGCTTAATTTTTTTATAAGCTCGTTTTTGTTTACCGCGTATGTAAGGGCTTTCCGGATATTGCTGTCTTGGAAAATTGATGACTTATCAGATTTAAAAAAAACGGCGACATACCGCGGCAAAGAAAATGAATAAACAAGCAACTTATCATCCTGCGGCAACCATTGTTTTATTTCTTTCTCCGCTTCCTGTTTGTTATTGTCTAAATCGATTAATGTGAATCCGTCAATCTCTTCTGCCTCGGCTGTCTTTATTAAGTCCTCCTTTTTTTCAAAAAAACGGAAAGAAATCTGATTGATAAAAACAGGACGATTATAATATTTACGGTTTGATTTTAAATCAAGAATTTTTATAAATCCCTTGTCTGTCTGTCTGATTTCTGAAAAGGCAAACGGACCTGAACCGATTGGTTGTAAATTATAAAAGGAAAGAGCGAAATTCTCCGGCAGGATGCTTCCCCAGATGTGTTTAGGAATTATCTTGACCGTTGCGTTTTCAAGAAAAGAATTGTAAGCTGTTTTTAAGCTGAACCGGACAGATTTTTCAGAAGTTTTTTCAACAGTTACGTCTATCCAGTTGGCCCTTAAAGGGCTTTTATAGTCAGAATTCTGGATTGTTTTTATGGTGAAGACAATGTCTTCGGCCGTCAGCGGCTTACCGTCATGCCAGACAATATTATTTTTCAGCTTAAAGTCGTAGGTCTTTCCGTCATCTGAAATTTTGTAACTGTCGGCTAAATCTTTGGTTATTTGTCCTCCCTTATCGTAAGTCATCAGGCCGGAAAAGATTAATTCAATCATCGTTCTGTCAATATCATTCGTTTCGCCATAAATTGGATTGATGAACCTTGGCTGGCCGACGGCTCCTTCCCGATATGCTCCCCCGGCGGCCGGCGTAACTTTCGTGTTGCCAAGGTAAAAATTTATTACCAAAAATCCCAAAGATCCGACGGCCAATGCCAACAATACAGATAAAATTGCCTTCTCTTTTCTTTTTAATACTTTAAAAATTTGTTTCCACTGAGAAAATCGTGGGAATTGAGAATTCATTGGTATTTATCCCCGGATTATAACGCTTAAAATACCCAGCAGAATAAAAAGGCCGGCTACTGCTATTGTAACATATAATAATTTTTTTTGGATGCCCCGACGGGTAGAATAAAATTCAGATCCTGATCCGAAGGCAGACCCCAAAGCCGCTCCTCTTTGCTGGATGGCGATGAGGGCGATTAGAGTTATTGCGACAATAATTTGGCTCCAAAAAAGAAGAGAGCTCATTGATGTTGCCTGTCTAAAATTTTAGAAAGAATAAAGCTAAGTATCCAAATTATAAGGGCGGTGTAAAGAAGGGGCAGCCATAAAGGGACGAATAATTCTTCAAAAATTAAATCAACTATCCAAATTAAGGCCGCGCTGATTATCAGGCTAAAAAAGCCCAAGGTGATTATTTTTAAGGGGAGAGCGATGGCTTCCAATAGAGGTTTTACAAAATAATTTAAAAGCCCCAGAATAATTCCCAGCAAGAGAAAAACTTGCCACCGGGCCGTCAGAATAAAACCGAAAAAATTTGAGTCAGGCAATAACTCCACCTTTACCCCCGGCACAAAAATGGTAGCCAACCAAAGTCCGGCCGCCGCCGCCGCAATATAAGCAATTAGTTTTCCCATACTTTGCATTATATCATATTTTTCAAAAGAACAACAGAAGGTTAAAAAAGCCCGGCTGGCATAAAGCTACCGGGCCTATTTTGACTATCCTCAGACTTGTCCTCCGACTTGTCCGCCGAAGCTTTAGCGAAGGCCGAAGCTTTAGCGAAGGCGGAAGCTTTAGCGAAGGCGGAAGCCTTGGCGAAGGAGGACTTAATCGGCCCTCGTGCCACCGGGACGGATGTGGAAGAACTCCTTATCCTTTCGGACCCGAGCCAGACCTTCGAAGAAGGAATCGACATTGTCATACCTCTCCCGGTAGGCCGGCTGGCCACCGGGACGGATGTGGAACCACTCCTTGCCCTTTCGGACCTCTGCCAGACCTTCGGAGAAGGAACTGACATAGTCATACCTCTCCTCATAGGCTGGCTGGCCATCGGGTCGGATGTGGAACAACTCCTTGCCCTTTCGGGTTTCTGCCAGGCCTTCGTGGAAGGGGCCGACATAGTCGTAACCGAATCTTTCCTTAATTTCCCTTACCTGGTTTCCAGACAGTTCGTTCATCTTTGCCTCCTTTTCCTTGTTTGAGGTAGAAGTCAGACATTAAAGGCGTTGTTCGGGACAAAACCCGTTGTTTTACCCTATTCTTTCATTTTATCATACCCATAAATATTGTCAATAGCTGGAGGTAATATCCGCGGACATATGGCGGGTTTTCCTCAAATTCATTAAGGTATGATTAGCATCAATATGTCAAAAAACAGCCAAAAGGCCATATA
>Ga0213870_1001150_pt1 | contig 12099 bp, 16 predicted proteins | sample WICALVC2017_Meta_FD_160119 | JGI IMG/M metagenome (GOLD analysis project Ga0213870, IMG submission 160119) | Freshwater microbial communities from subterranean cave lake in Wind Cave National Park, South Dakota, United States - WICALVC2017 | ecosystem: Environmental > Aquatic > Deep subsurface >... | reverse complement strand
TTATTACTTTAGATCAAGGGATAGTGGTTAGTGACCAAGCAGTCGGGAAGTACATTATATAGGGCTTATATATTTGGCGCATTTCTTGTGCTACCGCTAAAGCTAAAGCGACACGCGGTCGTCAAAAGCTCCAGTGCTCGCAGTAATACCATGCAGGTATTGCTGCTCCGCTCTTCGCTTTTTCCTAAAACTTGCATCCAAATGTATCAGCCTTGGGCGGTGCATTTCTTTGTCGTATGATTTAATATTCCGAAATTGTTAGAAATCAACTTTATAACTTGATAAACTTTACAAACTTTATAACTTATTCTTATGTTTTTATTATCGTTTTCAAGGGCTGTGAAATTTGCTATTCAAGGTATATTCAGAAATAGTTGGCTTTCTATTATTACTATCTTGAGTATTGTGTTTATGCTTTTTTCTTTGAATTTACTTTGGAGTGTTAATGAGCTTAGCAAGAGTGCCATATCTACGTTAAAAGAAAAAATTGACATAAGTGTGTATTTTAAGCCAACAGTAAAAGAGATAGATATTAAAAAGGCTCAAAGAGAGTTAGCGAAATCCGGCAATGTTAAGAGCGTTGAGTTTGTATCGTCTTATGAGGCTCAACGAAGATATAGAGAGATATATAAAGACAGGCCTGAATGGCTTGAGCCACTATCTATATTGTCAGACAATCCATTTGCATCTTATTTGATCATTAAATCGCAGAGTGTGGAAGATTATCAGGTAATTATGAAAACACTTGATAATGAACCATACGCCGCCTTAATTGAAGAGAAAAATTTTAGTGACAACGAAAAATTTATTAATATTCTTGATCGCACTTTTAATAATATTGAAAAATTTGTCATCATAATTACGATATTTTTAGCAATAATAGTCGGTCTTTTAATTTTCAATACCATACGAATGACAATCTATACGCATAGCGAAGAAATTGGCATTATGAAGCTTGTAGGAGCATCTAGTTTATTTGTCAGGTTTCAGTTTATTCTGGAAAGTATTATATATAGTATAGGCGGTGTTTTTGCTGGAACTATCCTTTTTTATCTATTTTTACATTTTGTTGGATCGTATTTCCGTCAATATTTTGAAGCCATAAATTTAATCAATATAAATTTGCCAATTTATTTTCTAGAACATGTCGGTTCACTGCTGATATATGAGTTCGTAATTATTATTGTTATTACAACCATCGCGTCTAGCATTGCTATTACAAGATATCTAAAGGTGTAGTTGAGAGTTTGTGGTATGTGATTGACAGATAACATGTTTTGTTGTATGATTGGCAGTGAGATATTTTCAAGATTTGAGTTTCTTCTTAAAATGGAGTAGGTAGTAATCTAACGTAGATACACGTCCTATAGTCCCTGATGAAAATCTAGGATGAAGAAGCGCATATCTGCAGATGATGGATCTCTCTCCTCACTACCTGCTCCATTTTAGGAAGAAAAAAGCGCACGATTGATTGCGCCCACGTAGCTCAATCGGCGGAGCAATGCTTTTGTAAAGCAGAGGTTATCGGTTCAACTCCGATCGTGGGCTCATGAGTAAAAAAGATGTTATTTTGCAGGACTTATCAATTTGGATGCAGTCCCCGCCTTCGCTAAAGCTTCGGACGGGCAAAGCAAGGAAAAGGCGACTGTGTCCGCCGTAGCTCACCGTTTCGGTGAGCGAAGGCGGAGCACTGGAGCTTTTGACGACCGCGTGTCGCTTTAGCTTTAGCGGTGGCACAAGAAATGCGCCAAAGGGGAAAGTTCTTTAAGTTTTAATTTTATTATTATGTCACAAGACAATTTAATCAAGCTTGAATGTACAGGTTGCAATAGAGTTAATTATTATACTTTTAAAAATAAGAAAACAGTGAAAGAAAAGTTAGTGTTGAACAAGCATTGCAAACATTGCAAGAAGCATATATCGCATAAGGAGATTAAGTAGTTAGAGGCGTTTCTAGTTTGTTTGTAGTGATTACGAGCGTTTATGCAAGACATACAAGCTTTACTAAAAAATATAATACAGTTGTTCCTAAAAATATTTTTTATTATTTGGGATTTTTTAGTCAGTATATTTACGAGGTTTTACGAAGAGCTTGTGTTGCCGACATACACTAATACGGTTGATATAGTTGTTAGATTGTTTAATTGGGTGTCTAAGTAGTTTGTAGAAGGAAAATGCTCGTGTAGCTTAGTCCGGTTTAAAGCGCCTCCCTGTCACGGAGGAGATCGCCGGTTCGAATCCGGTCGCGAGCGCAGATTAGGCACTAGGCGTTAGGCGCTAGGAAATTCTAGAAGTCTAAAATCCTAGAGCCTAATATACTAAATCCTAAATTATGGTTTCGCTTTCTATCGTCATACTCAATTACAAAACAAGGGGGTTGTTAAAGCAGTGTTTGAATGGTTTGAGAAAATTTCCACCCGCTATTAGTCACGAAATTATTGTGATAGATAATGACTCGCAAGATGGCAGTTGTGAGATGATCAGATCAGAATATAGTGAGGTTAAGCTTATAGCTTCTGACAAAAACATTGGCCATGCGTCTGGTAATAATCTGGGCATCCGTGAGGCAAAAGGTGATTATATATTGCTTTTAAACACAGATATAGTTATTTTTGATTATTCTATTGATAAGCTATATAATTTCATGGTTGCTAATAGTAACGTTGGTATTGTGGGTGGGAAGTTATATGACCCTAGTAAGAGTTTACAATTTTCTTGTTTGGGTTTCCCAAAATTATTAACACCGTTTTATCGTAGGACACTATTAGGGAAGTTTAACTTTGGCAAAAAAGAACTGGAAAGATACTTAATGCTAGATTTCGATCATAGAACTGCTAGACGGGTTGATTGGATGATGAGCAGTTGCATGATGATTACACGTAAATGTATTGAGAAAATTGGTTTGATGGATCAAAGATATTTTGTCTATTTTGCAGATACTGATTGGTGCAGAAGTGCTTGGCAGAATCATTTTGAAGTTTGGTATTATCCAGACGCTTCTTTTGTGCATTATTACAAGCGCGAGTCAGCCACGGGTTTACTTTTCTTAAATAAGATTGCTAGAATTCACATTCACGATTGGTTTAAATATATACTTAAATGGGGAATCGCGTCCAAATCAGTTTATGGAACAAAATAATCTGCCAACTAGACCGTTTGGCGACAGACAATTAAAAAGACTTTATTGGTATACAACCCATAAAGCACAACTAAAAAAAGCATCCATTGTTTTTTTTATTACTTTCAATATGGTACTCGTTGGTGCTAGTTCGTACTTGTTAATAAGTTATTATTTTTATGGCACTGATTACGACAAGCAGCTGCTTGAGTTGTCGCGTGGATATATAAGCATAGGTAGGATATTTGCACCAAGACCTGTAAACATTATTGCTCTGCATGCTGTGCCAACAAGCAAGGGCTATGATCTTGTCGCTAGAATTAGTAATGATAATTCGCGCTGGATACTGACGTTTGACTATCGTTTTAGTTATGGTGGTTATCAAACGCGTACAGAAACAGTTACCATGTTTAACGAAGAGGAAAAATATTTATTTATGTTTAATGAAAGCGGTGGAGTCTCTGCTTCTGATTTACAGCTTGAAATTTTTAATCCAAGATGGGAGCGTATAAAAAATGTTGCTTTATTAAGTAGTAAGAAGGCAAACATTATTATAGATAAAATAGACTTTGTGCGTGGTATCCAATCTTCCGGAAAGGTTGTTGATCAGGAATTGAAATTTACTCTTTCCAACCAGTCAGTCTATGATTTCCGAACGTTAAATTTAAATGTGTTAATTTCTGAAAATAAGAAAGTAAAACTTGTTACCACTATCGCATTAAGTAATGTGAAATCTCAAGAAAAAAGAGATGTTACGTTATCAATTACGGGCGTCACAATTCTGTCTAGCAGGCTAGATATCAAAATTGAGCCGAACATAAACCTGTTAGACGAGTCAATATTTATTAAATAGAGATTTGGTTATAATCCATCGCATCAATAAATATTTGCTTTCATTATCTCGTCATTGCGAGCGAAGCGTGACAATCTTTTATGGATCGTTGTAGATTGCCACGTCGCCATCTGCTCCTCGCAATGACACACGTGTGATGGATTTTATTTCATGCTTATCCACAGTTTAGGTATTGTCAAAGTTATTATGGCGATGTATAATACTAGAACTTTACTAAGACCATAGACAATAGGCATTTATAAGTCCTATCTAGGTATTCTCTAGTACGCATAGGGTTTACGCATTTGAATTTTGTCTGTGGTTATCCACAGATTTTTTATATGGCACAAACAAGAGAACAAAAACAAAAAATCATCAAAACAGTTGAGAATTGCTTAAAAGGTGCTCAAAGCGCAGTTTTGGTCAGCTTTGACGGTCTGAAGATTAGCGATACAGACAAGCTTCGCTCCGAATGTCACGACAAGCATGTGGAATATATGGTTGTCAAAAAAAATCTTTTACAAATTGCCTTAAAGAATGCCGGCAATGATATTAATCTAGATGATATACATTCCAGTGTTGGAATTGGCGTTAGCGCGAGTGATGATCTTGATCCAGCTAAGATTTTTTATCAGTTCGGTAAAACTAGAGAAAAAGTCTTTGGATTAAATCATTATTTCTTAAGGGGTAAAGATGGTGCTTTTGCTTTGTTGCAAGGGTATGGTGTTAAAGAGTTAGCAGAAATACCATCTAAGAAAGATTTATATCAAAAAGTTTGTGTTACATTGCAGTCGCCATTATATAAATTTGTTTATATTGCTAATTATAATTTAAGAAGATTGTTAATGGTTCTGGAGGCAAGGAGGGCTAGTCAGTTAGAAAGTTCATAAAGTTATAAAGTTAATTTTTAATTTTTAATTTTTAAATTATTATCTTATGTCAGAGAATAAAGTCAATAAGCAGATTGAGGAGTTGGTCGAAAAGATTTCAGAGCTTTCAGTTTTAGATTTATCAGCGTTAGTTAAGATTTTAGAAGAGAAATTTGGCGTATCTGGAGCTATGATGATGTCATCTGGCGCTAGTAGCGCGGCTGTCGCGGAAGCTCCAAAGGCAGCAGTTGACGAGAAAACATCTTTTAATATAGAATTAGCAGAAGTTGGTGCTAATACTATTGGCGTGATTAAGGCTGTCCGCGATATTACACAAAAGGGATTAAAGGATTCTAAAGACTTGGTTGATGGTGCTCCTACGATAATTAAAGAAAATGTTGGTAAGGAAGAGGCTGAAACTATTAAGAAAAAGTTTGAGGAGATTGGAGCAAAAGTTAATTTAAAGTAGGATATTTTATTAGTTTGATATAACAGATGTCTATTTTAACTAATAGTAAGCGAGATAGTCGTTCAGACGTGTCGGATGATGATATAAGGGGGTTAAATTCCGAAAAAGAGTATGTTGTCACTGCGTCAGAAGCGCAAATTGATCAAAAAGCAATTAGCGCTGATACTGCGGTTGATTCGGGTAAAAATGTAGCAATAAAAATAGATAGTTCGGTAGCGACCGATATGGTTGCGCGATCTACTACTGCGGCAACAGTTACCGACGCAGAGATTCTTGCGATCGAGCATATTTTAGAGGAAGGAAAGGAGTTAGGTGATGCTTATGCTAAATTATCGCCAGAAAAACAAGTCGAATTTAGAAAGCAAGAAGAAGATGTTGCGTTAATAATTAAAAATATATTACTTAACGTGCATGTTAATATTAAGAAGGTTTTTATGTTGATTTTAGGGTGGCTTAAAATACTACCCGGCATAAACAGATTTTTTTTAGAACAGGAAGCAAAAATTAAAACAGATAAGGTTTTAAAAATAAAGAAATAGGCCGATAGGTATCGTTACAACTTATTTAAACTATCACGGTGCTAGGTAATAATTTATGTTGAACAAAAAAAGAATAATTAGAAAATTTCAAGGCATAGTTATTTCTGACAAGATGGATAAAACTATTGTTGTTAGAGTTGACAGGGTAAAGGTGGATTCTAAATATGGCAAGCGATATAAGACAAGTCGTAAGTATCACGTGCATGATAATGATAATAAATATCATATTGGCGAGAGTGTCGCCTTTTTTGAAACAAGACCATTGTCTAAAACGAAAAGGTGGTCTGTACAAGCTAGAAGCACAAATAATTAATCCTATATTTTATGGTTCAACTTAGAACAATGCTAAAAGTAGCCGATAACACTGGAGCTAAAAAAATTCAATGCATAAGGGTTCATGGTGGCTATCAAAAAAGATACGGAAGAATTGGAGATATTATTACAGCTGTTGTGAAAGTGGCAGAGCCACATATGTTAGTGCATAAAAGCGATGTTGTGCATGCTGTTATTATTAGAGCTAGAAAAGAAACAAAAAGGGCGGATGGTACGTATATTCGTTTTGATGATAATGCAGCTGTTATTATTGACAAGACATCCAAAGAGCCAAAAGGGTCAATGATTTTTGGGCCAGCAGGTAGGGAGTTGAGAGCTAGAGGGTTTAGTAAAATTATTTCTCTAGCCGAAGAAGTTCTGTAGTTAAGACTTACGCATTTGGCGCATTTCTGCGTCAAAAGCTCCAGCGCTCCGCTTTCGCTCACCGAAACGGTGAGCTACGGCGGACACAGTCGCCTTTTCCTTGCTTTGCCCGTCCGAAGCTTTAGCGAAGGCGGGAACTGCACCAAATTCGTAAGTCTTGATATAAAATTTATATATGTTTAAAATTAAAAAGGGAGATTTGATAAAAGTATTAGCTGGAAAAAACAAAGGCAAGACAGGAAAAGTTTCCAAGGTTATGCCAGACGACCATAAGATTGTTGTGGATGGGATTAATTTGTCGTATAAAAATTTACGGCCAAAGAAAGAAAATGAAAAAGGACAACGTATACAATTTCCAGTGCCTTTACAAGTTTCAAAAGTTATGTTAGTATGCCCTCGTTGCAATGAAGCCAGTCGGGTAGGTTTTAAGATTCTAGAAGGTGGTACAAAGAATAGATTTTGTAAAAAATGTGGCGCTTAATCGATTAATCATATGTCTTTACAAGAAAAATACACTAAAAACATTGTTCCGGAATTAAAAAAGGAATTAAAAAAAACAAATAATTTTGACGTGCCAAAAATGATCAAAGTTGTTTTAAATGTTGGTACTGGTAGTCATAGCAAAGATCCAAAGTTTAAAGAGGTGGCCATTGCCACTTTAAATCGTATTAGCGGTCAAAAGCCTGTTGAGACGCTTGCCAAAAAATCTATTTCAAATTTTAAAGTTAGAGAGGGGATGTCCGTTGGGTTAAAAGTTACTTTAAGGGGGAAAAGGATGTATGATTTTATTGATAAATTAATCAATGTGGCTTTCCCAAGAATGCAAGATTTTAGAGGTATCACCACTCATTGCATTGACAAAAGTGGCAATTTGACATTTGGCTTTAAAGAGCATATTATTTTCCCCGAGATCAAAACAGACGAGGTTGAGAAAGTACACGGTCTTGAAGTAAGTATTCTTACCAACGCTGCCAGCAGAGATGACGGTGTGGCATTATTTACTCTTCTTGGTTTTCCATTTTCAAAAAAGATAAAAGACGCTTAATTAATATCAAACTATGGCTACATGTGCTCAAATATCAAAATCAAAACAATCTTTAATTAAACCAAAGTATTCGACTAGGGTTGTTAGGCGTTGTTTTAGATGTGGTAGGCGTAGGGGGTATATGAGAGATTTTAATCTTTGCAGAATTTGTTTCCGTGAATTAGCTAACGATGGTTTATTGCCAGGAATCGTTAAATCCAGCTGGTAGGTGTTAGCAATTAACAATTAATAATTGACAATGGATAATTATTAATTATTAATTATTAATTATAAATTATTATGACAGATCCAATCGCAGACATGTTAACAAGAATGAGGAACGCGCTTTTGGTGCGTAAGGAAACTGTATTAATACCTTTTTCTAAATTTAAGATGGAAGTTGCTCAGGTTTTGACACGTCTTCATTTGATTCACGGTGTTGAGATTGTTGATGTTGCGCCTAAAGATAGCGCACAGAAAAAGCAGGTCGGTAGAGTCAAGGCAGTATTTAAAAATATTCAAGTAGCTTTGAAATATGACAAAAATGGCAAGAGCATAATTAGAAGCATTGTTAGAGCCAGTAAGCCAGGATGTCGCCAGTACGTTGATAAGGACTGGTATCAGAAGCATAAGGGTGACTTTATGGTAGCCATTGTGTCAACGTCTAATGGTCTGATGACTAGTCGAGAGGCGATTAAAGCAGGTATTGGTGGAGAGGTTGTATGTGTTCTAGAGTAACAATTGGGGCTGGGACTCGTGGAATTCAGAATTCAGAATTATGCACGCAGGAACTAAATCTTAAATCTTAAATCGTAAATCATAAATCATAAATTGTCTTATATGTCTCAAGTGTGGAAAAAACCAGTTTTAATACCAACGGGCGTAACTGTCAAGATAGAAGATGGTAAGATTATCGTTAAAGGAGCAAAAGGAGAGCTTTCTCAACAAGTTCATCCAGTAGTTCAGGTTAATATAGGCGATAATTCTGTTGTTCTAGATATTATAGATGGTCAAAAAACAAACGCAAAAGATGGAAAGGCGTTGGCTGGTCTTTGGAGGCAATTAATTAACAATATGATTATTGGCGTTAGCGCAGGTTTTACCAAAAAGTTAGAATTGGTTGGTGTTGGATATAAAGCTATTCAGGGAGATAAAAATTTAGTTTTCCATTTAGGTTTTTCGCACACTATTGATTTTAAATTGCCGTTAAACATTGCCGCAGAGGTTACTAAAAACATTATAAATATTATTGGTGTTGATAAGCAATTGGTAGGAGATGTTTCTGCTAAAATAAAAAAATTAAAACCAGTCGAGCCATATAAAGGAAACGGAATTCGTTATGTTGGAGAAGTGGTTAGAAGAAAGGCTGGAAAAGTTGCTAAGACAGGATCGGCAAAATAATTAATAATTGACAATTAATAGTTAGTAATTCAGAATGTAGAATTAGTAATTAAGATGGATTAGTTGATTTTTCAATTCTTAATTCTTAATTCTTAATTCTTAATTTTAGAGTTGTGCGTAACAAAAATCATATATTAACAATTCAAAAAAGAGAAGGGCGTAAAAGGCGTACTAGAAGTAAAATCATTGGCACGGCTGATTGCCCTAGGTTATCTGTGTTTAGAAGTTTAAAACATATTAGTGTTCAATTGATTGATGACGCTCATCATAATACATTGATTAGCATGAACGAAAATGGGTTGTCGAAAAATGATGCAGAGTCAATAGATATTAAAAATAAAGATCTTTATGGCACTAAAAACATGATTAGCGCCTATAAGGTCGGTTTCTTGTTGGCCAAGCAGGCCTTGTCTAATAATATTAAATCAGCTATATTTGATAGGGGTTATTATAGATATCATGGTCGCGTTGAGGCAGTTGCCAACGGTGCCAGAGATGGTGGTTTAATTATTTAGTATATGTTAAAAAAAAGATTTGAAAGAAAAAATCCGCAAGAGAAACAGCCATCAGAATATCAACATAAGGTTGTTGAGGTGCGTCGTGTAACCAGGGTTGTTGCTGGCGGAAAAAGAATGAAATTCAGGGTGTGCGTTGTTATTGGTAATAAAAATGGTAAGGTTGGTACTGGCACTGCGAAGGGGCTTGATGTGCCAACGGCTGTTGCTAAAGCTATAGCCTTGGCAAAGAAAAATTTAATTAACGTATATATTGTTAATGGGACTATCCCTCATAGAATTCACAATAAATTTAAAGCAGCCAAACTTCTGTTAAAGCCAGCCCCTGCTGGTAGAGGTATTATTGCTGGTGGCTCTGTGAGAAGTGTTTTAGAGTTGGCAGGCATTAAAAATGTAGTAGGTAAAATTTTAGGATCTAACAATAAGGAGAATAATATTAAATCAGCCATGCTGGCTTTGCAGAAGCTAAAAGTTCGAACCGCGCAGTAGTTTCCCGATTTGTCGAAATATGTGATTTCGTTACAAATCGCAATCCAGCGAAGCTGGAAAGCTCGAAGTACGATGTAGAATATAAAGATCAAAGATTAAAATAATCAATTACTTTTATGGAATTATCATTACACACTTTGACACGAGGCGCTAATCTTCGCAAAAAGAGACGTATCGGTCGTGGCAATGCTTCTGGGCATGGCACTCATTCTGGTAGGGGGCTTAATGGACAAAGTTCTAGGTCGGGCGGTAAGGGTGGTAGAAAACTAAAAGCTTTTAAGCAACAGTTGCAATCTATTCCTAAGATGGGCGGTTTTAAAAGTCCATATGACAAGCCACAAACCGTGTCCTTAAAAGATATAAATACGAGATTTTGTGAGAATGATATAGTAACGTTACAATCATTATTGTCTCATAAGTTGATCAACAAAGAAGGTGGTCGCATGCCAATAGTTAAAATTTTAAGTAACGGGAGAATAAGCAAGAAATTTATTATTAAAGATTGTTTGCTCTCTGAAAGCGCTAAAGAAAAAGTTATTGCCGCAGGTGGAGTAATTCATGGGCTAGCTTCTTAGCTGGTAGCTTTTTAGGATTTGGAATTCAGTAACCAGTACAGTAAAAATCATTTATTACTAGTTACTGATTGCCAGCTCGTAATTCATGATTCATAATTCTTAATTCATGAGCCAATAATATGGGTAAGTTATTACAAATTTGGAAAACAAAAGAATTACGAGATAGTATAATTTTTATATTTTACATGTTGGTTGTGTTTAGAATTGCGGCGCATATTCCTCTCCCTGGTATTAACCAAGCAAATCTGCAAAAGTTTTTTCAAGACAGCCAAGTTTTTGGATTTATTAATATTTTTTCTGGTGGCGCCATGGAAAATTTTTCCATTGTGGCTCTTGGTATCGCGCCTTATATTACAGCATCAATTATTTTTCAACTTTTGACCATGATTGTGCCAGCCTTGGAAGCACTTTCCAAAGATGGCGAATCAGGCTATAAAAAAATTAATCAGTATACGCGATTATTGACCATACCGTTAGCGCTTCTGCAAGCTTATGGGTTAGTCACTATTCTAAAAAAATCAGGTCAAAATATTATTGGTGATCTAGCACCGCTTGATCTAATATTGATTGTTTTAACGCTTACAGCTGGCACAGTTTTTTTAATGTGGATAGGGGAGTTAATTTCTGAAAGAAAAATTGGTAACGGCGTGTCTTTGTTAATTTTTGCTGGTATTATAGCGCAATTGCCAGTTGCTATTGTTCGAGAATTTTCTTTTGAAAATATTGGTGACAGGGTTGTTGATTTTGTTATTTTTAGTATTTTAGTTTTAGTAACTATTGTTGGTGTTGTGATTATTACAGAGGCTCAAAAAAGGGTGCCTATATCTTACGCTAAAAGAATTCGTGGAAACAAAATGTACGGAGGTACTAATACCTACTTGCCTTTGCGTATCAATCAGGCAGGCGTTATTCCTATAATTTTTGCTGTTTCAATCGTGCTTTTTCCACCAATCATAGCGCAGTTTTTTCAGCATTCCAGTATAGGTATAGTTAAAACATTAGCAGAGTTTACCATTGCGATGTTTAATAATAATTTGGTTTATGGTATTTTGTATTTCATATTAGTGTTTATGTTTACTTATTTTTATACGGCAGTAATTTTTCAGCCGATAAAAATCGCGGAACATCTGCAAAAACAGGGTGGTTTTATACCCGGTATTCGTCCCGGCGTAGCCACAGTTGAATATCTAAGCACGACTGTAAATAGATTGATATTAGCAGGAGCATTATTTTTAGGTATTATCGCGATATTGCCATTAATCGCTCCATCTGTAACTAGTATTAAAAACGTCGCCTTAGGCGGCACAAGTCTTTTGATTGTAGTAAGTGTTATTATAGAAACAGTGCAACAAATAGACGCTCAACTTACTTCCAGAGATTACGAAGGGATATAATATAAGCTTCTTAGCTTGTAGTTTACTCGCTATAAACTAGCAGCGGTTTTATTCTTGTTATGGTGCTGCCAAAAACTATGAAATAAAAAGTTGTTAGGAGAAAGGTTTGTATAAACCTAGGAGGTGAAAATGGTGGCTGGCCATATTTCTGACCCCTCTATAGATAGCATGAATTTCT
>Ga0213870_1001149_pt1 | contig 12099 bp, 16 predicted proteins | sample WICALVC2017_Meta_FD_160119 | JGI IMG/M metagenome (GOLD analysis project Ga0213870, IMG submission 160119) | Freshwater microbial communities from subterranean cave lake in Wind Cave National Park, South Dakota, United States - WICALVC2017 | ecosystem: Environmental > Aquatic > Deep subsurface >... | reverse complement strand
TATTTATATAAACTTTTTGGTTTTGGTTTGATTCACTGCCTTTCTCTCGGTGGACGCTGAATTCTTGGCTCACGCGCATTTCCAAAATCTCTTTGTGGTGGTTGATTTATGCCACTATTTGGAGGTGTGCCCTGCGGCACATTGCCTTGGCCAGGCACATAACCATAATTTCCAGCCTCGCTATTTATGGACTGCGTTGTAGAAGCTGTGGCTGTTATTGTTTCGAGGTGTGATGTATCATCTGGCTTTTTTGCGCCTGCTAGCCTATTGTATAAGTAATCAAACATTTTTACATCCTTAGGAAAAGGATTAATCTTACTAACATCTTCAGTATTAGTTGGGAAAGGATGCCGATCCCAGAATAAACTGTCTTCACCATATCCTGGATAATCAGTTAAGATTCCTAAAACCTGGCACATATCCTGCGGTAATCCTAAAGGACTTGCAACAGTAACAACACTTGCTGTTAAATAATTTCTATCATTAATCCACATCACATACATTGCAAAGGCAGGTCTTCCTTCTGTTTCAAGCCTTCCTCCCTTTATAATCCACGTTAAGTTAGTTCCTTCATCAGGAAGCCTATAGTTATTTGGATTTCTCTCAGAATTTCTTGGCACTTCTATTATTGTGGCACCGTTGAATAAGCCTTTAGTCAATCTTGGGAACCACTGCTCAATCCATCTTCTGGTCTCTGCAATCATTATTCTGAACACAGACTCTGCCACACGCTCGTCTCGATTTCCTAATTCAAAAGCAGCTTGATACAAGCTTTCTCTATCTAGGTAGAAAGTTGGTTTTTCTTGCCATCTTACAGTGCCATCAGGCCATGTTGCGCGTCTTGCATTAGGCAACCCCTCACCCGGATAAATTCCTGAATTGTTTCTTGCGACATGATTAAAGAAATCCAAAGGAAAGTCTTTGTCAGGAGCATCTATTGTGGCAACTATGCCATCTGTTTCTGGCACAAGAATTTTGACCTTTCTTGTAAGATGCTCTTCGCCTGTAAACGTTGCTGTCTGCGTGCCTGCAAGGACGTTTTCAAGAGTATATTTCCCATTAACAACTCTGCCAGTGGCATCACCAATTTGAACAGTACTTCCATTATAGCCTACTCCTGTCTCATAATTAACAAAATTGCCGGTTAATCTGACACGCCTGCCTGTGTTGCCGCCATTTCCATTGGGAGTAGGTCTAAATGGAGAGCCACCACATGCCTCTAATGCCAATGCGCCAGCTGCTGCCAAAAATTCCCTTCTGGACATTCTATTGCTATAGCTACGAGCCATATCCTCTAATTTTTGGCGTGCTGCAACGTATCCTACAGCATCAGATTGTGAATATTGTCTAATATTAGTCATTTTGTTTTAGAAGAATTATTGGAAGAAGATTTAGTTATAACATTAACGTTAGCTCTACCTCTATAATTGCTTAAAATACTCTCCAAATTATCGCGTATTTGTAATGCAACACCCATAGTTACACCTATTATGAAATGCCTATGTTTTAGTATTTAAATCTTTTGTTTTAGTACCTGTAAAGTGGTTAATTTATTATATCAAAAGAGTCACATTATGTTGCAATAACAATCTTCTCTTGTTCCTTTATAATTATGTTTCTGCACTCGCAACAATCTTGTAGCATTTGTCCTTAAGGGTTTGATTTCCTATGTTGTTGCATGCTTCAGGATTCCTGTTTACTATGTTGATATCAAAATAACAGCCGTCCCTTCCTGATTGGGAGTTGATATTCTTGCATAATGAAGAATCACTTTTGACTTTCGCAATATCCATGTAGCAAAAATCAGCGGTGTTTTTGTCCGTTATAGAGCCGCATGCAGAGAAATCATTAGTTACCCTTGAAATTTCACGATAGCATGAATCTTTTTGCAATTGTAGCCCAATATTATTGCATATTAAGGAGTCTTTTTTGTCTACTGCTATCTGGGTGTAGCATAGATTTTTTACTGTCTGGTTTGCTATTCTGCTGCAAGATGCAAATTGCTCCTCTACTTCAGTCTGCCTTAGGCATATATCATTGTAGCGCTGCAATTTCACATTGCTGCACATTGAGCTATCTTTGTTCTCAATAGCAATAGTCATATAGCAATAACTTTCCAAAGTTTCGTTTTTTATTCCAGTACAGAGTTCAGCACCTTTGGACAAGGCATTTTGCCTGTAGCATGCAAATTTATCTACTTCATCCTTAAGTTTGTCGCATTTTGATGCTGCGCTGCAGCCTGCTACAATACTTACTGCCAAAGCAACAAACAAAATTAAAAAATGCCTCTTTTTCATATAAAAACCTTAATCTACAAGCTTTATAAATATTTTGTTTAGGTTTTGATAGCAGTTAGACAACCACAAAGTTTTAGAATTTTATATAAACTTAATAAATTCTAAGCGTTAAAAATAAATGTGAGTACATTGTACCATAGGCAAAAACAAGAATGATAAGAATTGTAAGATTCGGAAAAAGGAAATTTAGATGCGAGCTAAAGAAAGTAAGAGTAAAAGGAAAACAAGAAAGATATACTGAAAAGGTTTTCTGCAGGGAAGTTAAGAAGAAATAAAATTAAAGTATAACTATATAAAATTTTTATTTTTCTTTAAACCACAACTTTATGATAATCCATTCTGCACCTTCCGCATATTCTTGAATTCTTCTGCCTTTCTGTAACCTTAAACTTGAAGAAATTATTGCACCTTTTGCATATTCTTGTCTTGAAGTAGAATCCTTCTTAATACCCCTTCCCAAACACAGCCCAGAACTTAGCTTCTTTTCCGCATTGCACGCATTTTCCATGGGCTGGTTTCTGCTCGAATGGAATGCACCTGCAGGTAGTTCCTTCTGCCTTGTCTTTTATAAGATCCTCGCATCCAACAGAGCCGCAGAATAAGGCTTTCGCCATTTTCTTGTTTTTTATTGTTATTAAGAATTCGTCAAAATCTTTCACTTCAACAATACTTTTTGTCAAATATTCCTTTGCTTTTTGGCATAAGTTATCTTGTATATTATTGAGCATTTCTTCTATTTTTTTCTCCCAGTCTTTTGTTTTTATTGTTGTTTTTTCATTTGTGTCCCTTCTGACAAGAACAAGCTGGTCTGCTTCCACTTCTTTTGGTCCAATCTCTATCCTTAATGGAACTCCTTTTAATTCCCATTCATTGAATTTCCATCCTGGAGTGTAGCTCTCTCTTTCATCAAGATGAACAGAATAATTTTTTGACTTCAATTTTTTGACAATATCTTTTGCCTTTGCAATAACAGCTTCCTTGTTTTCCTTGAATACAATAGGAACAATTACAATCTGGGTTGGAGCAAGCCTTGGCGGCATAATTAATCCTTTATCATCCCCGTGAATCATTACAATAGCGCCTATCGTTCTAGTGCTTAATCCCCAAGATGTCTGCCAGGCATATTTTTCCTTTTCATCCTTGTCCAAAAATTTTATGTTAAAAACTTTTGCAAAATTCTGACCAAGCATATGGCTTGTTGCCATCTGCAAAGCCTTTCCATCAGGCATGAATGCTTCAACTGTTGTTGTATAATCAGCGCCTGCAAATTTTTCATTGTCAGTTTTTTTGCCTGCAATTACTGGAATTGCCATGTAGTTTTCAATCAAGTCAACATACTCAAAAAGCTGCTGCATAACTTCCTTTTCAGCATCCTCTTTCGTAGCATGAGCTGTATGGCCTTCCTGCCATAAAAATTCTCTTGTCCTTAAAAACGGTTTTGCGTGCTTGAATTCCCATCTAACTACAGAATTCCACTGGTTAAGCAATAGAGGCAAGTCTCTCCAGCTTCTTATCCAGTTTGCATAGCTTTCATACATTATTGTTTCTGATGTAGGCCTTATAGCCAATTTCTCATTAAGCTCTGTATCCCCGGCTCTTGTAACCCAAGCAACCTCTGGAGAAAAGCCTTCAACATGCTCTGCTTCTTTTTTTAACAAGCTCTCTGGTATAAACATTGGAAAATAGCAGTTTTTATGTCCAGACTTCTTTATTTTATCGTCAAAAACTCTTTGTATTTTTTCCCATATAGCATAAGAATTTGGCTTGAGGATTATGCAGCCAGAGACAGAGCTGTAGTCAATCATATCCGCTTTTAATACAACTTGATTATACCATTCATTAAAATCTTCAGATTTTTTTATTGTTAAACCCATATCTTCTTTTTGCTCTTCCATATATTTGGACTCTATTATTCCTTATATAAAGATTTTGTTTATTTAGAAAACGACAATAATTAATGGACAATAGTTGCCGTTTTCTAATTAGTAAAAGACATCATTTATGTCCTAAAATTTGTGTCTTTTACTAATTGTACAGATTTTATTCCAGCTTCCCATCTATATAATCCAGGCCGGAATAGCAGCATTATAACAGCCCCTAAAATCATCAATACTCCATTTATGAGTATCGCAACAGGCGCTATTGTATTGACTATTTTTTTCACATTATTTTGTATGTAGAATTGTTTATAAATCTAATGCTGGCATATAATGGGGCTGCGAGGATTCGAACCCCGATCACCACCCTTCTCGTATCTATCCCGAAGGTGGGATAATAATTACTCCAACAATAAGTTGCCCAAGTTATACCACAGCCCCACTAAAACTGTAATCAATAATTAGAATAAAAAACTATTGATAGTAAAACAGCGGTGAAATAATGCTTAATACCCCTTGACTAATAAATTCAACTGCAATTGCAGCAACAATGATTCCCATGACCCTTGATATTATGGTTATCCAGTGCTCTCCTAAAATTTTATACAATTTCGTGGCAAACATAAGCACAAGCCATGTTGCTGTCAATGTTAGCAAAGCCGCAATTACAGTAATAAAAACACCGTTGTCTTTAACTAGAATTATAGTGCTTGTTATAACTCCTGGTCCTGTGAGCAGCGGAGTGCCAATAGGAACGCTTAAATCGGCGCTCCCAGACTTTGAAGCATTTAATGGCATTCCTAATACATACATAATGCCTATAATCAATAATATTATACCGCCAGCGATTTGAAAACTGTTTAAATTTATATTAAAGAAATCGAAAATTTTCAGTCCAAGAAAGAGAAATGCAAAAAGCAGGATTGCAGCGACAAAAACTTAGTGATTTATGTTCTTTTTTATCTCCTTAATAGGCATTCCTTTAGTTAGATTCATGAATATTGGAAGATTGCCGATAGGATCCATTATTACAAACAATGTTATAAATGCCTGAAGCAGCCCCTCCATTTTTAATTTTTTAGTTCTTTATTTTTTATTGGCGTATTTTGTTTTTGAATTTTTAGTATTGATTTTTCAGTTAATGAGTTTTATTCTTGTTTTAGTTATTGCGCTTTCTGTTTTTGTGCTTCTTGCTCTTGACAATAGAGCACTGCATTGACTATTTGACCAATGAAATTTTCAATAAAAAATATTAAAATTATTTAAGACAAAAGCAACCTCTTTTTGTTCATTTAGCCTTCTTTTGTTCAGCAATTTTTATAGCAGACCTTTTTGCATAAGTTTTTTTTGGCAGCAAAATGAATAATGAAATGCCAACGACAATTATTGTGTATATAATGGAATACCTGGCTAAATCTGACGCGTCTACTGCAAAATAGGCATAAAAAATCAGGCTTATCATCCCAATGAAAAATAAAATAGGTGCTAGTGCGTGATAACCCATTTTCTCTGTGTGGAAATAAACCCACGAAATCAGGAAGAATGACACAGCGGTGATGAATAAAAATACTATCACAATGTTCATATATCTTATGCTTTCAAAGTGTATAGTGGAATAAATAGATATATACATTGTAAAGAAAAAAGCAGTCAATATTGAAGTGTAATAAAACCATTCAATTGATCTAACTGGCTTAATCTCTTTTTTTACCTGCATTTTTTATTTTATTGGCTTATTCCCTATTTAAATTTATTGATTCTGTTGGGATTCATATTCATTGATTATTTTTGTTACAACGCTTTTTACCTTATTTGAAGATATGGCAAATCCAAGGCTTTCAAAACCTCCTACTTTAAAGTTGTTTATGCCAATAATCTCTCCTTTTGTGTTGACCAATGGGCCGCCAGAGCTGCCGGGATTTATCGGTACATCTGTTTGCACATATTTTATGCCATTGAAAGTTCTGAATGCGCTTACAATTCCTTCTGTTACTGTAAAAGCCAGCCCAGCAGGATTGCCTGCTGCAATTACCTTTTCACCAACTTTGACATCATCAGAATCGCCAAAATTAAGCGATTTCAAATCAGGCGCATCTATTTTTAAGACAGCTATATCAGCTGCTGAATCATAGCCAACAAGCGTTTTTACATTGTAAGTGCTTCCAGAATAAGTTGTCACTTTGACTGTAGTTGCGCCGCTTATTACATGGACATTAGTGACTATGTAGCCTTGCCTGTCTATTATAACACCACTTCCTTGGCCAGTGTTTGTTCCTATGCTCACTACAGACTCAAGAACATCGTCAACAATTGCTGAAAAATCCTGGCTTTTTATCCGGATGTTCTTGACTTCATTCTTTAATTCTGATAATTGAATATTGCTTTGCTTTTCTATCTGGTCAATCAAGTCAGATAAAGTCTTAATGTCTTGCTGATTCTGCTTTTTGAAATTTTGGAGTGTAGTGTCAATAAAACCAATCTGTGAAGAAAGATTTGCGTTTAAGTCGGCCAAGACTCTTGTCAAAACTTTAAAGCCTTCAGCAGTCTGCCTGTTTAAATTTGATATTCTTGCTTCGTAGTCTTGCCTGACTAGTTTAATCTGCTGATTAAAATAATAAGCTAGCCCACCAATAACTATTAAAAATACAACTGCAATTAAAATTATATTCTGAGTTTTTTTATTTATCATTCTACTCTTTCACATTGTAATCAACATCTATATACTCTTTTGATTTCTTCTTTTTATATTCTTTTCCAAATGCCTTCAGCCTTAAAATTGCTATCAAGAACATAAGCAAAGAGAACAAAATTATAAGCAGTATAATCCCAAATGATAAAGCAATTAAGCCACCTACAAGGATCAAATACCATTTGGATAAAAAAGTAAGCAATATCCATCCCTTATCTTTAGAATAAAGATATATAAAATAAACCACTATAAGGCTGAATATTGTGCCTAATCCAAAATTCCAGCTTTTTCTTACAATCATCTAGCCCTCTGCGAAATTTTGAAGTATGAAAGAAGCCATTTGCTTGTTGTCTGCAGCTTCGTAAGCTTTAGAAGCCAGCTTGTAGTTTTTTGCCTGAATGCACAAAACAGCAGCATTGTTTAATCTATTCTTGTCTTTTGTTGGTATAAAACATAATGCTGCCAACTCAGCCTTTCTTTCTTTTAGAAACATGTCGCCCATAGCCAGAAGCTTTTCAACATTATTTGCCTTTGCCAGAATTTCTATTGCTTCCATAAACTTGTTCTGCTTGTAAAGCTTTTCACTTACATCGTTTAAGATTCTTTTTCTAGCGCTTTCATCAAGCATTGACAAATTCACAGAATTAATGCCTTCCTTCAGGATTTTTTCAACGATCGGGTGGTCCATAAAACATCATTAGCAAATGATTTATTTAAATATTGTGAATTGTATAAGAAAAATTTAAGTTTAAAATGAGCCTGGAGGGAAATGCGTGTGCAGTATTCCACTGAACATTTCGAACCCTCACTGCCCGGTCCGAAGCCGAGTTTGCTATCCATTACAACACAGGCCCAGCATTTGAAAACTAATTATTAAATATTTAAACTTATTTAAAAAATAATAAAGAAAAATAGTTTTACCGATTCTTGCTCAATGTAATCTCAATTGTAGAAACCCTTACGTCTCTGCCTTCATTGTTCTTGAAGCCTTCTGAGTCAATTTTTATATCCTTCACAGACACAGAATTGTCAAGAAACCTTTTTGCTGAAACTTCTGCAACATCAACCGCCCTGCTAATGAATTTTCCTCTGGCCTTGATTACTACATCTTCTGCATTCTTTGCAGTAAACTGCATTATCACTCCAGTTATGTAGTTCATAAAAGGCTTGTTGCCTATAAATACGCTGTTGTCGGATGTATTACCTTCAAATTCTGTTGTAGTTTCCACTTCAATCGACCCCCTAAAATTCTATTAATACAAACTCTTTATAATAACTATTTAAATGTTTTGAATTAATTAAATTACATCTTGACAATCCTGGCCTTCAAGACCTTCTTGCCTTGGACATCCTCTAAAATTATTTTAAAGTTCTTATAGAGAATTTCCTCGTTAGCTTTTGGTGCTCTGCCGAGCGTAGATAATACAAAACTATCGAGGCTGTCATAGTCTGACTCTTTAATAGGCATCCCAATTTTTGTGTTTAATTCTTCTATTTCAGCAGTTCCTATTGCACTCCATTCATTTTTTGATATTTGCACAACAGTAGGCTTTAACCTGTCGCTTTCATCTATTATCTCGCCTACAATCTCTTCCAAAATATTTTCTATAGTCACAAGCCCTACAACCTGCGCTTTATTGTTTATTACTATAGCCATGTGCTCTTTTCTCAGCTGGAACAATCTAAGCATAGAGTCAATTTTCTTATTTTCAAACACAAAAAATGGCTTTTTCATGGCCTCCTCTACTTTGGCATCGAGCTTCCCGTCCTTGGCAAAATGAAGGGCATCTTTAAGGTACAAAATGCCAACAATATTTTCCCTGCTTTTTTCGTAAACAGGAAATCTTGAGTAAATTTTTGCAGTTGAAAGCTGAAGCACGTCTTTTATTTTCATGTCAAAGCTTACCATAATCATGCTCTTCTTGCGCGTCATTACATCTGCTGCAGTAGTGTTGCCAAAATCAAAAACTCTTTGTATCAATCTTTTTTCAGTTTGTTTTATTGAGCCTTCCTCTTCGCTGTATTTTACAATGCTCTTTAGCTCCTCCTTTGTAAAGCTTGGAGATTTCCTTGTGCCGATGAGGAAGTTTATGCCTTTCACCAGCCAGTCGAGTAATTTTATAAATGGATACATCACAATGCCGAGATTCCAAACTAAAGGAGCTACTATGGGTGATATTAACTCATTGTTATTTGCGCCAATGGATTTTGGTATTATGTCGCCGAAAACAAGAATTAGAAATGTGGCAATTCCGATTGATATGCCAATGGCGTTGCTTCTAAAGTAGTCCAGTGCTATTGCTGTTGTTATGGCTGCAGCAGCTGTATTCACAAGATTGTTTGTTATTAGCAAAGTCGACAGGAATATCACAGGATCATCTTTGAGTTTTTTCACATAGACTGCGCCAAACTTCTTTTTCTCAATCCAGTGCCTGACTTTGAATTTGCTGACAGACAATAAGGCAGCTTCTGCCATTGCAGAAAGTGCAGATACTATAATCAGTGCTACCAAAGCTATTATTTTGTAGTGAATGGTCATATTTTCACATCTTATCTAATACATCGATTCCGAGCAAATTCAGCCCATTCTTTATTACTTGCCTTACTGCGCTGATAAGCAATAATCTCGCATCTTTCACTTTTTCCTCTGCTTTTAAAACTTGATGTATATGATAATATTCATTGAATTTCTGGGCTAAAGAATAAAGATAGCTTGCAATTAAATGTGGTCTTAAATCATGAGTTGCTTTAAGCGCTACTTGTGGAAAATTGGATAAAAATTTTACCAATTCAATTTCCTCTTTTTCTTTTAATAAACTTAAATCTGCTTTTGGGTTGATTTTATCTTTGGCAAGTATGCTGCTTATTCGCGCATAAGCGTATTGAATGTAAGGGCATGACTCGCCTTCAAATGCCAAAGCCTGCTGCCAGTCAAAAACAACATTTTTTTCAGGGCTTACTCTTAAAATTCCATACTTTACTGCGCCATAAGCAATTGTTTTTGCAGATTTTTCATCAACCTTGCCATATCTTTTCTTTAATTCCTCGCTAGCTTTGCTTAAAGCTTCGTTCATGAAATCCTCCAGCAAAACAAGATTGCCTTTTCTTGTGGACATCTTGCCGTCTTGAAGCAAAATAAAAGAATAATGTACGACTCTTGGCTGCTTAATTTCAAGTTCTTTCAATGCAGCAGCTATCTGCTCCTGGTACAGCTTTTGATCTTCACCTAAAACGACAATATTTTCTCCTTTTTTTAATTTCTCAATATTATAAGTTATATCTCTTAAAGGATATAATGAAGTGCCATCGCCTCTTGTAAGGACAAAAACAGGAATTTTCATTCCCAAGCCATAGCCTTTCTGGTCCAAAACCCACCTATTGAAGCCGTCAATGAACAATTTTCCTGTTTTTTCTAGCAACTTAAGAGTTTTTTCAGTTTCCTTGCTCCACAAATATTTTGATTCATAGTCATAGACATCGTATTTTATTCCCAATTCAGACAAGATTTTTATTTGCCCTTTTATGCATATACCAACAATTTTTTCGAATTTTTTTCTCGTTTCCTTGTCATTTTTTTCTAATTTATTTAATAATTCCAAAACTTGCTTTTCCAATTCTGGATTTTGCTCTATTTTTTTGTTGATTTCAATATAGACATTCAACAAATCATCAAAACTTAATTCTTTCTTTCCTTCTGCGCCTAAAACAAGCATAGAAATCTGCTTTCCGACATCATTAACAAAATAATGGGTTTCAATCTTATATCCTTGGAATAAGAGTATTCTTCTAATTGAGTCTCCAATCAACGCGTTCCTCGCTCTTCCAACATGGGGAGAGGCATTTGGGTTAATGCTTGTATGCTCTAGAAGGATTTTTTTCTTTTTTCCGATATTGCTCGAGCCGTATTTGTCTTTTTGTTTTTATATATTGTTGATTGGGTTATTGCGTTTTTGTTTACAAAAAAATTAAGATAAGGTCCAATTACTTTAACTTCATTTACAAATCTGTCAGTCTTGAATTTTGCTGCTAATTCATTTGCAATCTCATTTGGCGCTTTTTTCCATTCTTTTGCAAGAATAAAGCAAGGAAAAGCATAATCGCCCATTTTTGGATTTGGAGGTATTTCTAATTCAATATTTTCTAAATTTGTTTCTTTTTTGAGAAATTTGATTATTTCCTCTTTGAAATTGTCCATAATAAAGAAATTAAAAATTTAAGGATTTAAAGGTTGCGGTTAGCAGTTGCATATTTTATCAAGTCTTTAATCCCAATAATCTTCAAATTTCGCTTTTTAGCCATGCTCTTCAATTCCGTCATTTTAGCCATTCTTCCATCCTCTCCAATAATCTCGCAAATAACAGCGGCAGGATACATATTTGCTAATTTGCATAATTCAATAGCAGCCTCTGTATGGCCCATTCTTTTTCTTAAACCTCCTTCATTATATCTTAAAGGAAAAACATGTCCTGGCTTTGCAAAATCATTTGGCTTTGTACTCTTGTCAATCAATGCTTTTATTGTTTTTGCTCTGTCATAAGCTGAAATGCCGGTTGTTGTTCCGTATTTGTAATCAATTGAAACAGTAAATTTAGTTTTGTGCAGTTCTGTATTCACTTTTGTCATCAAAGGCAATTTTAATTCGTCCAATCTTTTTCCTAGCATCGGAACGCAAACCAATCCTCTGGCATGCTTTATCATGAAATTAATTTTTTCAGGAGTAACTTTTTCCGCAGCAAGAACCAAGTCAGCCTCATTTTCCCTGTGCTTATCATCTATTACGATGACAAATTTTCCTTTTTTGAAATCTTCAATAGCTCCCTTCAGATTTGAGAATGGCATTTTCAAGTAAATTCAATAATTTTTATATTTTAAATTATTATTTGCGGGGTACCCATTATAGCTTAGAAGTGCATGGGTCGCTATTTTTTAATTTTATTTTTTATATTGTTTAATGCGTTTTATTGATTTTAAAGATAAGCCTCAACCAGCATGTCCTTCCCAACTTGTTTGCATACTGGATCTTTTAACTTAATAGCTTTATCAATCTTATTCACTCCAAGATTTCCTATTGCGCCAAGGCCGTTTCCTATTAATTTAGGAGCTGTAAATATTAAGATTTTATTCACAATCCTTGCTTTTATTGCCGTGCTGTTCAGCTCTGAGCCCCCTTCAATCATCACGCTTGTTATTTCATTTTTTCCTAACTGCTTCATTAAGTCTTCCAAGTCAACCATTC
>Ga0213870_1001148_pt1 | contig 12101 bp, 18 predicted proteins | sample WICALVC2017_Meta_FD_160119 | JGI IMG/M metagenome (GOLD analysis project Ga0213870, IMG submission 160119) | Freshwater microbial communities from subterranean cave lake in Wind Cave National Park, South Dakota, United States - WICALVC2017 | ecosystem: Environmental > Aquatic > Deep subsurface >... | reverse complement strand
TTTATCTTCTTTTTAATCTAAATCCCAGATGTCTGCAGGCACTACACTCTCTGGGTTACTAGGTTCTGGAGTCTGGGGTGGAATACCCTCAATCTTCGAAGTATTAGGCTTGATATTTGCAGTAGTAGGAACAGTTCTAGTGGGCTACGAAGCTTTAGTTGAAAGGTAGTTTACCTTTTTATTTTAGTCATTCTACAAGCTGGTAAAATCTTTCTTTACCGGCATCAGTTCCTTTAACAATTCCAATCTCTTCCATTTGTTTGAAATATTCATTACATCTTGTCCGTGATAATCCCATCATCTGCGCTAATTGAGAAGAAGACAGCATCCTATGGTCCTGAAGAAAAGAAATTATCCTTTCGATTCTTTTGGATTCAACAATAGTTATTTTTTCTTTATGCGGGATTAATGGACGAGCAACTTTCTTAACTTCTGTGATAATTTTGTTGACTATCTCTTCGTTTTCTGATGTATCTTGCACAAACTTGGATTCGCTCAGAACTTTCTCAGAAACTCTTTCATCAAATTTTCTTTCCAATTCCCGTAATCGAAAATCTATTCTATCAACTTTCTCTTTCATATCCCTAAGAATTTCAATAGCGGAGCCAACAAAAAGAACATCCCGTGGTGTAACTTCAACTACAGGTTTTGATTCTTCATCTTTTTGTTTTCTAAGTAGATCCAACATTATATTAAATTTGGTTTTTGTTAAAGATATTTCTATTCTTCGAGTCCAATCATTGCTCTGTTGCTGGTTGTGTTGGTTCCATAATTCCGGATGACAATATTATGGTCCCCAGGACCGAACCTTGTCTGGTTTACTATTTCTATATTCTGGTAAGGAACAACGAATCTTATTTTTGGCGGACCTGATTTTAGTTTAACATTGTCGAAATAACTTGAACCAGGTGCTGCAAGAACAATAGTAACATTAGCATCTTCTGATATTGAGGGAATTTCACCAGCTGTTGTTATCTTTTTGATGCTGCTCTCGTATAAAAATGCTATTTCGCCATCTGTTAAATTTCTGTTCCACATCATCACTTCATCAATTGTTCCGTTGAATCGGTTAGTTTCAGATGGTGCAATTTGTATGTGGTTTGTGTTATTGTTAAACATAGTAGAAGCCGATGCAGATGCTTGATAGTTACCATTTACATATATTCGTGCATTAGTTCCATCGTAAGTTGCAGTAATAAAATACCAGGTTCCTGTCGCAAGATTGGTTGTACTTACAACATTTCCTAGTTCTGTAGGTTGTGTATCAAATTCTATTGCTCCACCAGCTCCATTCATGAAAATTCTCCATCTTTGATTTGTTGGGACAGTAGTTTTTGCTATAATACCTTGAGTCCTTAAACCATCAGGATTCACCCAAAATGCTATACCGAAAGACGTGGTGTTAAATTGTGACACACCTGTTATGTTTGTTAAATCACCTATACCATCATAGTCAGTCGCATTCCCAAACTTACCGTCAACCCAGTTAGGACACGCATTACTTGTAAAACATGTAGCAGAAGTTGCATTTAATAAAGTCCCGTTATTTTTATATGCTGAATAATCATAACCTGTTCTTTCAGTCGTGTTTTTATTTCCATCAAAAGGTAAATACAAAGTCAAATTCTCAGGATTACCTGGAATAACATATACTTGTCCATCTGGTGATGACGAACGAACTATAGTTGCGGCTATATCAAATCTCAACTGGGTTCCAAGATTGTAATAAGCTATCCCACCAGTTCCTAAATACCTTCCGCTGGATACACTCCAAGTTCCGTTAAGAGTTTTCCATGTCTTATTCGCATTATCATTATCACCATACCAATTGAAATATTCCAAGAAAACAGGCCTGCTTTCTATCTTCACATCACCAGAAAATCCGTCCAAAACAGTCTTTGTTCTTGGTTCATAGTCCAAAAATACTTGGTCACTAGTTACATTAGTTCTTAACACACCTTCTGTAATCTTTATGTGTATTGTTCTTTTCGATCCTTTTGCTTCAGATGCTACAGATTTTATCGCCGAATCTAAAAGCTGCATATTTTGTGTAGCTTCATTTACTATCCCAGAATCTTTTGCCCTGTCCAACAAAGGATTCACAACAGTAAGAACTATCGTCATCGCTGTAAAACCAAACGCTATAACTAGAACCATCGATATAAGCGGGGACAAGCCTTTCATAAATTTAATTCTAGATTCCCTCAAAATAAAGGAGTTCATGATATCTTTATCCCCCGGTGGAGCTTGTTTGCATGAGTCGCACGTTCGCTAAGGAGGCTTAAGTCAAAAAATCCTGTGTAAGTGTCCTTATTAGCTTTCGTTTCAACAGTTATGATTTCTTCGTAGTTTTTGTCTGGAAACGATACTGTAAGGCTATATCCTTGTCCTTTTGTGAATGAAAAATTGTTGAACCACACACCACTATCGTCAAGCAAAGTCGTGTTTGTTTGTACAGTAGATGTGTTCAATTTTATGGTAACATTAAGATTAGTCTCACGCAGAAATTGGAATACGGTTATGTTCATTGTTTCGTTTGTATAATTCGCTAAAACACCAACGAATAGTGCTCTGAAATCCAGCGAACGTCCCCCGTTTCCTATTCTGGTGAAATTAAGAAAATCTATCGCATTATCAGTGATAACTCTAGGTGTGTTTGATGAAAACCCTATTATTTGCTTTACTTCACCTTCCACATTTTTGAAAGCCAAGTTTTCCAGAGATATATCAAAAATCTCTTTTTCCGATGAAATTTGCTGGATTGTAGTAAAACCCCTTAATGCAACAAGTATCGATATGATAATTCCAGCAGTCAATAAAAAAACTTGTCCTTTCACTCAAATCCCCAAGCATGAACTCTAACTTCTTTGGGCGTGTAATTTCCGATATCACCAGCAACATAATAGCTGACCCCTACCACGTCTGTAACTTGTTCTGTAACTTCGGTAGTCAGATTGTTAAAAGATTTGTTGTAAATTGCAACATTCAGCTGGATATTAACAGGGAGAAAGTCATCTAAATCATTCTTGATCGAAACCGCATCGTTATTCAGAGTCTGGCTTCTTAAGGAGCCTTTTGAATTCAGAGTGTCCAATGCTTTATAGATATCACTTTTGATATTCGCTCTTTCTATTTCAGGATTTTTCTGCGGAGTCAAAAATAAAAGCAGAAATATGCTTACCATCAAGAATACCGCTACAGCAGCTTCTATCGTATAGTAGGTTCCTCTCATTATTTTTCCCTTATTTCAATTCTAAAATCAAAATCTCCGCCCAAGATCGTCTTAATTTCATAATAATTTTTTCCTGTCAATTCCTGTATCTTTGATGGTGATATAGCAGTCACATTTTCAGCTGGAAATGTTTGGACATCTAAAATCTGGTCTGATCTAATTGCAAGGGCGGATATTTGCGAAGCTGATAATGTATCATTATAAATTCTGACTTCATCGATGGTGCCGTTGAAATTCTGGCCTCCTCCTGTTGTTCTGCCTATATTGACATCAGCCGCACGTCCTGTTATCGAACCTGATTGGCCGGTTGTATTTTTCTCCCTGCCGTTGACATAAATTATCATGTGGGTAAAGTTGTATACACCAGCAACATGGTACCATATGTTTGTAGATGTAAACGTCTCGTTTGTGTACAGGGCTACAAGTCCATTGGACGTTCTTAAATCAAATCTGAATTTATTTTGTGTACTGTGAGAGTCTGTGGTATATAGTAACTCATATTGCTCATTTCCTGAGCCTGCAGTTTTTGAAATTATTTTACCAGTCGTGTCAGTGCCAACAGTTCCGTTCAATTTCACCCACGCAGCTAAAGTAAGCTTACCCGTTGTGATGTTGACATTGGTAGAATCTGAGATATTAACATAATCATTTACTCCGTCAAGCTGGACAGCATTACCATATACACCCGTCACCCATACAGGACAGTTGGTATTGGCGCACCTGTCGGTCCCATTATACAGAGTTCCATTATTCTGATACCCTGAGGAGTCTTTGGCTAGGGTTCCACTTCCATCATCAAGTTTCCAGTAACCTTTTAGTGCAAGAGTATGGTTTGGTGAAGGTATGTTAGAATTGTTTATTGAATAAACGTAAACACTTTTCTTTTGGTTGGCAGATATGTTGACAACAAAACTTACCAAAGATGAGTTAAGCCATTGGCTGGAGCATAATTCTTGATAAGAAATCCTCGATGGTAATTCGGTAAATTGTTGGTCGTAGATTCTGACAGTGTTATTCCAAGATGTTCTTTTGTTACAAACATCATCAAATTCTATGCTGACCGCCACGGGTTCATTGGTTCTTGTCGTTCCATTTTTTTCTTCCAGCAACAATGGTATTCTATACAAATCTGTAGTGATCCTTTCACTAGTAACAATGCCACCACTACCAAAAAAAAGATCAAATAAATCTTTGGTTTTGCTTCTGATTTCAATAATAGTTGCTGATTCAGGTGTACGTGTAAAATAGTTTATCGCAGACACTAATATAAGTGAGGTAAAAAGTAAGAAAAACAAAACTGCTACAAGGAACGTAACATCCATAATTATATTTCATTTTTCTGTAATAATACTTTTACCAACCTTGGTCATGATAATTGTACAGCGAGAATATGCTCATCCCATCTCCCACCTTGCTCATATGCATTCAAAGACATGAAAAAATGCAACAAAAGATAATTACTTGAATACACAGATTCTAACTATAGCAATTTCGATTGTCCCGTCAGGGTTCTGCACTATCCTTGGCTCTTCGTAGCATGCTATAGATTCTGCTGTAGTTTCTGTTGCCTTAGCTTCACCGAATTTTTGTTTCACGATAAATGTAGTTGTATTAGAAGATGTTTTGGTAGTCGGGTCGTCTACAGTAACATTCAATTGAAAAAGTCCAAGAGACGTAGGAGCAGTAAAATTGCAGGTATATCCGCCAGAAGAGCTGGTATCTGTCGTGCATATTCTTCTTGATGGGCTCGTGTCGTTTAAAAATACCTCCACATCTTCAGGGCCAGCAGACGTGTCAATTGCACCACCATCATATCTAGTTGCCACACCTGATAGCATAACACTTTCATTCAAGTTCGGCTCAGTAACATTTAATATCATAGTTATCGTTGCGTTGAGATCTTCTTGTATGCAAACTTTCGTGCTGTAATAGTCACAATGACCGACGTGGGTATTATCCTGTTGAGAGACAGATACAACACACCTTTCCGTAGCTAAACAAGATGTTCTCATAGTCGTTAGGAAAGAATTGTTGTTAGTGGTATTTCTCGCGCAGACTATAGTGCTATAATAATCTCTTGTCCCTGCATGCGAGTTGTTTGTTGCATACATGGAAATAAGCCCACCTTCATTTGCATTGCATGATGATCTTATTGCTACCGAATCTATTTCCGTGCAACAAACCTTTATAGTGTACGGCGAATCGCAACTTGCAATATGTGTGTTGTTCTCTTGGAACACTTTAAAAATACATGTTTCGCCGGCATTGCACGTTGTTCGGAATGTACATGTGGGAATAGCTTCTGAGACGATTACAAACATAAATGAAGAAAATAGGAAAACAGATAAAATTATCATATAAAGTTTCATAAAAATAATTGTCGCTCAAACAAAATAAGCTTATATATTTTTGACACTAACAAAATGATGAGATGACCAGAAGAGTTTTAGGAATTATAGGAATTTTTATTATCGGTATTGCATTAGGTATTGTTTCAACACACTTTCTCCGATTAACTTAACAAATCTTGTAAGTGGTGATGTTTCTTCTCAAGTTGAAAGATTGTATGAGCTGGTGAATTCTGGGGTTGATGTCAGTGTGGTTAAAATTGATGAGACTAGTGGGATATATAAAGTTCTCTTCAAGGCCGTGGATGTTGCTGGAGGAGTTACTTATCGCGAGACTTACATCACTCAAGATGGCAAGCTTCTGACAGAAAATGTGATTATAGTTGGACAATCGATAACACAGCTTAGTAAAGTTCGTAATTTTGTTGATTGTCTTGCAAGCAAGAATGTGAGAATAGCCGGAATTGTAAACCAAACAGGTACAATGCTACAGTTCAATGTCTTGGGTGGGTCTTATGCGACAAGGTTATACCTCAGTTGTGACGGTGAACTTGCTCAGCAATGCGTAGCAGCCAACATAACACACGTGCCAGCAGTAATTTATGAGGGTGCGGGATATTCTGGTGTACAATCTATACAATTCTTTGAGAACCTAACTGCTTGCACGTTCTAAGATTTTTTCAATACCTTCTTTACTTTCAGATATAAATTATAAAGCAAATTAAAGATTATGAAACAGCCAAGAGAGTTCGGTCTTTTAAAGCAAATGTTCAGAGAGATAAAAGACGTAAAAACAAGACTGAAATCAAAACTTGGTAATTTAGAATCTAAAATAGCTAGATTGGAGAATCAAGGATGAGAATCATGATAGACACATCGGTATGGATTGAATGCAGAATTGATGAAGAACTAAAGACGGCTGTAAAAGATTTCAAGTGTGCTTGGTTCGACGACAGGCATTATTTTGAGTTTTTCCCGTTGCATACTGTATATCCTAAATAAATCTTTACAATTATCTCCAATTAATGGATACCTTTTTAACTCCCTCAAGCCTAATTTAATATTATAGGAGGTGCGAAAAAATGAAAAAAATGGGAGCTCTAGACTGGGTAGTGTTCGTCCTGCTTGTGGTAGGAGCACTGAACTGGGGTTTAGTCGGACTAGCTAACATCAATGTAGTCGAGCTGATCCTAGGTGTAATGCCAGTCTTGGTAAGACTAGTTTACATATTAGTGGGATTAGCAGGCTTGTGGAAGCTCTACAAAGTGCTGATGGCCAAATAACAAGATTTACAGATTTCTTTAATTTTTACAATTCTTCTTTAAACATTCAGTCCAAATTCTTTCCTTGCAACATCTCGGAGAATTCTTACAAGATTCACAATTTGACTCTTCTTGACTGCAATAGCCCCAACCGACTTGAACTTGCTGCTTGCCCTAATCAAATGGTCATGTTTAGTCTGGTTGATCCTTAAAAACTCCTCTTCGGATTCATATCTGGGTTGCTTGAACACATCAATCCAGAGCTTATCCATATCGGTCAAGTCAATTCTCCCAACGAACTTGCTCGGTCCTACAGAATAGTAAATCTTCGCAGGTCCTTTCTCATCATAATTAACCTTCTTTTCGATTAGCATCCTTTCCAGCAGCTTGGTCACAGTATGCCTGTTAAGATCCAATTTCTTGGCGACGTCGTGTATAGTCATTCCCCTGACGCTTTCATTAAGAGTGTCGAGAATTCTTTTAGCGTTTTTCGTATCATATTCAACTTCTTTTGTCGTTTTAAATTCCATTCAACCACATACTACTGCTATTGTTTTTAGGGCTTATAAAGATGTAGGATTAGTGTATATAAACAAATTACCGAATTTTTAGGCGTTTCCAGACAATACAAGCTTGTTTTTATTTAGATAAGGTGTGTTTTACCTTCTTCATAAAAAATGTGGGAAATGAACCTCCGAAAGCTTTATATAGTACTCAAGGTAAAGTAATTACTAGACATTAAAAAATAACAATCAAAGGAGGTTGATTAACATGTCTATAGTAACTGTATTCAAATTCAACGACTTGTCGGGTCCGTGGCAAGTTGCAAAGTCGCTTCACGGACAAAAAATGAATGATAGGTGGATGTCTGCATTCGTAAGCAGATACAACAGGAATGAGGTAGTAATGAACTACTGGTTCTATGAGGATTTGGAAGACAGCATCAAAAGAGTCTTCGATGAGAACGAAAGCTTGGAGGTTGTCTCTTACCTAAAACAGAACGGTAAGACAAGAGTCCTTAAAAGAATCTACTGCTTCATCAACATAATGACAAAAACCCTGGAAGTCTACACAGGTTCAGATGCAAAGCTAGAGGAAATTGTAACAACGATAGAAACAATACTGAAAACAAGATTCACAAGAATAGTGCTGACTTCAAACGAGCTACAAAACATATACTCACAGCATTCGAATGAACTGAAGCAAGTGATGTTCAAAAATGTGGAAGGGCTGTTCTACGAGATTCTGCGAGGGAGGTATCTGGAAAACAACGAGAAGTTCAAGCAATACATGGGAAAATTTCCTGAATGCCTGCGAGTGATCAGTTTCCGGCCGAGGATTAAATTCCTAAACGGGAACAACAAGTACCAAGTGACTTTGAATGGGGATAAAGGAAGCCTGAGATTTTCGTCACCCAATGGAGAATTCAGCTTCCGACCTAGAATCGAGATAAGGCAGCTAACTTTCTTGGTTGCCGCCACACTTGGCCTTCTTGGATGATTGTGATGAAAAACAAAACATTAGAAAAGATACAGAGAAGATGGTTATCTAAACCATCGCATGTTATTGACACAAGTGTACTAATAGAAACATTAATCGAAACAAAACTTGGTGACAAATGTGCCGACTATCTCAATAGGCTGAAAATCAAATATAGAGGGCATATACCTTCTTCTGTTTTAGGTGAATATTTTCTGATTATATTTTACGATGAAAAAATCGAAGAGAAATACAAACAAAGGGCATTCACATTTCTAGAAGATTTGATTAGACGCAGAAAGATTTTGCCTATGGTTCCAGACAAAGAAACCTTCAAACTTGTAGAAAAGATTCAAAATGCTGAAAGGGAAATTGAAGATACTGATGCATTTCATTATGCCGTAGCTGTTGTTAATAATGCAGATGTGTTTGTCACACTTGATACAAAGATGTTGCAAAGTCAAACTTTAGAAAAAGAATTCGGAGTTAAAATATCAAGTCCAGAAAATTTATAATCTTTTTTCTAGTGACAAGTGATCAAAGGCATGACCTTTTCTAATCTTTTTTACTATTCTATCTAATTCAGGTTCATCAAATAATTTTTTCTCGCATTCCATACTAATCACTCATAGGTTAAATTTGGTTATTTATAAATAAATGGGTCCGAGCGGAATTGAACCGCTGTTTGCGCCTTGTAAGGGCACCGTTTATTAGGTAACCCTCCTAACCACTAGACTACGAACCCGTATCATAAATAATGTCGTTACTATTTAAAAATATGAAAGAAATCGAATGCAGAGAATTTAGGAAGGTTAAGCCATGAAAGTAATAATTTATTCCATCCCGACAATAAACGGACTTATTGCAATGGAAGACGGGAAGGACTACAGTTTCATATCCGATAAATCCTGGGAATCTTATCTGAAAGAAATTAAAAAGGCAGGAGCGTTCATAATGGGAAGACGAACATACGAAGTAAGCCTAAGAACAGGTGCATTTCCTTATGATTGTTTGAATGTGGTAATGACTAAGCGAAAAATCGAAAATAAGTGGGGTAATAAAGTCATATTTACGAATTCGACGCCAAAAGAAGTTTTACGCATGTTAGGAAAGAAAGGATTTGGTAAGGTGATAGTTACTGGAGGGCATTTGAGTTCCAGCTTCATGAAGGAAAAGCTTGTTGATGAGATATGGATCGATTTGATGCCAAGAGCGTTTACAAATGGTGTTAAATTATTTGACGGTGATTATTTTGATGCAGACCTTAAATTATTGGAAGTTAAAAAATTTGCAGAGAATGAAATTCAAGTCAGGTACAAAGTAATTAAATACCACTAAATAGAGAATTTCTACTTGAAATAAAGCGTACTTTGTTTCTATAAGGTTATGCAAGATTCAGATTAGCTCCTTTCCGAAACATGTGGGAAATGACCTCCTACGAAAGAAGAGTATAATTGAAAATGCAAGTTAGAATATGAGATTTCCAGATAAAGATAATAGAAAGTTAGCAGAATTTATCGGCATTTTATTAGGAGACGGTTCTATTTCTAACACATATCAATATCGTGTTCAAATAACACTGAATAAGAACGAACTGGTATATAGAAAGCACGTCATAAATATTATAAGAGAACTTTTCGATATAGAGCCAAGAATCTTCCTTAGGAAGGATGAGAATACAGTTGATATTCAATTTTTCAAGAGAGAGTTAATAAAATTCTTAATCAACGATTTGGGATTAAAGACAGCCCCGAAATGGGAAAGGGCAATCATACCAGATAGATATCTGAATACAGCCTTAGAAAAAGACATTTTAAGAGGATATTTTGATACTGATGGCAGTCTTGTGTTAGCAAACAATAATGGAACTTTGTATCCGAGATTAGAAATGAAAATATCACCAGCTCCAATGCAAAGGTCTTTTATAGAAATCTTAAGAAGAACTGGAATAAAATTTGGTGCCTATAATATAGGAAGAGGTAAAATTAGAATACAAATTAATGGAATTAAAGAAATCAACAAATGGATGGATCAAATTGGCATTTGTAATAAAAATCAGTCTGAAAGATTAAGAGTTATAGCGGGTGCTGGAATTCCAGGAGTTTTACCCCATTTGAACCAGCGACCTCAAGGTTTCCCACAGCCTATGAGCCATTCGCTATAAATTTGCGAGCACTCCAGGCATTGAGGTTCTTTCGAACTTGCTCTAACCCGCTTCTTCAGTATTATCAACCTATCCTTAAATTATTTAAAGCTCTTATGTATTCTATGAAAATCCGGCATGATGTCCAAGCCCTTCTTTTCGATGAAATTGATGGCGAGAAAAAAGTTTTTCTAATAAAATTCTACGATCCAACAAAGAAACACTACACATGGAGACTAGTTAAAGGCGGTGTGGAAGAGGGCGAGACAGACGAGCAAGCTATGAAGAGAGAAATACTAGAAGAAGTCACACTTAAAGATGTTAACGTTTTAGAAAAAATACACAACTACGAATTTGAATTCAAGGACACAAAACACCTAGTAACAAGCTATCTTGTAAAAGGAAACATCAATGAAAAACCAAAATTGAATTGGGATGGCGACAGGAAGATTGTTGATTACGGTTGGTTATTTCCTGATGAAGCTCTCAAGCTTCTGTTTTGGGATAATGAGAAGCAAGCAGTTAAGCTTTTGAAATAATTCTGCTCCTACCAACTAAACTTTTCCATGTCACTTTTTCAGATTTCTTCTTCCCTATTTTTATCAAATCGACGCTATTAAGATGGTTAATGTATTCCCTAAACATCCTTTTTGTTAATGGCGACCCAACAGATTTAATATATTCATCGTACAACTCGCCAAATGAAATTTGCTCTTTTTTGTTGACAATATCCAGAATTAATTTTTCCATGTCTGTAACTCTTTCTTTCAAAATTTCAGGTTTAACTTCGTCAACAGTTTTCAAAACTTTTTTCACATGGATAACTTTTACTTTGTCAGAATTCTCCTTTTCAGCCAATCTCCCAGATTTTAACAAACACTCTAACCCGACTCTTACATCACCGTTTTTATTTATTGCATGCGCAGATGCTAAAGCTACAACACCTTCTTCAACAGAATGAAGTCCGTAATCTGCTCGTTCCTGTAATATACCTTTCATCTCTTGTAATGTGTAAGGTTTAAATTCAATTTCGTCCAAGCTCAAACTGCTCATTATCCGCGGTTCCAGATTAGCAAAAATATGCGGATTATTTGAGATGAAAATTAATCCAACAGGGGTTTTCACATATTGATTTAATCTCAGCAAGTCGTACAAAACTTTCTGGTCCTTGTATACCAACTGGTCGACTTCATCCAAACATACTATTAAAGCTTTCTTTGATTTTTCCAAAGTTTCTATTAAGCGTGAGATAATTTCGTCTTTAGCCCATCCTCTTCTTTGGACAAACATGCCGAAATCAGAAACTATCCTTGCCAATACTGATACTGAAGTGTTATAATCCCAGCAGTTCATATAGATTGTTTTTATTCCAGAATAATTTTCAAATTCTCGGAAAACGTATTTTGCACTTGCAGTCTTACCGATTCCCGGAGAGCCAAAAATAAATGTGTTCTGAGGTTTTCTTCCTTTGCTTGCAGGCAATAAATTATCAGCTAATTGTTTTATTTGATTTTCTCTATGCGGTAGTATATCAGGTAGATATTCTGGTGAGAGGATTTGTTCATTCTTGAAAATTTTTGATTCTTCTTGATATAAGACCATATAAGTTATTGTAATGTAAAAATAGATAATCTTAA
>Ga0213870_1001147_pt1 | contig 12110 bp, 8 predicted proteins | sample WICALVC2017_Meta_FD_160119 | JGI IMG/M metagenome (GOLD analysis project Ga0213870, IMG submission 160119) | Freshwater microbial communities from subterranean cave lake in Wind Cave National Park, South Dakota, United States - WICALVC2017 | ecosystem: Environmental > Aquatic > Deep subsurface >... | reverse complement strand
TCAAGCAAATAGTCCAGCAGCCTCAAGGCATAGAGACGGTTTTGACACTAGATCCTCCTCGCAGCAATGTGACATTCAATGATAATCTAGAATTTACGGGCAAGTTGGAAACAAAGACAGGCTTACCGATCAAAGAAGCAGCCGTTGCAATAAAGCATAAGGATGATGCAAAAGATGGAATACTTGCGCAATGGATTACTTCAGACGATGGAAGGTTTTTCATCAACTGGAAGGCTTTGCAAGTTAATTCGAACGATTTCTTAAAGGTTTATGCAAGTTTCGATGGTGGTAACGGATTTCTTGCCTCTGCAAGTGAACAACACGAGATCAAGTTCAAGCCAAGAAAATTAACGTTGGAGCTCAACAAGGTCAAGTTTGGATCTAACGATCTTCTGGTCGTGTCTGGAATAGCGCCGCCTAAGGAGAGGCTGAATATTAAGCTGCTCGATCCAGAAGGAAACGCCGTTGTTGCTAAGAGTTTACTTGTTGATTACAACGAGAGCTATGAAAAGACATTGATGCATTGGACCAGACCCTCGTACATATTTCCTGAAGGTGAATATGTTGTAAAGGCCGAGACCGAAAACTCTCCTGTACTTACGGATTCCAAGATTGTTTATTTTGAGGAACCAAAGCCACTATCTGAATACAAGATCAAAGGTTCTGTTTGGTATGAAGATTCAGACGGCAATGAATTTCCTCTTGGAGGGGTAAAGGTGAGGATAGCGAGTCCGTATGGAGAGATCGAGTCCTATACTGATCCCTTTGGAAACTATGCATTCCAGGATCTGCATTCAATAATTGAAAATATAAAAAATGTCTTCTCGCTTAAAATTGAGCTCGATGGCAAGTATTTCCGACTGATAGATGGTTCGAATTCAAAAGTAGCGTCAAAGAGAATTGGTAGTATCAAATTTGATGGCAGCTTGCGTGACATAGCCTTGGAACCTGTAGTCTTTTCTGGTAAATCAGAAGCAGCTGCTGCAAGAATATTTGCCTTACAGAATGATGTTGTGAGGTTCTATACTGATGTTATAGGCCTGCAACCAAAGAAGATAGACATAGAGATCTTTAGTGAAGAGACATCGAAGGGCAAGTACGGATATGAAATGGATGGGAAGGTTCCAAAGATATGGATTGGCAAGGGAGTGAGCTCACCTAGGAATCCATACACATGGGATACTCTGGCGCACGAGTATACACACTACATGCAGGATCTTTATGCTAGCGTAAATCATTATTACAGTATGAATCACGGCGGTTTTAGCAATCCAACCACTGCAGATTCTATGGTAGAAGGATTTGCAGATTTTATGTCTGCGGTCATCTCGCAACACTACAAGAAGGAACAAGCAGGAAAGTTCTTGCAGTACAGTCTGGAGTCCAACTTCAAAGTAAATTCTGCAAAATTTCTTTCGGAAGAGCTCGCAATAGCAGGTGTCTTTTGGGATATTTATGATGATGGAAAAGATGACGATGATGGAATTTCTCTAAGCATCAAGGATATATGGAAAATCATGTCTGGTGAATACGATTTCCCTTCATATAATAAGGATTCTGGAGTTAATGCATTGAACCGACATGTGTACTATCTTAAAGATTTGCATTACATGCTTACTCAAAGCCAATATTCTAAAGAGCCAGAGACAGAACTCATTGAAGAGCTATTTAGCAATCATGGAATAATTAATGGCTTTACTGATCCTGAAAGACCGAGCAGAATTTGACATATCCAATTCATATTACAAGTTGCAATATAGATTGAAACAAATAAGTTAAGTTCAATAATCTCTATCTGCATAATTATACCATGCCAGATCCCTACAGATCATTTACAGCAGCTTTCATGATCATCATATTGATTGCTGGATTTACAGCAGCTTTCTCTTTACAAGGAGATCCCGAAATAGTTTTTAGCAAAACAAGGTACGGACCGTTTGATGGAGTTACTGTTATGATAAAATATCAGAAGGCTAACTCTAATCCCGAAAAGGCAGAGACGCTAACTGCAAACTTGTTTACTACCTCTATGTCAAAGATGCAGAAACCGGTTCAAGAACTTTTGTTTGTCGAAACATCAGCAAATAGTGGTATCTTTGAGGCTAACATAAGATTAACACCAGACACAAAGATCTGGCTTGGAGATATAGTGGTTCAAAGGGACGATGACTTGGTTGTAGAATTTAAGACATCTAAAGACAGGATATTCACAGGGCGTGTAGATGTTGACTTTTACACAAGCGGGATAATGCTTACTGAACCAACATACAGAGTGACAGATGCAGCTAGGATAATCGTCATAGATCCTGATGAAAATAGGCATCCAAACACGATTGATACATTGCAGGTCAGGGTTTGGTCAACTACAGACAGGGGTGGATTATTGGTAACACTGCGGGAGACGGGTGACAGAACTGGAATCTTTGAGGAGTTTCTTACCTTCACACTGGATGAGGAGAGCACTGGAACCAGGCTCAGAGTTTCTGAAGGCGATACCATAACTGTGAAGTATACGGACAAGACACTGCCTGCACCAGCTGCGTTAAGTGAAAGCGGGGTCGAGACTGTTGAGGTGGAGGAATTATTTGATTCTGCAAACATCGGGTACTTGATCCCACTTCTCGAGAGGGCAGTTGCATCAGAACCAAAAATTGTGGATCATAAAGGAGAAAGTATAAGCGAACTTTCGGTAAGCCAGCAGGTGCTTGTCCAGTCAGAGATAACTAACAGCCAAAAGAAGAAGCAGCCTTTCGCATACATAGTTCAGATAAAGGATGATGAAGGTGCGACGGTATCGCTTTCTTGGGTAACAGGCGAGCTCCCACCAAAGGAGTCATTCAAGGCAGCACAGTCATGGATCCCCGATGCTCAAGGCATATTTTCTGTAGAGGTATTTGTCTGGGAGAGCATCGATAATCCAACCGCACTGTCGCCTGTTCGAAGTACAACAATAGATATCTTGTAACAGTTAACCCGAAAGTATAATCGTTAAAGTTACTGTTGTTGATTTAGTTGAAATAGTTCTACAATCATACTGAAATGGCTTTTATGCCATCTACCCTTAACGATGGCACTATCGATGGCAGTGAGTGCCACTGCAGTATGTGCTTCTGGTTCTTCCCAACTGCCGATATGTTCATCAGCAGCCTTTGCAAGTTGTCAATTATCCTGATCATCTTTGATGCCCCTACTATCTCTCCATCCTTTATTGCGAATATGCCGCTTCTCGCTGTGCATGAGAAATCTCCCTTCTCTGGATTTACTGGATACGTGTACCACAGTCTCCCAACAAGCAAACCGTTCTTGGTATCCTTTATGATCTCTTCCTTGCTGTAATCACCGCTCTTGATAACTATGTTATGCATAGATGGGAAAGGAATCGGATCAGCGGATCTTCCAACGGGGTAGCCTGCCCTGCTTGCATTACCAGTTGATTCGACATTGTCCTTGGCTGCATAGAACGTGTCATAGATTATGTTTTTGAACGTTCCGTTCTCTATAAGATTTCTTGTTTGTGTTGGTACGCCTTCATCGTCAAAGGGTTTGCTGCCCATGCAATCTCTTGCCCTTGGATCATCCTGCAACGTAAATCGTTCTACCGCGACCTGCTTCCCAAGTCTGCCGTACAGGCAGCTGCGTTTATCCTGATACGATTTTGCGTTGAAGTTGTAGGCAAAGACAAACGAAAGCAGTTCTCCAAGCGCATACGGTTCGAAGATCACACTATATGTATCGTCTTCGCACTTTCTTGCATCTAAAGATCTTGTTGCCATATCACCAGCCTCATTGCCGATTGATTCTGCGTTGAACGAACCCAGTGTTCTTGTTGCACCAAAACCAACGCCGCTTACTATGCCATCATTGATCGCCTTTGCATCGGCGTTTATGTTTCCAACTATGTATGTTCCCTTATCCTGCAGGTTTATGCCGTTGCTGTTCGCAAGGTAAACGTGTTCCTTCACAACATGCAAGCTTCCAGACACGCTTGTAACCTTCTTAAACTGCAATGCTGAATCGAGCATCTTGAGTGCAGTATCTACACATTGCTCAATGCCCAACTTGTTCAGCCCTTCATCGTAGCACCCATCGACTGGTGTGATCGTAGATGGTTTTGGCAGTGACTTCCATTCCGACTTTGATTCCATAAGGTTCGCAGCTGAAATAGCATCGCTTGCGCTGCTTGCAAGATGCTCATCATCTATGAGTGACGTACCTGCTGCACCAATGCTCTTGTTCTTTACAATCCTTAATGCCAAACCATGCTCCCTCATGCCCTTGGCCTCTGCAATCTGTGCATCTGCAATTCTTACCGTGATTATTTCTCTATCAACCAGAAACGATTCTGCTTCATCCGCTCCAAGTTTGAGAGCAGTATTGACTGCTTTGTTACACACATCTTCCATAACAATCAACTCTAATTCTGTCGCATGCTCTTGAAGCGATACTTGTCAAGCTTGATCAACTGATGGTATGAACCGAACTTGGATACATCATCGATCCTGTCCAGCGGGTCCTCGTATTCTGCGCCATCAAACATCTTCAGTATCTTGTAAGTAGTTGATCTTTGCGCAGGTACTCTTCCAGATCTTCTTATTAGGTTTCTTATCTCCTTGGGCTTTAGCAATTGTCCATGCTGCGCACCAGCAGCTGTAGATATGCTTTCGTTTATCAGAGTGCCTCCAAAGTCATTTACACCGGCATCAAGCAGGAATTGCGAAAACTCCGCACCTTCCTTTACCCATGATACCTGTATGTTGTTTATGTAGTTGTTCAGCATCAGTCTAGAGATAGCATGCATCTTGATAACTTCGTCCCTGGTTGCACCTGCCCTTAGACCATCAACAAGTTTACGTTTGAACATGGGCGCCTCTGTATAGATAAAACTTAATGGCACAAATTCTGTAAAGCCGTGCGTCTCTTTCTGTATCTCCCTTATCAATGCCAGATGTTTTGCCTTATGGATAGATTGTTCAACATGTCCGTACATTATCGTAGATGTTGTTGGTATGCCCAACCTATGCGCAGTCTTGATTACACTGATCCAGTCATCAACACTTATTCTCCCAGGAGATATCATATCTCTGATCTCCTGATCCAGTATCTCCGCAGCAGTCCCTGGTAAACTTCCAACACCTGCTTCCTTTAACATCTTCAGGTAATCTTCAACGCTGGTATCAGATCTAACAGCACCGTAAAGCACCTCTTCGGGAGAGAAGCCATGTATGTGCATGTCTGGAAGTTCCTTCTTTATCGCTTTGCAGATATCGATGTAGAGATAACCATCCATCTTTGGCGGGAGACCTGCCTGTATGCACACTTCTGTTGCACCGAGGCTCCATGCCTCCTTTGCTCTTCTGACGATCTCCTCAACAGGCAGGAAGTAGCCTTCTTCCTCTCTAAAGTCCCTGCTGAAGGCGCAAAAACCGCAGCGCTTTATGCACACGTTGGTAAAGTTCACGTTCCTGTTTACAACATATGTTACAAGATCGCCTACCTTTCTCTTCCTCAATTCGTCTGTAACATGCATCAGCAGTTTTAGTTCTAAATCACTACACTCGAAAAGTTCCACTGCATCTTCAATAGATAGCTCCTTATCGTCCAACGCTCTGTTCAAAATGTCTGCTATAATTGGGTCTGCGTTCTTTGTGTCAAGATCGCTCATTCAAATACTCCTCCTTGACAAGGCCATGCTCGTCTGCAAGAACTGCAACATGCTCCAGCATCTTATCGGAAAGAAAATCTTTGTTAATATACTCTGGATAAACTGGCAATCTAGCTTTAAGCACAAATCCGTTTTGCTCAGTTGCTGATTTAACATCATCAATTCTTGGCCATGGGAATTCTGGATTGACATGGTCGATTGTAAGAGGAGAGATTCCTCCCCAGTCGTTTATCCCTGCATTAAGATATCTGTTATAGTGAGTTGGGTTAAGGTTTGGTGGCACCTGTATGTTCATGTCTGGCATTATTATTCGCGCAATAGCAACTGCTTTGAGCATGTAAGTCAGTGTTGGCGTTGGAGCTAGAGCCATTGGTGTATCTGGTTTTGGGCTGAAGTTCTGTATGATCACTTCCTGTATATGACCATACTTTGCATGCAGTTCTTTGATTGCAAATAGTGAATCAACAAGCTCGTATAGAGTTTCGCCAATGCCAACAAGAAGACCAGTTGTAAATGGTATCTTCAGCTGTCCTGCATTTTCAATTGTCTTGAGCCTAACCTTCGGATTTTTGCTTGGAGCCAATTCATGCGGCATACCTTTTGAGCATAATCTTTCACTGACATTCTCCAGCATCATCCCAAGACTGGGATTTGATTGCTTCAATTCAACCATCTCTTCCTTCGTCATATTTCCTGGGTTTGTGTGAGGCAAAAGTCCTGTCTTTTTAAGCACAAGTTCGCTCATGTGCGTTACATATTCGATTGTGCTTGAATAACCAAGAGATTTCAACCATTGTCTAGCTTCGTCATACCTCTGTTCGGGTCTTTCACCCGTCATGAACAACGCTTCTGTGCATCTTGCCTTCTTGCCCCTTTCAGCAATTTCCAAGACCTGCTCCGGTTTCATCATCACTGCTTTTGGGTCACTTGGTTCTCTTTTGTAGGTGCAGTACGAACATGTATCCCTGCATAGGTTCGTTAGAGGTATGAAGATCTTTCTAGAGTAAGTTACTATGTTGCTCTTCTTGCCTTTCTTAATACGATAAGCAAGTTCACATAACTGATCAGCATTGCTACTTTGCATTAATGCGTACGCTTCTTCTCTGCTGATCTCTTTACCCAATAACGCATGATCGAGTATCTCTTGGCTCAGCAATACAAATCTGACGAATCTGAATTATAATAACTTTCTTGTGCCTAGTCAAGATCGATGCTAGTAATGCTTTCACTGCTAACATTTAATTTAGGCAAAATGGGCTGCGCTCTTATGGCAAGGGCAAGGCATAAGAAATTTCCGGTTGCAAAATTGGCGATTGTAGGTGCTATAATTGCGCTCATTGGCATCGTTGCCTACTTTGGCTTTGCAACCAGAACCAGTATTCTTCCAACGGCAAACGCAAAGAACTTCTCCTTTACTATAAAGAAGACATCCAGTGGCCCAACGTTTGTAGGCGTTGGTCCTGGCGGGAAGAAAACCATTGCTACGGGGCACAACAGCCCAACGCTTGAGGTTAACAAGGGCGATGCTGTAACGATACACATAATCAACGAGGATACGGGTGAGAAGCATGATTTTGTGATCCCAGAATTAAACGTGCATTCGAAAATGATGAATTACTTTGAAGCCGATACTGTAACATTCGTTGCCGATAGAGAAGGAGAGTTTACCTATACAAGCACAACTCATCCCGAAATGAAAGGACTGATTGTGGTTAGATAGCGCATAATTGCTTAAATTTATACGGTAAGAAGTTCTATTCTCACTAATGAATAGAAATTCAGATGGCGTAAGAAGGTCATTTGGTTTGTTATTTCTAACAGTAGCTATTGCTGTTGCCGTGGCAGCAATGCTTAGCGAGTTAATTTTTCTTTACAACGGCTCAATGGTCTATTACGCAGCGGTATGGTTCTCGAGCATCTGCATCGCAATAGGATTGTTGTTTTACAGGTCTCCTAGTGTAGTGCATAATCTAAGGCAAAGATTCAGAGAAAGCACAGGGTTACCTAAAATTATGAAGGTCATAAATGGTCTGTCATGGGCTACCCCATTTGCATTTATTCCAGTCTTCCCAGTGTACTATCCATATTTAGTACTCTTGGGAATAGGCTTGGGGAATGTTTCGACATACCTTATTTTTAGACACATGCGCGGTCTTGCATTTGGCGAGCAATTGATTGTAGGCGTGATATCGCTATCAGCATTGCCTTTGCTTGTTGCTGTAAAATCACTGAATGCTGTATCAGACGATGTATTGCTGTTACTTGTGAGACTATGCATTGCATTGGCATATGGCATAGGAGGCACATATGCCCTGCAATTTGAATAGTTTCTTCGATTGCCTATGACAAAAAAGTTAAATCTTTATTTCGTTGTAAATCTACACTCTTTGTGCAGGACAAGATAGTAATTCGTTCATTAATGAATATTTTGAGTCGTGGCAGTATTATTTATGATGCAGACGGCCTTCAATTGTACAGCAGGGATGCACTTGATGTAACAAGAGCATTGCCTTTAAACTTTAAGCCCAAGACACCAATCGCAGTTGTAAGACCCAAGACAGAAAGTGATGTTGTAAAGGTTGTAAAATTTGCTAACAAAAACAGGATATCCATCGTTCCATATGGCGGTGGCACTGGATTGATGGGGGGTGCTGCTACTGTTAAGCGTGGTATGGTGATAGATCTAAAGGGTCTCAACAGTATAGAGATCAGCGAGGAAGATCTTAGAGTAACAGCTGGAGCAGGTGTTGTCGTCAAGGAACTTGATTCTGCGTTGAGAAAACATGGTCTAATGTTCACACACGATCCTTGGAGTGCTTCCTATGCAACCGTTGGGGGTTCAATTTGTACTGATGGCATTGGTTACCTTGCTGCCAAGTACGGTTCAATGGGCGAGCAGGTTCTTGGGCTAAGAGCTGTTACCGCAGATGGTAGCATATTGGACATAAGACCTGCGAAAAAGAAGTCAACTGGCATGGATTTGAAGGATTTGTTTATTGGCAGCGAAGGCGTATTTGGGATAATAACATCTGCTACGCTCAAGGCATATCCCGTGCCAGAATCTGAGCAGTTGCACGCGTTTAAATTCGAGAACCTTGAAAAGGGATACAGGGCTGTAACAGGCATCTTTTCTCATGGGGTCAAACCTACTTCACTGGATCTTTTTGAAGTGTACGATATAGGTGCGGATTCAGAAACCAAATTATGGTTGCAAGACGAACCAGGAACCAGACTTTACGTTATGTTTGATGGTTTCAAGGAAGAAGTGGACGCCAAATCTGTCAAAACGAGGAGTATTCTCAAGGAATTTGGGGCTACAGAACTTGATGGCAATGTATCTACTGAATACTGGAAGAGCCGATATGACATAGCAGAACGTTACATATCTTTCATAAGAAGCAAATCCAGAAATACAGACATAAAGTTCGACTTCATCCAAGTTTCAGTACCTGCAGGAAGGCTTTTGGAGTTCGATAAGGCATGTATGGACATTGCATCTAAACACAAGATCATGGTACAAGGGCATGGCATATGGCAGACACCAGAATTTTATTCGATGAACCTATTTGCAGATAGTGCAAAGGCAAATGATAGAATGTATGATGCTATGGACAAGATGCTGAAGTATGCCAGTAAGATTGGCACGATGGAATACTGTCACGGTGTGGGTGTGAAGCTTGCACATCTGATGAAGGAAGAACATAGCGATGGTATACACGTTATGAAGAAGATCAAGCGAACACTAGACCCTAATAATATAATGAACCCAGGCAAGTTAGCGTTGTAACTATGGTGATTCAGAAATGCTTGGTCTTTCATCAAGAACGACTGTTACCTGCATAGGTGAACCATCTCTTATTACACTAAGAATTATCTCGTCTCCAACGGACTTTTCTCGCTGCATATAAACCAGGATATCGTCGATCTTTCTAACAGGAGTATCGTCTATGGCAACGATAACATCACCGCCTAGCCTTATCTGCCTGTTATCAAGCGTAACCTGTTTGCTCCCACCTCTGATGCCATACTTGTCTGCTGGACTATCTGCTACTATATCGATAACCAAGAAGCCCTTTGTTTCTTTCAGGCCAAGCGCTTCAGCAATTTCTGGTACCAGATCCGTGCCAGAAACACCTAGCCATGGATGCCTGTATTTACCATCCTTGATCAAAACAGGCACTATCTTTTTTACGGTATTGGATGGTATTGCAAATCCAACTCCAGCGAACTCGCCTGTGGCAGAAGTTATAGCCGAGTTTACACCCACTACTTCTCCTTTAAGGTCGAGTAACGGTCCTCCTGAATTGCCTGGATTGATCGCCGCATCTGTTTGAATAACATCTGGAATGGAGAAACCCCCCACCTCTTGTAGTGGCAATAACCTGCCTAACTGGCTTATTATGCCAGTGGTCATTGATCCGCTCAAACCGAATGGATTGCCTATTGCAGCCACCTGCTGACCTACCTGCAGTTGAGAAGAGTCGCCAAGTGGCAATGGATCTAACTTCTCTTTTGGTACATCCACCTTGATCACAGCCAGATCCGTATACGGATCAGCCCCAACAATATCCGCCCTATACACTGTACCATCTAGGAATGTTACAGTGACCTTATCAGCACCTTCGACGACATGGTTGTTCGTTATTATATGGCCGCTAGCGTCGTACACAAAACCGGATCCAAGCCTCTCGTCTTCAAAGAAGCGCAGATCTCCTGCTTGTACGGTTACCTGCACAACTGAGTTTTCAGTCTTTTGGAACAGTTCTGGAAGCGAGAGATCCTCTGATGGTTTTGCGGTAATGACTTCGCCCTGTGTCGTTATAGGATGACCATTGGTCTGGGTAAGGGATGGTTTGGTTGGAACTGGGGAGGTCACTTCTTCAGGCTGACCCTGCAAAACCGTGCTATAGTAATACATCCCCGCGGCAATTGCAACTACGATCGCAATAACAGCAGCAGCCTTCATTTGAGGGCAATATGCATTTCGCATCTATATTCCTTTTCTTGCGAATACTTCATGAGATTGCTGGAACAGTCGTTCCTAGAGAGTCCTGATATAACTTGTAAGACTATATCTAGGTGTGAACGTGCGGGAAGATACTTTGTTTGTATTTGTTAGAGATAGATTTGCTTACCGTGAAGGCTCCCAGTCACGTATAAATACCAAAAGTTTTGTGAACCAACGCTATAAAATGAGTGTTAGATATTTCAAGACCTTTATGCTCTTTGGCATCCTTTTGGCATCTGCCCTTGCTTATCCTGCTTCATACGGGCAGTCAGAGATTGTTCTGAGTCTGGATAAGCGTGTTTATACTGTTGGAGAATCTGTAGTGATACTAGGCATTGTGCAGTCACCCAGTAATATCCCTACAATAATTCAGGTATGGAACCCTAAAAACGAAGCCTGCAGTTTTCAGCAGGTAGATGTAAACGATGACGGTTCGTTCGCAACAAGCCCGATCCTACTCTCTGGCAGGACCTGTGGTATGGCAGGCACATACACGATCAAGGCCTTCTATGGAGAATTCGAGGGCTCTACTACGTTTGAAGTGCAGCCACCAACAGCAGGTGCGAAGACAGGTAATGGCAGGCTTCAGACACTTCTCGACATTCTGAACAAGGCCAGACAGAATGTAGATAATAAAATTGCTGATCTTCAGGGCAAGGGCATAGTCATTCCTGACGAGATAAATGCGATGTATAAGGACGGCCTTGCCGAGCTTGAATCGACGAAACAGGCAGTAAAGGCAGACGATACCAATTCTGCGAAGGAGCATGTCAAGAACGCTATGAAGGCGTTCAGGAAGGTCTTTGCCGAGTTGACAGTGCTTGAACAGAGAGAAACCGAAGCTCCGCCTGTGGCAAGTAAGGCAGTACAGGAAGACCTTGAAAAGGCAGAGGAGATCAGCGAATTAAAGCAGGCAATCGCACGAGCCGTGGAATTTAAAAATAAACTTACAAAGATAGCCGTAACTAGTGCTGCAACAAGTACTGTAGAGGCAAAAATTGCGGATTTCGACGAGACTATAGCTGAAGCTTCAGCACTTGCAGAAAAGGGTGATGTTGATGCTGCTGCTAAATCGCTGGCAAATGCAAGGCAGATTCTTGCTGATATTCAAAAATCGCTTATGGAGAATGCACAAAAGTACAGACTCGACAAGGCAAAGGAATTTGTGGCAAAAACAGTTGAGCGTATAGATCGCATGATCGCAGATGCGAAGGCATTGGGTCTTTCGCAGGAAGTGATAGATGCCCTAGAAGCAGCCAAACAGAAGATATTAAACGCTAAAACCGTAAACGAGATACTGGAAATTTCGAGGGAGCTTAAGGGCAAGCAGGAGGAGTTATCGGGACAGAAGGGCAAGAACTTTGAGAAGGCACTGGAACAGCTGGAGTCGAAGTTGGGAGAGACAAAGGCCAAGGCAGAACAGATAGGTATGGATCTAAA
>Ga0213870_1001146_pt1 | contig 12116 bp, 14 predicted proteins | sample WICALVC2017_Meta_FD_160119 | JGI IMG/M metagenome (GOLD analysis project Ga0213870, IMG submission 160119) | Freshwater microbial communities from subterranean cave lake in Wind Cave National Park, South Dakota, United States - WICALVC2017 | ecosystem: Environmental > Aquatic > Deep subsurface >... | reverse complement strand
GTTTAGCGGACTCTGGAACTATTCAAAAGTCTTCGAGTACCCTTTTATTTTCTCTAATGCGTAATCTGGGTTTATTATTCCCTCGTAATATCTCAACGCAGACATCGGTATCAAACAAAATCATAACGAGACATCTCTCCCATAGGAGCGAGTATCATATATTTCCTTAATCGTTTTCTCTTTAGACTTCGAATCTTTCCAAGAACCAGAAAGCGCATTCCAAAACGCAATTTGTGTCTCAATGCTAATATTATGACGCAATTGTGGAAGTTTTTTTTCCAATTCACGCGTCCCGCTTTCAAGCACAACAAGAATCTCATTGTTCAAACTGCGCCTGTCTATTTCGGATAGGAACTTGATTTTTTCAAAAACTGAATCGGGTATATTTCTAACAGTGATGTTTGCCATAGTTACATTATGGGTCATTGTCAACGGCGGAAAAGCAAAAGGGGCCGCTCTTTTTGTCCTTCCCCTACAACAAATAAATATCGTACTGCTCAATATGGAAATTCGCGTCTGCTTTCAGGATGATTTTTTTATGGTGGCTTCTCTCTATTGCGTCGATGCCGTGATGCTCCTGCTCCTGAAGTGTTCCGACAATCGTTGGATGCGCAGAAACCACAATTTTCTTCTCGCTTTCGGAAGGGGAAAGCCTGCGAACCTCTCTGAAAATCTCATAACAGATTGTTGTGGGCGACTTGACGTATCCCTTCCCCTCACAGTAAGCACAAGGTTCACACAAGACCCTTGAGAGTGCCTCTCGTGTTCGTTCACGAGACATCTCCACCAATCCTAAATCTGAAATTTTTAAGATGTTTGTTTTTGCCTTATCCGTCGATACGGCATGGACGAGCGTATTGAAAACACTCTCCTTGTTTTTCTCTTTTTTCATATCAATAAAATCGAGAATGATAATTCCTCCAATGTTCCTCAGCCGAAGTTGCCATGCAATCTCTTTTGCGGCCTCCATGTTTGTCTTGAAAATAGTCTCTTCCAGACCTTTCTTCCCTACGAATCGCCCTGTATTCACATCAATAACCGTCATTGCCTCTGCCCGATCAATCACAAGGTATCCGCCCGATTTTAGCCAAACACGGCGATTCTTCGCCCTGACAATTTCGGCTTCTAGCCCATACGCCTCAAAAATGGGTTGTTCTTTCTCCCACAGCTCTACGCGCGACGCAAACGATGGCAGAGAGGTTCCCACAAAATCCTTGATTCGTTCATAGTCCGGCTTTGAGTCGATGACAAACCGGTCAATCTCTTTTGTAAAAAGATCGCGCGCTGTTCGGAAGACTAAGTCTAAATCGGTATGCAAAAGTGCAGGGGCCTTTAATTTGTCCCGTCTTTTTAAACTGTTTTGCCAGACCAAATCCAGAAACTCAATATCGTTTTTAACCTCGGTTTCGGTCATCCCCTCGCTCACGGTTCGCACGATATAGCCCGTCCCCGGTTTTCTCAATCGACAAATAATATCTTTAAGCCTGTGCCGTTCGTCTTCTCCCCCAATCCGCTTGGAGATACCCAAATGGTTGACCTGCGGCATATAGACCAGATACCGCCCCGGAAGAGAGATATAGGTTGTCACCCGCGGACCTTTTGTTCCAATAGGCCCCTTTGAGACTTGCACGACCACCTCCTGCCCCTGCTTAAGCATATCCTCTATGTTTTGGTGATGCTTCCGCTTAACCCGGGCAATCACAGTCCCAGATTCGTCTCCTTGAGGGGGCGACGATCCGTCCGATGTTTCGGCTCCTTCTTCCCCATCCTTCTCGTCCCCTTCTCCTTCTAGTTCAACCGATTCTACTTCGTCTTCGGCTTCTGGAAACGGGGCATTGATTTCTTGCCCAATGACATCCGCGACGTAAAGAAATGCCGCTTTTTCAGTCCCGATATCAACAAAGGCGGCCTGCATTCCGGGGAGTACTTTTTCAACCACTCCCTTATAGATGTTTCCCAGAATGCCCCGATCCCGTTTTCGATCAAAATAAAGCTCCGTTAATGTTTTATTTTCTAGAAGTGCAACTCGTGTTTCTTCCGGGGTTGCGTTAATAACAATCTCATTTGACATATTCTATAATCTCCATTTTTCCCTCAATGAAATAAGACAAACCGTTTTAGTTTGATATTCAAAAGAAGGCCTAAAAGCCCCAAGTTCGTAATCATCGCCGATCCCCCATAACTCACAAAAGGAAGCGGCACGCCCACCACGGGAAGCATTCCTAACGCCATTCCCACATTGACTAAAAAATAATAAGAGAGTAGCCCCACGGTTCCCACCGCGATTAAAACCCCCAATAAATCTTTTGATTTATGGGCCACATCAATTCCCCACCAGCATAAAAACGCAAAAAGCATAAACAAAACAATGATCCCGCGAAAACCCCACTCCTCAGAGAAAACTGCAAAGATAAAATCGGTGGCCCGTTCGGGAAGAAATTTGAGTTGGCTCTGTGTTCCCCCTCCCAGCCCTTTCCCCCAAAACCCAGCAGAGCCTATGGCAATTTTAGACTGAATCATGTGCCATCCTGATCCCATTGGATCCGTCGCAGGATTCAAGAAAGTGAGAATTCTGTCTTGTTGATATTGCTTTAGCCCGCCCCATAAAACCTGTCCGACAAAAGGGACCAGCATCAGGGACAGCAAAGACAAATAGATGAGGAATTTTGATCGCAATCCAATCACAAAGACAATGCTAAAGAAAATAGAAAGTATGGCCAGAGCGGTTCCTAAATCGGGCTGTTTTAAGATCAACAGCGTTGGAATAAGCAGTAATCCTGCTGGGGCAAACAGTTTTTGAATATTGAGGCCATGACCTGAAGGGTGATCCGAAAAATATTTTGCCAAAAACAACAGCGTGCTGACTTTTACCAGTTCTGAAGGCTGAAAGGCGAATGTTCCAATTGTAATCCATCGCTGTGCCCCTTGAATGGTTCGTCCGGTTGCCAACACGAGGATTAAGAGAATCAGTGTCATGATGTAAAGCGGATAGGCAAATCGCGCGATTTCATGGTAATCAATTGTTGCAAAGAACAGAAAAACAATCAGTCCAAGAATAATCCAAAAAAACTGTTTTAGGTAAAGGGGCATTTGCGTCATTGAAGGCGCGGTTGTCGAGGTGACACTGTAGATTGTTATAAGGCTAATTCCAAAAGTAATCAACATCACAACGAAAAAAGACCAATCAAAAAAATCAAATCGTCTTTGCTGAATCATCGGCATTTTATTTCTATCTTTCCTTACAGGGCAACCACAAGGGTTTGCCCCTACAATGTTCTATAAACTCGGTTGAACCTGCGGGGCTAAATAAGCCTCAATAAGCCGTTTGGCCAATGGGGCCGCGGTTGACCCGCCATGTCCGCCGTGTTCCACCAAAACGACCAGGGCAATTTTTGGGTTCTCTACAGGGGCATAAGCGACAAACCAAGCATGATCGCTTGTCTCTTTCGTCAATTTTGTTTTGACGTTCCCTTGTTTCATCACCACGACCTGCTCCGTTCCCGTCTTTCCGGCAAACGGAATGACGGCAGACCGAGACCCAAACGCGGTGCCCCCGGGGGTTCCCACAACATCTGCCAGCGCACTTTTTAAGGTTCCAAAAGTTTCTTTTGAGATGGGCAACCTTGTTCCTTTCGCGGGGGGTGGGGGATGATCAGTTCCGGTCTTTCGGCTCCTGCTTTTCAATAATAGTGTTGGGGTATACAATGTCCCTTCGTTGGCTACAGCTGAAATCATAGCGGCCATTTGCAGGGGCGTTACGAGCACATACCCCTGCCCAATTGAGACAGACAGGGTTTCCCCCGCATACCACGGTTGTTTCAACACCCTTTGTTTCCATGCGGTGCTTGGAATCAGGCCTGCTTTTTCAGATGCGAGCGGCAATCCCGTGCGTATTCCCAACCCAAAAAAATTAGAAAACTTGGCAATGGTGTCAACGCCCATTCGGTTGCCCATTTGATAATAATAGACATCGCATGATTCAACCAGAGAGCGGCGAAAATTGACACTCCCATGCCCCCCCTTTTTCCAATCCCGAAAAGCCCGATTTCCAAACTGAAGGAACCCATGACATTGTATGGACGTATCAGGGGATGCCTCTTTCGTCTCCAACAATGCGGCACCCATGATAATTTTAAAAGTGGATCCGGGCGGATACTGCCCCTGAATGGCACGATTCATCAGAGGGCGGCGTTTATCGTTTATAAGGGGGAGGAGGGTCGCCGCAGATGTTCCTTCCGAGAGGTCATTTGGATTAAACGCGGGGCGGCTCACTAATGCTAATATCTCGCCATTGTTTGGATCCATTGCGACAATACTTCCTTTTTCTTCCCCTAATGCCTCTTCAGCGATCTTCTGTAAATTCAAATCTAATGTTAGGAAAATATCGTCTCCCTCGACTGGTTTATTGACGCGAAGGATATTGAGTTCTTGACCAATTGCATTGACTTCGATCCATTTTTGTCCCGGAACACCTCGAATGAGCGGATCGTAGGATTGTTCAATACCAAACTGACCGACCCGATCCCCCTGACGGAAATTTTGATAGCGTCCAGAGGTGAGTTGTGCCCTAGAAACCTCCCCAACATAACCGACACTGTGGGCCGCAAGGGTTCCATAGACGGCATTGCGGCGAAGCTCCGCTGTAATCCGAATTCCGGGCAGATCCAATGGATGCCCCTCCACTTTTGCAATCTCTGCGAGAGAGAGGTTCTCTTTAACCTTCATCATTCCGTGAGGATCTTTTTTTTCAAGAAATTCCTTACGGAAACGGGGAAATTCATCAATTGCAACCCATTCGGAAAGACGCGTTAAAACCTTTTCTGGGTCCGGCATATCGCCGTAAACCGCATAAAGATTAAAGCTTGGGACGTTATTCACAAGTGGAACCCCGTGGCGGTCGAAAATGATACCGCGAGAAGCGGGGACGGCAACAACACGCATCCGATTGCTTTCTGCCTGTTCTTCAAAATATTTTTTTTGATTGATTTGAAGATCATACGCCCTGACAAGATAAACGATCAGAACTGTTGCGATAAATCCAAAAAACCAATAGGCCCGCGTCTGAATTTCTTGCGTTTCTTCCGCTGGAAAATACCGATCTTTCATCGAGGGCCTCTTTCAATGAGAAATTCCTCAAGTCGGGATTGTTTTAATACGAGGAAAAGAATGGCAATCACAATAGAACTATTGTAAAGAGCCCGTCCCAGCATGGTGTAAGATACACCCATAAGACTTCCGCTTGCCCCGTGAAAAAGGATCTCACCCAAGAGATCGTGCAACAGTGAAATTAAAAAAACGACAATGGCGTGGGCCTGTAGTGAGAAGTATAAGAAAAAAGTTTCTAAGAGTCCGGTTCCAAAGCCGATGATCCCCTTAAAAAAGAAATGAGGGCCTATGGAACCGATTGAAAAGAAATCTTGAAAGCCGCCAAAAAGAAGCCCCCAAAAAAGGCCCCGGTTGCGTCCCCATCCCAACCCAATGAGATAAGCCATGATTAAGCCTAAATCTGGTTTTACACTTCCGATTCTAATTGTTTCTAAAAGAAGTGTTTGGGTCGGAACGAAAAATATAAAAACAGAAAAAATAAAAAGAGGATAAAGCCATCTTAAGGAAGCGGTTTTCATTTAGTGATCCGGTTTTATTTCTATGGGTTTACCCTCAGCATGTACACCCTCTCCTTGCGAACGAAGTCCTATCTCCTTCATGGGAGGCTTATTTTGATCAGTCTGCAACAGGCTATCCAATGGCTTGGGGGAAAGGGAGACAATAAAGACCTCTTCCAGTTTTGAAAAAGAGATTTCGGGGGTCAATGTGATATTGAGAAAAAAACTGTCTTCCGGTTTGTCCACTTTTTTAATTTTCCCGATGGGTATCCCCTTGGGAAAACTTCCCTCTAGCCCCGAAGTAATGAGAATATCCCCCGGGATCACCTCTGAAAGGCGGGGAACATATTTCAGTCGAACCCCATTTCCCCCCATTCCCTGAATAATCCCTTCCTCCCGCGTCCGTTGGACAATTCCAGCAATGGCACTGTTCGTATCGGTTATTAACAGAACTTGCGCATTGTGCGGAAAGGTTTTTATCACTTTTCCAACGACCCCCATGGGAACAATGACGCCCATGTCTACCAAAACACCTTCGGCATTTCCCTTATCGATCATAAAGGTTTGAAACCATGGACCCGTATCCCGGCCAATGACGGACGCGGCGATCAGGTTTAAGGGCGACGCTTCTTTAAAATTCAGCAGACGTTGTAACCTGCTGGCCAGTGCCTCCTTCTCTTTAAGCCGATTCACTTCCCCTAAAAGACGCGCCACTTCTTTTTTTAATCGCGGGTTTTCATCACTCAACCCGACCAAAAAGAAATAATGGGTAAAGACGCCCTTTGCGGAAGAAACAACCGAATAGGTTCCCTCCTGAACGGAATAGATGATACCCCCGACAAGCGATTCCGCCCATTGGACAGGCTTCTTGTAGATGCCAATGACAACAAGGAAAATCACAAGCCCTGCAGAGAAGCAGGCGATCATTAAACGTTTATAGAGCGTTTTTTGCCGTATCATTATGTTATGGGGGGGTGACGACTCCTGCGAGCGGGACGCAAACCTGCGACCGTTGGCTACGACTTACCGTGACCATTCGGAGGCGATAGAGACCTTTCGGAGCAGATCTAGATCGTCCAACACCTTTCCGGTTCCATTGACCACCGTTGTTAATGGATCGTCGACAAGAACAATGGGGAGATGGGTTTCTTCTCGAAGTCGAATATCCAATCCACGCAGAATGGATCCCCCTCCTGTTAGAACAATGCCATGGTCTAATATATCTCCAGCCAGTTCCGGTGGTGTATTTTCCAGCGCGATCTTAATCGCATTCACAATGGCTGAAATTGGATCCAATAGAGCCTCTCGAACCTCTGCATCATCAATGACCAGCGTCTTTGGTACCCCTGAAATAAAATCTCTTCCCTTAATCATTAAGGTTCTTCTCTCCTCCATGGGGTAGGCCGAGCCGATCTCGATCTTAATCCGCTCCGCCATGTGATCCCCAATCAATAAATTATGTTTCCGCTTCACATAACTGATAATAGCATCATCCATCTTGTCGCCTGCCACTTTTACCGATTCTGAATAAACCACTCCAGCAAGAGAGATGACAGCGACATCAGTGGTTCCCCCGCCAATATCAACCACCATATTGCCAGAAGGCTCTGAAATCGGAAGGCCAGCACCAATAGCGGCGGCCATTGGTTCTTCGATGAGGTAAACCTCTCGTGCCCCCGCCAACTCGGCAGAATCCCTAACCGCACGCTGTTCTACCTGCGTGATCCGCGATGGAACACAAATTGCCACGCGGGGCCGCACAAAGGTATTTCGATGATGTGCCTTTCGCAGGAAGTGGTTGAGCATCTTCTCCGCGATCTCAAAATCTGCAATGACGCCGTCTCGCATCGGGCGAATGGCGCGAATATTTCCGGGGGTTCGTCCCAGCATTCTTTTGGCTTCCGTTCCAATTGCCACGACCTTTCCCGTCTTGCTTTCAATGGCGACCACGGAAGGCTCATCAATGACAATGCCGACCCCTTTCATAAAAACAAGTGTATTGGCAGTTCCAAGATCAATTGCCAAATCACTTGAAAATAATCCTAACAGCGAATCTATCCAGCCCATCTTTTATTCTCCAGCACAAACGTTTTTGCCATTTCATCACCCAACCGAAGTCCGCTTGGGTTTCCAATCATTAAAAAAGATTCAAAGGCGACCATCCCCGCCGCAATCAACCACCCTACAAAAGGAATTGTATAGGCGAGATAGGCAAGCCCAAACGGGATATTCCGAATAATCGATTCTCGAAATGCAATTTCTCCACGATTCTCCATCGTAACAATACGAAGACCAATAAGCTGTTTACCGACACTGCCTTTTACAAATCCGTCCGCAATAAATAAATAGACCACGCCAATCAAGAAACTGATTTTAAACGGTATTTCATAAAGGAGTGCCACAACAAGAAAATCAATAAATTTCGCGATAAAACGATTTAAGAGATTGGCTTTTGGGAAAGCTACTGCTGTGTCAACACTTTCACTCTGGTCTATAAACATCTGCCATTCAAATCATGCAATAAACAATACGGAACAAACCCCTTAAAATAAAGGCCTAACCTTATAACATAAAATAGGTCTTTTTGCTATTGACTCAAAAAGAAATTTACAAAAGTCTTAATGTCCGAATATACAAAACCACTTTCCATGCCGCATCCTCGGTAATCATTCGGGGAACATAAGAAAACATGCCGCTTTCCGGCACGCCTTCCTTGATCGACCAAAAAATTTCTCCATCCTTCCGAAGCGTCTGAAAAGCAGGATCGGTTAAATCGCGCGGAGGCGGATTGAGCATTGCTCCCCCATCGCCATCCCCGCGTCCGTCCTTCCCATGGCAGACATAGCAGTTTCCAGTCGAAAGGTAAATTGCGCGTCCTTGCGCTATAGCCTGTTGTGATATGGGTACTGGATTTTTAATGGATCGCGCCTCCGAAGGTGCTCTTGGCCGTGTAATATCTGCGGCAATCAATAACGGATCAAGTTCCGCAGGTGCCATCTGATTTGTAATAAAATAGGCCACCAGATTGAAAACTGCGATGATTGATAAAACCGTTGCAAAGATACGAAGCGGATTCATCTTTTGGTCAAATCGCCCCGTTTTGAAAGACTTTTCTTCCCTCTACCGAGAGCTTCCCTTCAACATAAGATTGAATGACCCGCGGCAACAGGCGATGCTCTTCAATTAAAATTCGATTGGTTAAGGACTCTTCCGTATCCCCCTCTAAAACAGGGACCGAAACTTGAGAGATGATTGGCCCGTGATCGACCTCTGCATCCACAAAATGGATTGTACAGCCGCTGATCTTTGCCCCGCAAGCCAATGCCTGCCGTTGCGCATGTAGTCCGGGAAACGCGGGAAGAAGTGAAGGATGGATATTGATAATTTTATTGGGGAACGCCTCTAATATGGGGTTTGTAATCAGACGCATATAGCCGGCAAAAATGACCAGTTCGACTTTCTGCTCTGTAAGAATGCGAACAACGGCCGTATCGTAGGCAACCCGATCAGGATAGGCCTTCGGATCGACAGAAAAAGCAGGGATATGATGCTCTCTGGCGCGCTCTAACGCCTTTGCATCTTTTTTATCGCTGATGACCACGCCAATCTGCGCGGTGATAATACCCGCCTCAATAGAATTGATAATGGCTTGCAGATTGGTTCCCCTGCCGGACGCCAAAACGCCGATCGTAAATTTTGATTCACTCATAGATACCTTTTTTAGGTTAAACGCTTCCCTCTTTTAGTCTTCTTAATTCCTGAACATCCAATTGGTCTTTAGGGCGCATTGATCCTTCTTTTAACTTAACCAACCCGTCAATGTTGAGATATCTAATATCAATGCCTCTTTCCGTGACAGATATATTACTATAGAGAAATAAATCTTGATAGGTCTGTCCCCTCATTAGAGTGAACACGTCTAGCGGAAATTCTTCTACAATACGAATACACCCTTCTTCTAAAGTAAAGTCTTCTGGGTTTAACGCTCTGGATGATCCTTCTCCAAATGATGCTAGACAATTGAGGAGTTTATTAATATTTTCTTTTGATGCCTCCACGATAATGTCTACATCCATTGTGGCCCTTGAGAAACCGCAAATATCAACAGCCAAACCGCCGACGAGGATATAGTGAATATTATTTTTACTTAACCCTTCCAACAACTCTTCGAACGTTTTCATTGTTTGAGTCCAGCCTTTTGCCCCGAAGATCTTCAAGCATGATTTTTAACATAAATGCCCGTTGTAATGGCGGCATCTCTTGTAACTTTTTTGCCGAAGAGGGTGTCCCGATTTCTTTTCGGATGATGATCTCCTCACTCATAAATCACCCTTTCCCCCGTTTTGCCTCTAATCACCTCGCCAATCACAAACCCCTTCTCGCGCGACTTCTTCAGAGCCGACATCGTGTTAGCCAAGTCTTTTGGGTCAATCACCAACACCATTCCAATCCCCATATTAAAGGTTTTGTACATTTCGTCCTGATCAATGTAGCCCCCAATGAACTTAAAAATCTCAGGCAATGCCCAACGATTAGTATAAACCTTTGCCGACAACTTGTCAGAAAGGATTCTGGGAATATTTCGGGTCATTCCCCCCCCTGTAATATGCGCGGCCCCTTTAATAGTAACATGTTGCATCAGATTCAAAAATGTTTTTACATAAATTCGGGTGGGTGTTAATAAAATTTCTCCGACCGATTTCTTTGATCCGGGGAGCGTATCATTAACGGTCATATACATCTTTTCAAAAATAATATATCTAGCCAAAGAATACCCGTTGCTGTGAAGACCCGATGACGGAAGCCCAATTAAAAGGTCTCCGGCCCGAATTTTTTTTGGATCGATTCTTTTTGCCTTATCAACAACACCAACAGCAAATCCCGCAATATCGTACTCTCCATTTTTATAAAAAGAGGGCATCTCTGCCGTCTCTCCACCAATTAAGGCACAGCCCGCCTGTTTACATCCCTTGGCAATTCCCTTGACGACTGCTACCATTTTTTCAGGAGAGAGTTTTCCTGTTGCAAAATAATCTAAGAAGAAAAGCGGGGTCGCTCCCGATACGATAATGTCGTTGACAGACATGGCGACGAGATCAATGCCAATCGTGTCGTGGCGATCCATCATAACCGCGATCTTTAGTTTCGTCCCAACGCCATCGGTCGATGCGACAAGAATCGGTTGCTTGATTTTTTGTGTGTCTAATGCAAAGAGTCCCGCGTATCCGCCCAGTTGTGTTAAGACGTTTTTCGAGTATGTAGCGCGGACAATCGGCCCGATCTTTCGGACCGCCTCTTCCCCCGCCTCAATATCAACACCCGCACTTTTATAAGAAGTCATTTTTAATCCACAAAGGTTACAATAGAATGAAGCCCCGATGTCCCATCGGGGAAAGGACGGGCGATAAAGTCGGTCTGACTGCGGCCAATCTTATCCTCTGCCTTAACCGCAACCTGATAATTTCCCGGTTTGGGGTTCTTCCATTCGTATTCCCAAAACGTCCAAGAATAGGGAGAGGTGCCCGACTTTAATATCGTGGGCGTCCATGTTTTCCCGCCATCGAACGTGATTTTTACACTGCGGATGCCACTGTAGCCAGAAAAGGCAACGCCCCGAAAGGCATAATTCCCCTTAATCGTATTATAAGGCCCAGGCTTGTCAATCCGCGATTTTACCTTAATCGTCGCGTCATCCGTCCATCCCTTCTTCTGCCAATATCCTAAATAATCGCGTCCCACCAACTCAATCTTGGTCAGCCATTTAACATTTTTGATTCCGTATAATCCGGGAACCACTGCGCGAAGTGGAAATCCATGTTCTTTGGGGAGAGGAACCCCGTTCATCTGGTAGGCCAAAAAAACATCATAGTTTAATGCGCGATCTAGCGGAATACTGTCGGAGTAATCGTCCGCACCATGGAAAACAACATCCTGTACGATAGAGGATGGTTTTGCTTCCTGTAACAAAGACGCAAGGCTCACCCCTTTCCAGACCGCGTTGCTCATCAACTCGCCTGCCACTTCATTATCAATACATTGCAGAGTGACCATTTTTTCTATGGAAGGCCGTTTCAAAAAATCAGAGTAGGTCAGACGCATCGGTTTTTCGACCAACCCTACGATGGGAAGCGACCAATTGGCAACATCCACGGCCTTAATCCCACAGCATTGGACAATATAGAAATCTTTGTTGGGCGTAATAAAAGGGGTCTCTTTTGGAGGAAGTGCTAGAAATTTCTTTGCAATTAGATTTGCCGCATCCCCTGACTTTGGTAAAAGGATCGAACCAGCACCCACCGCCGCCGCCCGAAGAAATGCGCGTCTATCTACAGTAATCATGTGGAGGATTATAAGGGGTGCTTCGTCTTAATTCAACCCGCCAGTTCAACCCAGATTACGCATTAGAGAAAATAAAAGGGTACTCGAAGACTTTTGAATAGTTCCAGAGTCCGCTAAACCATGCCCGTCTTTTTTTGTTGAGAGCGATTTTTAGCACGAGTTTGTCGTTTACTT
>Ga0213870_1001145_pt1 | contig 12136 bp, 11 predicted proteins | sample WICALVC2017_Meta_FD_160119 | JGI IMG/M metagenome (GOLD analysis project Ga0213870, IMG submission 160119) | Freshwater microbial communities from subterranean cave lake in Wind Cave National Park, South Dakota, United States - WICALVC2017 | ecosystem: Environmental > Aquatic > Deep subsurface >... | reverse complement strand
GTTTTAACATCATTAATATAAATATCTTCATCCTTTCTAAAGAAAAATAACAATTGATGTTTATCTGCAGTACCCTCTGCTATATAATAACCGACAAGTCTCATAAAATCATTATCAATCTTTATTTTGTCTCTAATTTTATTAGAAGTATGTGTCTCTATAAATGGTAATATATAGTCTCCATCTTTCTTTACTTCTATAAAATTAGATATTTTAATTTCATCAATATCTTCAGTTTCTTTTAAAATCGGGTATAATACACAATCATCTTTAGTCAATTCTCTTGCAGGAATAAATTTTGGTTCTGAAAATTTAAAGTCTTTGAAATAATTTTCTCCAATACCTTTAGTAACTTTTAAAGAGTAAACTGGATGATTTGGAGTTAATAATGTTTCTTCATTAAAAAATTTAGGTCTTATCTTTACTAATTTTCCTTTGTAATCTCTTTTTGTAAACCCACTTATTTCTTTATAAGTCCCATTCATAGTTAAGACTTTTGTCAAAGGATTAATATCTTTGATTTTTTTTATAGAGCTGTTTACTATAATGCTTTCATTTGGAGGCAGACAAGTCGCGCAATAACTTATACCTCGATTGGTAAATTCCTTTTCTCCAGGAACATTTAATTTTTTTCTTCTTGTTCCAGTTGCAAATAAAATTGTTTTAGCTTTTACTTTAGTTTTCTCTCCAATAATTTCAAAACCGTCTTTTAAATTTTTAACATCTTTAACAAATTCTTCATTAATAGTAACTAAATCCTTATAATCTTTGGCATGCTCTAACAAATTTTGAAACAGTTCATAGCCCGTTAATCTTTTAAAACCAGGATAATTCTCAACTAAATGGGTGTCCTGTATTAAACCTCCTAAGCGACCTGCAAATACTATAGTTTTCATATTAAAGCGGGCAGAGTATATAGCTGCGCCTAGACCAGTACAACCACCACCAATTATTGCAACATCAACTTTTTCCACCTAAATCACCTAGAATTAAACTATATTTATTATTTAAAAAAGTATTGTACGATACTTAAAATTAAATTTTATCGGCTAGAATCTGCTTGTCTTTCCAGTTCAAATTTTTTAGTAATAGCAAGACCTTTATTTTCTATGTTATAAGCTGCCATAATTTCATCAGCCAGACATTCGAACATTTTTTTCTTTTTGTTAAACTTTTTTGCATATGCTCCCTGAATTAGCATCCTTAAAACAATATCAACTCTTCTTTGTGGGCCACAATCAACCGCTTGTGGATAAACAGCTCCCCCATATTCTATAGTGGTGATTTCATCTCTAGGAGCAGCATTCTCTATGGCTCTAACAAAAACTTCAACAGGGTTTTTATTTGTTCTTTTTTCAATGATTTCAAACGCATGCTCAACAATTTGATAAGCTTGTTGCGCTTTACCACCACAATGCCCAGACGTAAGTTTATGTTTTTTACCTCTATGACCAGGGATCATTAATTTGTTAATTAGACGCTCAACGATATTATATTTACTTTTATGAAATCTAATTTTAGCGTTTCTTCCTCCAGTTTTTGGAATTATAATTGGATTCAGATTTATATAAGGAATTAATCCCATATCTAAAACTTTAATTTGTGAAGTGTCCCATCTATTAAATAATTTTATTATCATATTACCCCTTTTTCTAGTTTGGAAGATCCTTCTTTTATATATGATTTAATATCTTCTACAAGTTTTGTGTGTTTTATTTTATTATTTCGTGGGAAGGTTAAGCTTAATTCAAAATAAGAGATATTCTCTTTGTCTGGAAAAGGGAGAATAAATGCCATATATGTGCCATGGCCTGTTGAAGTAATAAAATAGACATCACCAAAATCTTCAAGATGTTTACGCCACGGTATATTTATATGGTCCCCAAACAGAGATTCTCTTTGAGCAAAATAGTTTTTTAACATATCCTAATATTGTTTTATGTCTTTAACTTCATAACCGTATACCTTAAATTTTCTTGAGTCCCATTCATTTGCCATTATCTTCTTCCCTTTTCTATTTTTCCCTGGACAAGTGCATTTAAGCTTTGATCATTTACTTTAATAACCTGCCATCTGGTTCCAGGGATGTCGCCTTTACTTTTTCCACGTGCGCCACCAATGCGTTCTACAAGAACTTCATCATGTTCATCTATGAATTTTATAGCATTATAGCCTGGCACGAATGCGGTGACTTTTTTTCCATTTTTAGTTAATTGTACACGAACAGCTTTTCTCATAGCGGAATTATGAGAAATCATAGGCTTGCCATTTCTTCTAGTTATGATATATCCATTTTTTGTTTCTACGCACCATACAACTCCTTTATGTTTGATATATTTCCATTTTATTCCTTTTTCTCCCCCGGTCCACATTCCATTTCTTATATTCACCTTTTGACAAGCATCAAATACTTTATTACCTATTTTTTCTCTATACCTTGAATTAGATAATTGAGCTGAAATACCAGATATAATGCATAAAGCCAAGAATTTATCAAGGGTATCTAAGTTTCTCTGTTTGAAATATTTTTGGGCCTTATGAAAAGAGCCGTCTCCCTTTATTAATGTTTCAATAAAGATTAATCTTTGCTTTAATTTTAAATCAAATATCCAATTTGGAATTTCTTTATATTTTGGTAAATATTTCTTTATCTCTTTAGAAGCAGTACCATTAATATAAAAATAATCATTATTTCTGGCAACATGTTCGCTAAAGGAATATTCTTCTTTTAAACAAAACTCGCTTAAAATATTTCTTATTTCTTTGAAGTATTTAGATCTTGAAGACTGCCCTATGCAAAGTCCAGTTCCATACACCCATCCTTCAGTAATTATCCATGCAATAATTTTTAATAAGTTTTCATCTATTTCTAAATATCCTTCATACACTCCGCATTTAGGAACCATAACGCAAACTTTAGGCATATATTGAGCTTCTTCAGTTAATATTGTCCATGTACCATAATTAGTATATTTCGCATTTCTATTGAAAACTCTGAACATCATAACATGATTGGGGGTTACCATAAAATTCACGTTTCTTCCTTTATACGTAACCATCTCGCCTTCATAATGCTGAACAATTTTTTTAATGATCTGCTCTTTTTCTATTCTATCATTCTCTATATTAAAGGTAAAAATTCCCTCATTATCTTTTAGTTCACTATAAACCTTCCATCCGCCTGTTGTTAAAAGTTGTGTTTCTGTATCAAAACAATTGGGCTGCTTGGCTTCAATCTGTCTTTTTTCCAGAACAATGCCTTTAGCTTGGCTGCTACCTTCTAATGGATCTGATTTTTTCTTTAAACCAAGAATACTTTTTACAAAATTTTTATTATTCCATCTATATTTTTCTCTTCTTTTTTTAAGTTTTTTACCTGAACCAAGGCCCCTGCTTTTCTTTCCCATGACGTGAAATTCCTAAATGAGATTTATAAATATTGCTGTTTAATGAATTAAAAAATTAATTATTCGATTGCAACATCTAGGCCTTTAAAATATTTTTTAAATATCTCATTTACTTGTTTGAAATTATTCCTGTCTCTACCATAAATTTTACCTTTAAGAATTTTGTTTTCAGTGTTAATTACTATTTTGTTGTTTTTAAAATTTATCTGATACCCATTTAACGGGTATAAAATATTTTTAACAAAAACAACAGGGTCATTATCAAATCCAAGGACTCTTATTTTGTGTTTTAGTTTTATAGCTAATTTTTTGATATTTGATCCATTTTTACCAATGGCCTTTCCTAATTCACCTGGCTGAACAATAAATATTAATATGTTATTTTTTGCAAAAAAGCAATCTTTTACCCTTGCCTTTGTAATATTTTCAAAGGCGTTAATGTAACCTATTAATTGTAAATCAAGCTTCATCTTAAAAACTAATAATACTTATAGAATGAGGTCTCTTACAAATCAAGGCAAGTTCTGCGTTATGTTCTTTAAGTTGTATTACTCCAATGTTGTATGGTGTTATTTTATCCATAAACTTTTTGGGGCAATTACCAGCAAGAAAAACTAATTTTGTTTTTCCTAGTTTTATGTTTTTGATGGTTCTTTTAAAACCAAAAATTGGCTTACTTTTTTCTAATTCTTTCTTTAATCTCTCTAGGCTCATTTTTTAATGCCATCCATCTTTATTACTAAATCAGGCAAGCCTGTTCCTAACGGTACGGGTTGATTGAGCATGACATTTTCAATAACAGAATTAAGTTTATCTTCTTCACCTATTAGGCTGGCATTGACTATGTGTTTAATGGGTGTTTCGAAACTTGCTCTAGCTAGTACAGATTCTTTCTCACCTGTAATTCCACTTCTTGTTATTCCTTTAATGTTTCCTAGATGTGTAATAACGTCTGCGATTAACATAAGATGTCTAATGTCTATATCTATAGCTTGATCTCGAATCACCTTTGTGGCCTCATTAATTATTGCTTGTCTTCCAGCTTCAATGCCAAGGACTTTTTTAATTTCATGAATGTCGTTGGTTGTAGTTCTTGTTGCATCTATCTCACCTATTTTAAAAATTTCCTTTAAATTTGAACCAGCTGTTAGTATCATAAATTCATTGCCTGATTTTACAGGCAATACCTGCCTAATGTTTTTAATTCCAGATACCATTGTTTCTTTAGCCTTTTCCTTTAGTTTATAAAGTTCAATAAACTGATTATTACCACTGACGCCATCTAAAATAATTTTATTAGTACCAAGTCGGACATTTAGGTCTTTAAATGTTTCTGATGTAGTTTTTACAATCTCTTTTTCATCTAAGCTAAACATTTTCATTTTTTTCTTGTCTAAAACAACAACTACTCTAAACTTCTGAATATTTATATGAAACCTACTTGCAACTTCTTTTAGTTTTACTTCTTTTATTATGCCAGCGATTTTTCTTACTTTATTGGGATCTTTATTATATGGGCTTTTTAAGTAGATATTCATCATAGGGGTCTTTATATTTGCTCTAGCATCAAATATCTCAATTAGTCTAGGCAAACTTTGGCTTACACTCATCTCTTCTACTCCAGCAAAATGGAAAACATTTAAGGTCATTTGGGTAGCCGGTTCTCCAAAACTTTCTGCTGCTACAACGCCTATAGATTCGCCAGGTTGTATTTTACTTTCATTATATACCTTGCTTAAATGCTCAAGTATTTTTTCTAGATCTTTTTTGCTTATTTTCCTATTTTCAATTTCCTTCTTTAAATTTATCAGGAATATTCCAGGAATTCTTTCTCTGTACCTATCAAAAATTTCATCCATTTTTGTTTACCACTTTATTAATTATTTTAGTAAGATCTATAGTTCCAGCTTCACTTTTGCTGACATCGATACCATCTTCTCCATATTTAAACTGAATAATTCTTTTATGTGCGTCTCTTACAGTGCCGTCATATTCAATTTTTAAGTCTTGTAGAGCATTAACCAATCTTCTATATAAATAACCCGATTTAGGTGTTCTTAGTGCAGTATCCATTAATGCGTCTCTTCCTGTCATTGCATGAAAGAAAAATTCATGTGGCTTAAGACCATCCTTAAACCCACCTCTCACAAAGCCTTTTGCAGCTGGTCCAAGGTCACCAGGTTTAAATAAGCTTAATGTTCTTCCTCGATAACCTTTTTTAATACGTTGGCCACTTAATGCTTGTTGACCGACACAGGCAGCCATTTGAGCTAAATTAAGTAAATTTCCTTTAGCTCCAGATTTCGCCATAATTATTGCAGAATTATTTTCAGATGCTGATTCTGCAACAAGATCCCCTATTTTATTTCTTACTTTATTAAGCAATTCAAGAACTCTTATTTCTAGGGTTTCTTTTCTAGTTTTACCAGGCAATATCTCAAGTTTTTTATTTTTATAGTCGCTAATGTATTCATCTACTTTTTTCTCTGCTTCTATTAACAATTTATTTATCTTGTCTCTGATTTCTTCGCTTATGTCGATGTCAGTTAATGAAATAGATAGACCGTGTTTTAAAAGAACTTTAATGCCCAACCTAAAAACCTTTCCAATAAAATCTAAAGTAACTTCTGGTCCGTATGTAGCATAGACTTCTCTTATTAAATTTCCGCTTTCATCTCCAATAGTATTACTATCTATTATGCCATCGGCAAGTACACCATTTTCTATTACTACTTTTTTATCATTTTTGGATTCTGTAATAAAATTAAGCCCTACTGGTAACAATACACTAAATATTTCTTTTCCATTATATTTTTGTTTGTGTTTTAGTCTTGAAAAATCAGTAATACCAGCTGAAAAAAGAAGTTGAATTGCTTCTTCTCTATTTAACTCTAAATATTTAGTTAAAAAATAATTTCCTGTAATTGCATCCTCTATACATCCGATTATATTTCTACCATGCTTAGGTGACATTATTTGAGTTTGAACTTGCATCAGCATTTCTGCTTCTGCCATGGCTTCCATATTCTGCGGAATATGTAAATTCATTTCATCACCATCAAAGTCTGCATTGTATGGTATACAGACGCTTGGATTTAGTCTAAAACTCTTCCCAGGGAAAATTTTTACCTTATGGCACATTATGCTCATTCTATGGAGGCTTGGTTGTCTGTTGAATATTGATATATCTCCATTAATTAAATGCCTTTCAACCACGTAGCCAATGTCAAGTTCTTTGAGTATCTGCTCTTTGGTTTCATCTGTAATTCTCTTCTTTTTATTATCATTTGTTATGATATAATTTGCTCCTGGGTAAAGATTAGGTCCATTAGCTATAAGTTTAGCAAGCCATTCTTTATTCCATTCGTTTACTCTTTCAGGTACAGTTAATTCCATTGCGACAATCTTTGGTATACCAACTTCATTAAAATCTGCCTCTGGGTCTGGGCTTATAACCGTTCTAGCTGCGTAATCTACCCTCTTACCAGCGAGATTATGTCTAAACCTACCTTCCTTACTTTTTATTCTCTCACTCAATGTTTTTAATGGTTGACCAGATCTATGTCTTGCTGGGGGAACTTGTGATATATCATTATCAAAATAAGTTGTTACATGATATTGAAGTAAATCCCAAAGATCTTCTATAATAATTTCTGGCGCACCAGCATTTATATTTTCAAACAACCTTTGGTTTATTCTTACTATGTCACCTAATTTGTGCGTTAGATCATCTTCGCTTCTTTCTCCTGTTTCTAGGGTAATACTTGGTCTTATAGTTACCGGAGCAATCGGTAGAATAGTAATTACCATCCATTCTGGTCTAGCGTATTTTGGATGAAAGCCAAGTAAATAAAGCGTATCATCAGGAATTTTTTCTAGTCTTGCTCTAACTTCAATTGGGAATAATCTTTTATCTCTTTCATAGAAGTTTGTAGGTTTTTCAAGCTTTATCGTATATTGTTTTTCACCACAATGAGGACATTTTTTATTAGCTTTTAATAGTTTAATGATATTTTTTATTCTTTTTCTTTTTGTTGCTGTCCCATGTTCTTTTTCGATAGTTTCAATCTCGTATAACAAAGAATTTTTTTCTTGATCAGATATAAGGAGTTTGAGGCATTCTCTGCAAGTGGAACTTAGAGCATCGAGAATGGGCCGTACGTATTTTGCATGTATGACTGGTCTTGCTAATTCTATATACCCGAAATGACCTTGACATTCTTTTAATCTTCCACCGCAAGTTCTACATCTCAGTCCCGGATCAATAACTCCTAGGTGGGTGTCCATCAAACCGCCATCTACGCTGTATCCTTCTTTATCATATAGCTCTGGTGTTACAATTTTTACAGCTGCAATTTTTTTTATATCCTCTGGGCTAAATAAACCAAAAATAATGCTTCCAACTTTTTTATATACAACTTCCATTTTAATAATACTTACTTACAAGATTCAATTTAGGGTAGATGCATAATGATTTTAATTCATCAAGCAAAAGCTTAAATGCATAACTGATTTCTATTGCTGTAATTTCTACGTTGCTACCGCATTTAGGACAAAATTTCTTGCCTCTATAATCATCTACCACTGCAAATAAGCCACATCCTTCACATACATGTATGAGGGTTTTATCAGAGTCAAACCTTTCCTTTAACAATAAGCTTGCTCCATGCGCTACAAAGCAATCTTTTTCCATTTCCCCAATTCTCAAACCGCCGCCCTTGCTTCTCCCTTCAATCGGCTGTCTTGTTAATAATTGTATCCTTCCAGAAGCACGTGCATGTAATTTATTTGCGACCATATGTTTTAATTTCATGTAATACATATTTCCAATGAAAATATCTGCTTTGTAGATTTCTCCAGTTATGCCATTATACATAGTTTCTGTGCCGTTTTCTCTAAAACCTAATTCTTTTAGCTCCTTTCTTAAGTTGATTTCTGGTTCTGCGGAAAACGTTGTTCCGTCTATGAATCTTCCGCTTAAAGCACCCACTTTTCCACCAATAATTTCAATAAGATGACTTATTGTCATCCTGGAAGGAATGGAATGTGGAGAAAATGTAATATCAGGAATAATACCTGATGATGTAAATGGCATATCATACTCGGGCACTATCATTCCTATTATTCCTTTTTGTCCATGTCTAGATGCGACTTTGTCGCCAATTTCAGGTATCCTAGTTTCTCTTACTCTTACTTGTACCAATCTATTACCTTCTTCGTTTTCTGTTAGAAATACAGCGTCAACAACCCCACTTTCTCCTTGTTTAACAGCCACGCTACTTTCTCTTCTTGTAGATGCAGCTATTGAAAATTGCTCAAGTTCACCCAAGAATCTAGGCGGACTTGTTCTTCCTATTAGAACATCATCGTTTTTAACAGCGGCCTCTGGATAGATAATACCATCTTCCTCTAATAATCTATAATCCCTTTCGCTTCTATAGCCCTTAACTTCTTTATCTGGGGTCTCTATTCCGTCCATTAAACCACCAGAATATCTTAGTTCTTCTGCTCCGTATGGTCTAAAATATGTAGATCTTGCGAATCCTCTGTCTACGCTTCCTTTATTAATAACAATAGCATCTTGCATATTATAGCCTTCGTAGCTCATTAGTGCAATAACTACATTTTGACCTGCTGGGTGATTCTGGTAGTTTGAAATGTCATGCATAAATGTTTTAACTATTGGCATTTGTGGATTGTGTAAGATGCTTACATCAGTGTCTAATCTTATTAAATAATTTGAAATATACAAACCTAGGCCTTGCTTTTGGGTTTTGCTTCCTCTGTTTAATCTAGAACTTTGACCGAAGTTAGCGTAAGGAACTAAACTGGTTACATAGCCCAAGATAGCGCTAGGGCTTATTTCAAGGTGAGTATGGTTTTCTGTAAGTTCGTTCTTATCAATAGCGATTAGTGCTGCTTCTTCTTCTGTAGAATCAAGATATTCGATAATACCTTGCTTGATAAGATCTGACCATTTCATTTCATTTTTTATACATTTTTCTAATATTTCAGGTGTTAATTTACTTTTTCCATTTTCAACTATTATGAGGGGCCTACTAGTTCGACCTTTGGATGTTTCTATATTAATTTCAGAAAGTTTTTTATCGTAAACAATATTTATTTCCCATGGTAGCTTTCCAGCCCTTCTTTCATTCCTTACATTAAATATAAATTTTTCAGGATCATCTACAGCGCCGATAAATTTTTCATCCATAAATACATCTACCATTGTGCCTCCTTTAATCCTAGGCTAACAAAAGATTTTATCAATTTCTCTTCATTAAAACTACCATGCGTAACATAACCGAGCAAGGCTAGATTCTTTCTTAAACCAATAGACGTACCTTCTGGTGTTTCTATAGGGCATAATCTACCAAAATGGGTGCCGTGTAATGCTCTTGCAGCAAAATTTTCTTGAGATGAACTTAATAAACTAACAACCCTATTAAGGTGACTTAATAAATCTAAAAAATTAGTTCTCTGCATATTTTGACTAATTCCCTTTCTTCCACCAACCCATGCGCCAGTAGCTAGTGCACTTTTGATTCTTTCTGTAAGTAATTTATCCCGAATGATTATTTTTACAGAACTGAATTTACCTCTTTTAACAAGTCTTTGGAAATTATATAATAAATCATTTACAAGTGCCCTTATATTAATTCTGAATAAATCCATTAGAAGATCTCCACTTTGTTTAAGCCTTTTATTCATATAGTGATCTTTGTCTATAGTAATGTGCTTATTTGCAACGATTAAAAATCTTCTAATAAGTTTACATAGGTTATATGCTTTCTTTAGTCTATCTTCTTTTCTAATGCCTAGGTGCGGGAATAGATATTTATCAAGATTTTCTAATGTTTTTTCTATTAAGATGTCTTTTGGTTGTTCTATGCCTATTCTTTTTCCAATGTATTCTATTGCATCATTCTGCTTCTTCAAATCAACACAATAGTACAAATTTATTATTACGTCATCAAACCGTTCATCTCCTGTTATGGTTTTCATAATATCTTCATCTTTTACTAGGCCGAGGGCCTTTGTTAGTGCAATTATTGGAATTTTTTTAAATCTTGTAAAGCTTAAATAAATTATTCCATCTTTGTGTTGGGTTATTTCATGAGGGATTCTGTATGCGCCTCTTTCTGAAAAAATTTGTGCAACATATTTGCTTGGACCACTTTTTTTTCTTTCAAAGAACATTTTATTAGATGCTAGATCTTCTACTGTTATTAGAACTCTTTCATTGCCATTAAGTATAAAGTAGCCACCGGGGTCATCTGGATCTTCTCCCCTTTCAATGACCTTGTCCCCTGTTAGATTACTTAAATGGCAATATTTGCTTTTTACCATAATAGGGATTCTACCAACTTGTGTCTTGAAAGTTTCTCTCTGGATTCCATCTATATGCACACTAACATTTAAATAAATAGGGGCAGAGTAGCTTAACTTTCTTAATCTTGCTTCACTCGGATATATATCTCTCTTGCTGCCATCAGCTTCTACTAATGAGGGCTTCTCAATTTCTAGCTTGTCTAACTTAATCCTGAAATCTTCCATCTCTGGTGGTATAATTGTTGGTACAATGTCGCCTATTTCTTGTACAATTTCAGTCATACCCTTTTCAACGAAATAATTAAAACTCTCTATATTAGATTTAACTAGAGAATTTTCCTCAAAATATTTCCTAATTAATTCATTGTTCTTATTCATCTATTACCGTCCTATAATAAATAGTTTCATTGGCAGTATCTTTATTTCTTATCAATTTAATAATGTCTCCTGCTGATGGATTCAAGTTTATGATAATTGGGTCTTTTTTGAATATTTTGGGCAACTGGGCAATCGTTAAATTGTGTTTTTCTAAAAGTTTTTTTGCTTCATCTTTGGTTAATAGGATATGCTTAGGAACTAAGATGTGTTTTGTAATGTCAAATTCTTCTTTCATTTTACTCTATTTCCAAACCTCCTGAAGTGCCGTGAAGCCAGGGATTATCTTCTTCGACAGTTTGATTTACTATTTCTTCTAAACCAGCTATAGCATACCGAATTAATCGAATCTGTGGCTCTTGTAAACTCTTAGTTGGATATTTTTTTAAATTTTGAATTAATCTTGGCAAGACATATGGTGCTTTTTGATGTAAAAGTGGCAAACCGACATATAGCGGCTTTCCTAATCGCACAGAGAAGTGTGTTGTTAATTCCATTGTTTCATTAGTAGCAGGGCTTACTTTAATTTCTTCTTTGGGAATATTTCTTCCTGCTTTAGCTGAAAATAATCTTTGATAGGTTGCTTTTATATGCGCTTCATCTTGCTTTGTTACACTTCTTTCATAAGCTACTGCTATAACTAGGGCGCTAGTTTCAAAACTAATTTTTGAATTATATTTCATTTTACTTAATATTTAATAAAAGGGCCGGACGGGATTTTCAATAAAATTTGATGGGTTTATCAAAATATTTGAACCCGCGACCACCTGGTCTCTTTCATAACGGTTAAAAGCTTCATCAAGGACAAACAATCTGTTGCTTTTTATCTTAGAACTATTGTGTTTTATTATTAAAAATGATTTAATCTCTTTCAATTTGCTTGTCTCCACAGATGCTCTACCGTGCTGAGCTACCGGCCCACGATTAGTCATAGTTACTTTTTTTATAAACAGACCTAAAGACCGTGTTTAAAGTTGAAACATGGCTAGAAATATTATGTGATAAAAATAGATATGTCT
>Ga0213870_1001144_pt1 | contig 12140 bp, 10 predicted proteins | sample WICALVC2017_Meta_FD_160119 | JGI IMG/M metagenome (GOLD analysis project Ga0213870, IMG submission 160119) | Freshwater microbial communities from subterranean cave lake in Wind Cave National Park, South Dakota, United States - WICALVC2017 | ecosystem: Environmental > Aquatic > Deep subsurface >... | reverse complement strand
CCCTTCAACCCCTTTCCTTCCCGCCCCGCCCGAGCGTTCAGTTTGGCGCGCGAAGCGCGCCATTAGTTCCGTTCAAAGTAGGTTCGCGCGAAGTGTATAATTACAGCACAACCTTAACGGCTCATTTTGAAAATGAGCCGTTAAGGTTGTGCGCGGGAGAGGATTCGAACCTCCAAACCCTTACGGGCGCATCCACCTCAAGGATGTGCGTCTGCCAGTTTCGCCACCCGCGCTTACTTACATTATTATACATCCAGTTTTTGCCTCATCTCCTTTTTTGAAAGCCGGCGCAGATAATAGAGCTTGGCGCGGCTCACCTTTCCGGGAGAGCTGATAATCTCCACTCTTTCAATGCGCGGGGAGTGTAGGGGGTAAATTTTTTCCACTCCTTCGCTCGCGACCGTAGCCCGCACCGTAAAAGCGGCGCCCGGTTCGGAGCCATGTTTGCGCGCCAGAACAACGCCCTCAAACTTACTGATTCTGGTTTTATCGCCTTCTTTGATTTTTTCATAAACCCGCACCGCGGCTCCGGGCTTTATATTTTTCAGAGTTTGCTCATCCACCGTCCTCAAAGCATATATCAAAATATTGGCCAGCGCAACCAACCGCCCCAATTAATTTTAGAGCGTCTTCTATTCTACGGTCGTGTAATAGAAGACGCAGAAAGAGGAAGATTTTGCCAAAAAGAAAGGACCGGCATAAACGATTGGGCAATCCTCTTTTTCCCGATCTGGCGGCGCAATTCGGCCAGTTGCTCGTCCGTCGGCCTCTCTGTTAACATCCGAGGGGGCCAGAGGCAAAACAACAGCATGCGGCCCTTTTATCACACACCTCTTTTAGAAAAACCCGCAATTGTCAAAGACCGATTCTTTGATTGTTGTTGGTATGTCAAAATAGATATAAAATGTCAATAGGGTTAAGAATCCTAATTGATGCCAGATTTCTGGGCCGCAACCCCTATTCGGGAGTAGAAGAATACGGTCAGCAACTGATCGCGCGCCTGCGGCGATTGGCGCCGGAAAATGAATATCGGACTATAACGAACCGCTTTTTCGGTATTCCCAATAAAATTTTCCGCCTCAATCCGATTCCCGTAGACCGTTTAATGCCCGCTGACCTGATTTACAGTCCCCATCTCAACTTTCTCCGTCATTCCCCAAGGACGCCGCGCATTATGACCATTCACGACTTGTCTTTCATCCACCATCCCCATTTCTTCTCTTTCCGCGACCGTTTTTGGCACTGGCAGCAGCGGGTGAAAAAACAGGCAGAGAGAGCCGCTCTCATCATCACCGACTCCCGGTTTTCCAAAAATGACATCAGCGAGACCCTTAAAATCCCCGAAGAAAAAATTAAAGTCATCTATCCCGGCATCGGTCCCGAATTTAGAAAAATCAAAAGCCCCAATCCCCATCCTTTGGTCTTGAACCCCTATATTTTATATCTCGGCCGGCTGGAGCCACGTAAAAATATTGAAGCCCTGATTCGCGCTTTCCGGTTATTGAAGTCCAAATTCCATAACTTAAAACTGGCGCTTACAGGAAGCGGCGGCATTACCGTCGCTGACCCGGACATTATTTTTACCGGACCGGTCTCGCCAGAGGAGAGATTAATGCTTTATAATCAAGCAGAGGTTTTTGTTTATCCGTCGTTTTTTGAGGGCTTTGGTTTTCCGCCGCTTGAAGCCCAGGCCTGCGGGTGTCCGGTGATTGTCTCCAGCCGCGCCTCTCTGCCGGAGATTGTCGGCAGAAGCGGTTTACAGATTGATCCGTGGCGAATTGAAGAATTGGCCGGGGCCATCGGGGCCGTTTTGACCAATCAAACTTTGCGCCAACGGCTCATCGCTCTTGGCTTGAAAAACGTCCAAAGATTTAACTGGCTCAATGCCGCTCAAGAACTATTAAAGTATTTTTCTTCGGTCTCGGTCTCATAATCGCTGCCGCCACCGCTCTTCTCGTGACGGGATTTTTGACCGCCGGCCGATTGCGGGATTTTAAAGAGAACGCCGCCGTCACCATCAATCTTATCGGCGCCAACTTCCGGGAGGCGGCAGAACGTCTGGAGGCGTTTGACCCCGAAGGAGCGGGCGCGGCCTTGGCTCTGGTCAGCCAGCAGTTGCGCTATCTTCGTTCCCAGACCGACGAGTTCGGCTGGCTCAAAAATTTCTTAAGCGACCTGCCGGCCGCTTTTAACCGTTTAGCCGAACTCACCGCTCTCGCCGCCAAAACCGCCGATGATTTTAATTATCTGAAAAGCGACGCGGTTGGACTGATGCTTTATCAAAAAGGAGAAGCGCTCATAGGACTTTTGGAGCGGCTGCAAAACAACAGCCGGCAAATGGCAGAACTCATCGGCCAGCTGGAAGAACAGACCCGCGGCCTCAATTATCCCCTGCCGGCCGAGCTCGGGCCGCTCAAAACCAAACTTTATCTTACGGAACAGACACTCCTGCCGCTCATTGACTGGCTGAAGAATCCAACGCCACAGCACCTTCTTTTGCTTTTCCAAAATCCATCCGAGATCAGGCCGGCCGGGGGGTTTTTGGGCAGTTATGCCGATGTGGTGTTTGATCGCGGCAGTTTGGTTAATCTGGAAGTGCGCGACATTTACGACTCGGACGGCCAGCTGGATTCAAAAATCATTCCGCCGGAGCCGCTGCAGGAAATTACGGTAAACTGGGGCAGTCGTGACGCCAACTGGTTTTTTGATTTCCCGACCTCGGCCCGGAAAGTAATTCAGTTTTTAGAGGCGTCAAAAATCTATAAGGAACGCGGCACTGAATGGAGCGGCGCCATCGCCCTGAATGTCCGGGTGATAGAAGACCTGTTGCGGCTGACGGGGCCGGTTGACCTGCCGGAGAAAGGACTGACCGTTGACGACCGCAATTTTCTGACCGAAGTGCAGCGGGAAGTGGAAACGGCCAAAAACAAAACCATCCTGAAACTCATGACGCCCATTATTTTTGAACGGCTGGCCAAGCTTTCGCCGCAACAAAAAGAATCGTTCCTTCGTGAACTCGGCGGCCGTCTCAAAAATAAAGATATCATGCTTTACTTTGAGGATTTGGTCATGGAGGCGCAAATCAAAAACTGGCGGGCGGGCGGCGAGATGCTGGACCTGCCGCCGGATTTTTCCGGCAACTATCTGGCGGTGGTCAATGCCAATGTCGGCGGCGGCAAAAGCGACGCCTTTATCAAACAGTTAATCAGTCTATCGGCAGAGTTGGGAACGGACGGCTTGGCAAAAAACCGACTAATCATTAAAAGAAGACACGAGGGTCAGAACCAGCCGGATCCGTGGTACAAGAAAGACAATCTGGACTTTATCCAAATACTCGCGCCCAAAGAAGCGGAGTTGATCTCTTTGACCGGCGGGAGCGGGAAAACGATTACGCCGCTCATGGATTACGGCTCCTCTGATTATAAAAACGATCCGGATTTGCTCAACTGGGCCCAAGGCGGACACTTGGGCAAAAAAACTTTTTCCAGCTGGCTCCGGCTATCTGCCGGTGAAACCGGACAACTGGCGGCGGAATACACCACCGGTTATCAGACGGCTGGCGGCCGCTATCAATTCATTTACGAAAAGCAGTCCGGGGTAGAGACAGAATTAGAATTAAATTTGCAGGCGCCGCCGGGATTTTTTTGGCAGGAAAGCAATTCTTCTAAATTTTATCGGGAGGTAAAGAGCCCGGAAGCGCGGCTAATTCTGGAGCTAAATCTGCGGCCGCTTTGAGATATTATTGAGATATTAAGATAGATAGTTTGAGCCAAGATGCCGGATGCCAATATTTTAATGTTCTGTGTCAGAGTATATTGCCAGTATTTTTTGCAGTTCCTCGGGTAAATCGGCGCTGACCTTGAGTTGGGTGCCGGTCGGCGTTTTAAACTCCAAACTTTCCGCATGGAGAAACTGGCGGGGCGCGAGGAGGGACCTTCGCTTGGAACCGTAAAGCCGGTCGCCGACAATGGGATGGCCGATGGCCGCCAGGTGGACACGGATCTGATGGGTGCGGCCGGCCTCCGGTTTTACTTCCAGCCAACTATACTTTTGACCATCTTTTTCTAAAATTTTTTTAACCCGATAGCGGGTCAGGGCTGATTTAATCATTCTGGCTGTTTTTAAGTTGGTGGTGCGGCGCACCGAGCCGGATTTAATGCCAATCGGTTTTTCAATCAACCCCTCCTGCTTTTTCATTTCGCCATAAACCAAGGCCCGATAGGTTTTTTTAATCTGATGGTTCTGGAAAAGCTTCTTAAAATAGTCAAAGGCGGCCGGGGTGCGGCAAATAAGCATCACCCCCGAGGTGTCTTTGTCCAAACGATGAACAATGCCGGGCCTGTTTTTTGGATCGTCTCCAACTCTTAGAATCTCCGGATATTTTACCAGAAGCCAATCAACTAAACTCGGATGGTCGCCATGAACCAATAAGCCAGCCGGTTTATTGACGATTAAAAATTCTTTGTCCTCGTAGATAACTTGGGGGGGAGACACAGTGCGCCCAGCAGGGATTGAACCTGCGGCCTCATGCGTGTCATGCATGCGCTCTGCCACTGAGCTATGGGCGCGGTTAATCAATTGTTCGTTGGCGCGTTTTGTGTTATCTTAACCCAAAAAGGGCACGTAGTTCAATGGTAGAACGCGTTCCTGATAAGAACGAGGTCGTTGGTTCAATTCCAACCGTGCCCACAATTCAAAACTTTTCAACTTTTTAGCTGATGTTGCCAAATCCATTTCTATTGAAGCCGCCGAACTCCTCGAAGTTTTTCAGTGGGATAATCTTTCTATTGATGAAACTATAAAAGACAAAGAGCGAATAGAAAAACTGAAACATGAAATTGCTGATGTGTTGATTTACACTCTTTACCTCCCGATTCTTCTCGGTCTTGATGCAGAAAAACTGATTGTGGAAAAATTGAAACACAATTCTAAAAAATTTCCCGTTCATTTGATGAAAAATAGAACCGATCGCTCGTACACCAGCAAGGATGTTTACATAAAAATCAAAAAGTCGTATAGGAAAAATAAAAAGTAATTTTATATTTGCAAGACTAAGAAGCCCCTAAGGGGCTTTTTGTGTTCTCAATTTTTCCTTGATTTATCTGCATAAATAACGTAGAATATTTTTAGCAAAATGATCTTTTACAAGAGAGGAGTAAGTAATGAATCCATACATCGGCATTACCGATTTTACTGACTTTGGGCAAGTGCAAGAGATGTTGCGTGTGTTCGCCGCTCATCGTCCGCAAGGATCAAGCCGAGTGTTGCATGTTGGCGTCATGATGAGTTACAAGACACTTCATGGCATTCCGAGTAAGTGGCAAAATGCTTTTCCGTCAAAGGAGCGAATTGCCGGTATCTTTTCCTCGGACGAGACATACAACTGTCTGCACTATGCGGACTACGACAACAATCCTGACCTTTGGAAAAGTCTCGCAACGGCGATTTCCTGCGGCGGCATCGGCATCCATGCCATTCAACTGGATATGGTCTGGCCGGATCCAGGCGAGGTCGCGAACGGGGTTCACGCTTCACGTAAGCAGATCGAAGTCATCCTTCAAATTGGTAAGAATGCACTAGAGGAAATCGGCAATGATCCACAGAGGGTCGTGGATCGCCTTGGAGACTACGAGGGCGTGATACACCGGGTACAGCTCGACAAGAGTATGGGAAAAGGTCTTGGCATGGATGCCGATGGTCTCATCCCGTTCGCGCGAGCAATCAGGGAAAATTTCCCGGCGCTGGGCATCGGAGCCGCTGGCGGCCTTGGTCCGGAAACAATCCAGTTGGTCGAACCGCTCGTCGCAGTTCTTTCTGACTTAAGCATTGACGCGCAAGGGCGGCTCCGTCCAAGTGGCAATGCCCTCGATCCGATCGACTGGAGCATGGCGGGAAACTATCTCGTCAAAGCTCATCAACTTTTCGCCTAATGGCGAGCAAGTGGCTCTCACTCCTTGCGGGTGAGAGCCTTTTCTTATATCTTTATTTGAAAGAGCCATCGCCCAAAATTTTCCGCGCGGAGCGCGGGAGCGAGACGGGCAAGCGAGGGAATTCCTCTCCCACACACCCCTACTTCCCTCGCTTGCCCGCCGAGCTATATTTTTTGCTCGAAATGGGTTCGCGCTATTTTCAGAATATCCCACCGTCCCGGTTCCTCCGCGTTTATGAATCAGACGCGGCCTTATCGCTTACATCAATCCCTTAGCTTTCTTCAATTTTTCCAGTCCTTCCAAATCAAAACGGACTGTCTTTTCTTCGGTAAGATAAGCGGGATCCAAAATCCGGTCAAAGCTCATGACGATAAATCTGACCGAGGAAAAAACATAGAGAAAAACCAGAAACGACAGCCCGCCGGCCGCGATCCACAGTATTAATTCTTTACGCGATTTGATATAAAAACTTTTCATGCTTCTGTTTATAATTAGCGCGAGAAAACGCGGCTGGTGAGGACGCCGCTCGTCTGACTGTCGCTTTGACTAAGATCAATAAAATCATGGCGGATAAAATAGCGACTATTCTCCAGCGCCCGTAAGAACCGGGTAATATTCTGATAACTGCCGTTGACCGTCAGCCGGAAACCAATGGAGCTGGGTTGATTCTCCCCGCCCGGCGACTGCGGCCCGAAAGAAAAATTACTGCCGACGCCGTTCTCTTGACTTAAAAAATTAAGCTCGCGGGGAAGATTAATCAACTGGTCAGATGATGGTAAGATATTCTGAAGGAAGCTTTGGGCGCGTTTGGCTTTTTCCCACTCCTTTCCGAGGATAGCCGCTGTCTCAGAGGCCCGGCTGTTTATTAAAAGCAGCTGACGTGTATCTTGAATGTTAATCAAATTTTTACTGATGCTCACCCGCAAAAAAATAAGACCGGTTATCAAAACAATGATGCCGCCCAAGGTAATAATGATGTTTGTGGTGATTTTTTTCTGAAAGAGACCGGCCATTAATTCCATGATAACACAATTCTATAAGAGAGAAGAGGCGGGCTATCCTGCGTTGCTTAAAGAAATCACCTTGGCGCCCTTGGGAATTTACATTAAGGGACAATGGCCGCCGCGAGAGCGGGCCGCCGTCGCTATCGTGGGCACCAGACGGGCCACAGCCGCCGGCAGAGTATTGGCTGGAAAACTGGCCGCCGGTCTTAGCCGTCAAAAAATAACAGTGGTTAGCGGTCTGGCCTTGGGTATTGATGCCGCCGCTCACGAGGGAGCGATTGAAGCCGGCGGCATCAGTTGGGCTGTTTTGGCTAACGGTCTTGATCAGATTTATCCCCGACAGAACTATCGGCTGGCGGAAAAAATTATAGATTTGGGCGGCGCTCTCATTTCCGAATATCCGGCAGGCACTCCTTCTTTGCCTCATCATTTTTTAGCGAGGAACCGGATCGTGAGCGGGTTAAGCCGCGGCACGGTGATTATTGAGGCGCCGCTTAATTCCGGAGCGCTCGTCACCGCCCGCTTTACCTTGGAACAAAACCGGGAATTGATGGTTATTCCCGGGCCGGTCAATCATCCCAACTATGCCGGCTCTCATCGCTTAATTAAAATGGGGGCGGCTTTGGTTACTTCCGTAGATGACATTCTGGAAAATCTTTCTTTGGAAAAAGTCGCGTCCCGACCGCTTGTCGCTTCCGGGGTTGACGGCGGTCTTGATGAATTAGAGACAAAAATCGTTGAGGCCATCAAGTCCGCCGGCGCGCCGGTAACCATTGACACTCTGGGAGAATTGTCTAAACTAGATCCCCAAACCCTAAACCGCGCTCTGACACTCCTCGTGATTAACGATATAATAAAGGAATCGGGCGGCGGTAAATATAGTTTATGAACCTCATCATTGTTGAATCACCGACTAAAGCTAAAACCATCGGCCGCTTTGTCGGCCGGGATTATAAACTGGAGTTCTCTTTCGGTCACATCCGCGATCTGCCGGAGAAAAGCTTGGGAGTGGATACGGAAAAAGATTTCCGGCCCCGCTATGTTGTTCCGGCCAAAGCCAAAAAAACAGTGGCCAGATTGAAGGCGGCCGCGGCCAAAACCGATAAGGTTATTTTGGCCACCGATGAAGACCGCGAAGGCGAGGCCATTTCCTGGCATCTGGCGCAGGCGCTGGGATTAAAAAATCCGCAGAGAATCGTCTTTCATGAAATCACCAAAAGGGCCATCACTGAAGCGCTGGAGCACCCCCGGCCCATTGATATGAATTTAGTTGACTCCCAGCAGGCGCGCCGGGTGCTTGACCGGTTGGTGGGTTACAAACTGTCGCCTTTTCTCTGGCAAAAAGTGGCCCGGGGGCTTTCGGCCGGCCGGGTGCAGTCGGTGACTCTGCGGCTGATTGTGGACCGTGAAAATGAAATTCGGGATTTTAAAACGGAGGAGTATTGGACGATCGTCGCTTCGCTCCTCAAGTTAAAAGTTAAAAGCGAAGAGTTGAAAGTTATTGAAGCGAACTTAATAAAAATTGATGATAGGGTCTTGGAAAAATTTGACATTAAAACGAAGGAAGAAGCGGAAAAAATTGCCGCTGATTTGGAAAAAACCCAGTATTCCGTTCTAAAAATAGAAAAGAAAGAAACGCGGCGCAATCCGCCGCCGCCTTTTACCACAAGCACCCTGCAACAGGAAGCGGTCAAACGGCTGGGCTATCCGGCCAAGCGGACAATGATGCTCGCCCAGAAACTTTATGAACAGGGATTGATTACCTATATGCGCACCGATTCGGTCAATCTTTCGCAGGAGTCAGTATCGGCCTGCAAAGAATGGCTGACCGAAGAGCTGGGATCGGAATACGCCAGTCAGGCGCCGCGATTTTTTACGGCCAAATCAAAATTAGTCCAAGAAGCGCACGAGGCCATCCGGCCTACTGATGTCAGCAAACAATTGACTGAACCGCTCTATAAATTGATTTGGTCAAGATTTGTCGCTTCGCAGATGCCCCAAGCCAAAATTGCAACAACGGTGGTTGAAATTTTGGCCAGAGGACAGAAAATATATGGTTTAAAAACGACCGGGCAACAAATTGTTTTTGACGGCTATCTCAAAATTTGGCCTCAGCAAATTAGTGAAAACGAATTGCCGCCGCTTACGGAAAAAGAGGAATTGCAGCTCAAGGGAGTCAGGTCGGAACAGCACTTTACTGAACCGCCGCCCCGCTACACCGAGGCCAGCCTGATTAAAGTATTGGAAGAATACGGCATCGGCCGGCCTTCCACTTATGCGCCTACCATCTCCGTCATTCAGGAAAGAGAATACGTCAGCAAAGACGGCGGCAAATTTTACCCGACCGATATGGGCGAAACAGTCAATAGGGTGATGATCGAACATTTCCCGCAAATAGTTGACATTAATTTCACCGCCAAGATGGAAGATGGCTTGGACGATATCGCTCACGGTAAAGAAAAATGGCAGGAGCTGCTGCGTGGTTTCTACACTCCCTTTAGTCAAAATCTTGACCAAAAATACCAAGAGGTTTCACGACAAAGTTTAGTCACCGAAAGCACCGATGAAAAATGCGAAAAATGCGGCAAACCAATGGCCATTAAACTGGGACCTTACGGCAAATTTCTGGCCTGCACCGGCTATCCAGAGTGCAAAAACACCAAGCCGCTCAAAACCAACAACTATCAGCCAAAAATTCTGGGAATGAAATGCCCGAAATGCAGTAACGGAGAGATTGTGGAGCGGCGGGTGAGCCGCGGCCGCGCCCGCGGTAAAGTATTCTGGGGTTGTTCCCGCTACCCGGGATGCGACTACGCCACTTGGGAGAAACCCGTTTAGATCTGACTTTTCGGCTTTTTTCAGTTTTTTCGCAAAATCTCCCGTGCTTTTTCGCAAAATTCCCGTCTTTTGCATCTTCTGTGCTTTTCCTTCTGTGCTTTTCCCTAAAATCTCTCGTCTTTTACGTCTTCTACCCCACGGCCGTTGAATAGAAGACGCTCTAAAGTTCTCCGATGGTTCCGGTTTTGCTGACAGAAAAAATGTGCACGCAGGGCCGAAGGTCTATTTTATCTAAATCGTTGATTAACATTTCCGGGATTTTCGTCCTTCCCGCCCAAACGCTTTGCTGAAGTTTATTAAACCCAAGCGCCAAAAGCACTGCCCGCAACCATTCTCTTTTGTGACGCTTTAATTCGGGAATATCAAAAATTACTATTTTTAACTCACCGCCCGGCTCTTTTTCTGCCTTGTATTTACTTACCGAGGGCATGGCGCCTTTGACCAACCGTTCTTCTAAGTTCTCTTTCTTTTTCTTGCCGGCCCCGGTTAAAAACCAACTAAATCCTTTTCTTTTTTTCTCTTGCTTAATCAGTCCTTCTTGCTTCAGCCGATAAACTAAATTCCTCAATTGTCGCTGCGCCTCAATTCTTTCTTCTGCCTCCAGCCGATTCCGGCGATGGCGGGCCGTCTCTTTCTCCAATTTCCAAACCGAAGCGCCGTAGCCCGCCGTAAGAAACGCCAAAAGATTATCGGAGATATTACCAGCGGCGCCTTCAATCATTCGTAAAGCTTTCAATGTAAATTCTCCTTTCATGATTCATTTAATATTCATTCAATATTAACCTTAATTAATTTCATCTTAATTCATTTTATCATATCACGTCTTCAACCACACGGTCGTTAAACAGAAGACGCGGAAAGAATGACTCTCGTCAAGACGATAAGGACCATTCTTTGAAGCCATCAAAATTTCGCTTCGTCAACCTCTTGACTAGTCAGAGTTAATTGTTCTTAAATCTAAAATAGATGCTTCAAAATCTGCTTGTAAAAAACGATCTGGTCAAACGGGCTTATGATTTTGCCAAAACCGCCCACCAAGGCCAGCTGAGGAAAAGCGGCGAGCCCTATTTTTACCACGCGGTGGCGGCGGCCGAGTATCTGTGGGAATGGAATCTGGACGAGGCCACCATTGCCGCCGGTCTGCTCCATGATGTGGCCGAGGATACTGACTATGACATTAAAAAAATCCGCAAGGACTTTGGCGAAGAAGTGGCTCAATTGGTAGACGGGGTTACCAAATTGGGCCATTTTAAATACCGGGGGGCGGAAGCCGAGGTAGAAAATCTGCGAAAATTCATTATCGCCGTCAGTGAAGACATCCGGGTAATTCTCGTGAAGCTGGCTGACCGGCTTCACAATATGCGCACCCTCTCCGCTCTGCCGCCGTCAAAACAACAACGGATCGCCTTAGAAACAATGGATATTTACGCGCCCTTGGCTTATCGCCTGGGAATGTTCCGGCTTTCCGGAGAACTGGAGGATCTGGCTTTCCCCTATCTTCATCCCAATGAATACCAATGGCTCATAGAACACGTCCGCGAACACTATGAGGAGCGGGAACGTTATGCCGAAAAAATCAAGCCGGTGATTGAAGAACAACTGCAGGAAAACGGCGTGGATTTGGTGCGCACCGAATCGCGGGCCAAGCGCTACACCAGTTTATACCGGAAACTCTTAAAGCACGATATGAATCTGGACAGAATTTATGATCTGGTGGCTATCCGCTGTCTGGTAAACTCCCTTGGGGACTGCTACTCGGCCTTAGGGGTAATTCATAAAATCTGGCCGCCCTTGCCCAATCGGGTCAAAGATTACATCGCCTTGCCCAAATCTAACGGTTACCGGAGCTTGCATACCACCATTTTGGGCCCGGAACAAAAAATAACCGAGATTCAAATCCGCACCGAACCGATGCACGAACTGGCGGAGTTGGGCATCGCCGCTCATTGGGCTTATCAACAGAATAAAAAAACAAGGGAGTATCTAAAAGACGTTATGCCAATAATTGACATCCGGGAGGCGGCGTGGGTTCAGGAATTGCGCAACTGGCGCAACCACTTTAACAATCCCAAGGAGTTTCTGCGGTCACTCAAGGCCGATTTCTTTAAAGACCGGATTATGGTGCTCACGCCCCGGGGCGATGTGGTGGATCTGCCCGTCGGAGCGACGCCGGTGGACTTCGCCTATAAAATCCACACCGCCGTCGGCAACAACTGCGCCGGCGCCAAAGTTAATGGCCGATTGATTAGTTTGGATACCGAATTGAAGTACGGCGATGTGGTGGAAATTATGACCCAGAAAAACAAAAAACCCTCGGCCTCGTGGCTGGAGTTTGTGAAAACCGCCCACGCCCGGAACCAAATTAAGA
>Ga0213870_1001143_pt1 | contig 12141 bp, 12 predicted proteins | sample WICALVC2017_Meta_FD_160119 | JGI IMG/M metagenome (GOLD analysis project Ga0213870, IMG submission 160119) | Freshwater microbial communities from subterranean cave lake in Wind Cave National Park, South Dakota, United States - WICALVC2017 | ecosystem: Environmental > Aquatic > Deep subsurface >... | reverse complement strand
TCTAATTAAATAAACTAATATATTCTTATCTTGCGATTGTCTTATACTAGCTTCTATATCTAAATTACTAATAATAATAACAAAAAAAATGCAATTAGTCAAAAAGATATCCACAGTCAACCACTAAGAAGTGTTTGACATCTATGATAGTATTTACTATCATATTAATATAACTTATATAGATTACTATATAAACTCCTTGGCTCGGAAAAGAATAAAGATTGCTTTCTTCTTTTCACTCGCCTTACGTCGTTTATGAAACTAAACCGAAACATAATTTCATTAAATTGGTGGTGGGCTTTGCAAACTTTTTCGCAAAGTCCTAGTTTTGCTGTGGTTTAACATATCTTCTTAAATCTAGCCATCAAAACTCCTCTCGGACTTTGCGAGAGGAGTTTTTTGTTTGTAGAAACATTCTCCCACGTTATTAATAAACTAAAAAATAAGATTTTAAGCTATGAAAAACAATATTCAAATAATTAATTATTGGCGTTGGCATAACCACAACAAAATAGTTGGGGGTTTTTGCGTGTGCTTCTTGATTTAACAAGAAACTCATTCAGTAGCCCCGAATAGTTCGGAGCTACAGCAGATTCACAGTATTTAACATAGGAGGAAGATGTCATGGGAGACAGAACATTAAACGGTTCAGACGAACCGGTTGAGGATATGCACTGGCTGGGATGGGGATATGAACATACTTTACCATATCCAAGAAGGAAGTCTTTAGACGATAAGGAGGTTGGTATGAGTAAAAAAAGAAGGTCGCCTGGATGGTTAGGTTGTTGGGAGGCAACAGATTGCGACCAAGAGAAAACAACAGTAAAGCAAGTTTTAGACCTCGAGGATCCAGAAATAAGCAGACGGATCAATGCAATAAAGGATGAAGTCAAGATAGCATATGCCTTGCTTTCAGGTGATATGCCGGATGAATATGGTCTTGAACAAATTGCAATAATGCTCTACAAAGAGCGCTTTAAGGTCAAAATGTGACACAGGCGAAACAGTCCGGATTAGAAGTTCTCAAAGTGGGCATAAAATATTGGGGAATACCTGACTAAAAAGTTGGGCGCAGAATAAACCCTGCGCCCTCCCACACTACCTTGTCTAAAGTTTCTAATAATTAAAAATAAACAAAAAAAATGAAATTTTTAAAAAAAATTATAAAAGTTAAAAAAGAAGAGATAGCGCTGGCGAAACATCGTGCTACATTAGCGGTTTTAAAAAAACGCATCAGTACTATTGCCACGCCTAGACCATTAATAAAACAAAGTTGTCTTATGCTTATTGCGGAAATTAAAAAGAAAAGTCCGAGTCGCGACGTGATAAGAAAAAATATGAATTTTTTGGAGCTTGCTTGTATGTTCGAAAAAAAAGGTAGCGCGGCTATTTCCGTTCTTACTGATCATACGTTCTTTGGTGGTAGCCTGGATATGATTCCAAAAATAAAACAGATAGTCCACATTCCTATATTGCGAAAAGACTTCATAATAGATCCTTATCAAGTGTACGAATCACGAGCACATGGCGCCGATATCATTCTTCTTATTGCAAGAATATTGAAAAAAAAATTGCCAAGTTTTGTACAACTTGCGTTGAAATTAGGACTTCAACCGCTTATTGAAGTACATACTAATAAAGAAATTATGTACATTAAAAATGCTATAAAAAATAATCAGGGAATTATTATTGGTATTAATAATCGTGACCTTGATAGTTTTACGATTGACATGCAGACATCTCTAAAACTCATTGATAAGATACCGAGCTCGTTCATTCGCATTGCGGAAAGCGGTATTCAGAATAGACGGCAACTAACAACAATAAAGAATGCCGGATTTGATGGAGTACTTATCGGGGAAGGATTAGCGAAAAATAAAACACTTATAAATTATTTTAAAAAATGATAAACAAAAAAATAAAAGGATATTTCGGATCTTTTGGCGGACAATTTGTACCAGAAACATTAATGCCAGCGCTCGAGGAACTAGACTTTACTTACCAAAATTTCAAAAGGGATAAAATGGCGCAAAAACATCTTCACGTACTTCTAAAAAATTTTGTTGGAAGACCAACGCCATTATATTTTGCAAAGAGATTGTCAAAAAAGTTGAATACAAAAATATATCTCAAACGAGAAGATTTAGCTCATACAGGAGCTCATAAAATTAACAACGCTCTTGGTCAGGCGCTTCTAGCAATTTCTATGGGAAAAAGGAGAATAATTGCAGAAACAGGTGCTGGGCAGCATGGGGTTGCGGTAGCCACTGTTGCGGCAAAATTAGGACTTCAGTGCGTGATATATATGGGAATAGTTGATATGAAACGGCAAAAGACAAATGTATTTCGTATGAAAATGCTCGGCGCGACAGTCATTCCTGTCTTTTCTGGAAGTCAAACACTTAAAGATGCGATTAACGAAGCGATAAGGGACTGGGTAACTAATATTACTACAACGCATTATCTACTTGGGTCTGTGCTAGGACCACACCCATATCCTACTCTTATACGAGATTTTCAAAAAGTGATCGGAGAGGAAACGAGAAAACAAATTCTTCAAACTGAGGGAAGACTCCCCAATTATCTTATTGCGTGTGTAGGTGGTGGAAGTAATGCCATTGGTCTCTTTTATAATTTTTTACAAGATTCACATGTGCAAATGTATGGAGTTGAAGCAGGAGGATTGGGTATCAAGTCAGGAAAACATGCCGCTCGATTTTCCGGAGGTCGCATAGGCATTCTCCATGGCACCAAGTCTTATGTTTTACAAGACACTCAAGGGCAAATTCGAAAAACATACAGTATATCAGCAGGATTAGACTATCCCAGCATTGGTCCTGAACATAGTCATCTCCGTGGAATAAAAAGAATAAATTATGTTTCTATTAACGATGCCGAGGCCTTAAGAGCGTGTAAATTATTATGTCGATACGAAGGCATAATTCCAGCACTTGAATCAGCTCATGCAATGGCATATATGTTAAAACTCACAAAAAGATTAAAGAAAGACGATATATCAATTATTAACCTTTCTGGTCGAGGAGACAAAGATCTTGACACTATGATTGAAAACTTTAATTTATGAGTAAAATCGAACAAAAATTTAATGATACGCGCAAAAGTAAAAAAATTGCATGTATGCCTTTTTTAGTAGGTGGCGATCCTGATTATAAAACGAGTTTAAATAGATTTCGCCATCTCGCCTACGAATCAGATCTTTTAGAAATTGGAGTGCCATTTTCTGACCCTATAGCTGACGGAATAACTATACAAGAGGCTGATCAGAGAGCCTTAAAAAATGGAGCTACGCCTGATACAATTCTGTCCCTCATATCTGAGTTAAGAAAATTTACTAATATTCCAATCACCTTGCTTATATATGCAAATCTCATACAACAAAAAGGTATCGATGTATTTTATCGTCTAGCACATTTGTCAGGGGTTGACGGGGTCCTTATACCCGATGTCCCTTTTGAGGAATCTGAACCCTACATAAAAGCGGCTCGGAAACATAAAATTGATCATATAGCTCTCATTGCACCAACTACAGATGAAAACCGAATAAAAAGAATAGTACCACAAGCAACAGGTTTTATTTACCTTGTCTCTACGCTCGGAGTAACTGGTATTCGTAAAAAATTACCATCCTCTCTTAATAGTCAAATAGCTAAAATAAAAAAATATACACACTTACCCATCGCAGTAGGTTTTGGCATATCTATACCAAAACATGTAATCGAATTAGAAAAAATGAAGACCGATGGCTTTATCGTCGGCAGTGCCCTAATAAAGCTTATGGAAACCGGAAACACAGAAACAATAAAATTGAAAATTATGAAGGAGTATGTGAGAAAAATGAATGGTTTGTAATTGTTAACAGACGAGGAAAACTACGAAGTTTTCCTGCCACTGATTCATTTTCTAGCGTAGGTATAATTTAAAATAAAAGTCTAATTGGGTGGTATGCCTACGCATACTTTTACAATTCTATAATAGACCTACTGCTCAAAGATTTTCCTATTATAAATTCATCATGAAAACCTTTAAGCGATAGGTCTAATAGTTGTTGCTGGTTTCTTGGCAGTATGGTACAATTAAATTAGTCGATTAATAATTAATAATTCACAAATTGGCTATTGCCTTTGTGACCTAACAAAAATATATGGAAAAACTTTTTCTTGTGCCAATTGTAATCATTGTGCTTATTATATTAAATGGTCTAAGAATCGTTAATCAGTATGAACGTGGCGTTGTATTGACGCTTGGAAAATATACGAGCACAAGACAGCCCGGATTAACATGGATTCTTGTTGGTGTCCAACAAATGATAAAGGTTGATTTGCGTATTACAACTACTGATATTCCCCAACAGGAAGTTATTACGAAAGACAATGTTCCTGTGGGCATAAATGCTGTTGTCTTCTTCCAAGTACAAAACGCAGAAAATGCTATTTTGAACATTAGAAGCTATACAATGGCGGTGTCTCAATACGCGCAGGCTGCACTCCGTGACGTGATTGGAGCTATCGAGCTTGACCCTCTTCTTTCTGAACGTGAAAAAATCGCAGAAGAAGTACAAAAAATTGTAAGCACGGCTACTCAATCATGGGGTATTTTAGTTACAGATATTAAAATTCAAGATATAGAACTTCCGGTTGACATGAAACGCGTCATGGCAAAACAAGCTGAATCAGAGCGAGAACGCCGCGCCATTATTATTAGAGCACAAGGAGAGTTTCAAGCGTCCGAACGTTTAGCGCAAGCCGCTCAAATCCTTAGCTCTGTCCCTGGTGGTATTTCGATGAGAACTTTACAGACAATTGAAAAAATAAATCCGGATCCATCAAAAACCGTAATCTTTGCCCTACCAGTTGAGATCCTCGAAGGATTCAAAACCATTTCTCAAGCTGTAAAACCTAAATAAAATGCTTAATCAAACATTGTTTCAAGTGATGGATTGTTTTTCTATTGAATGCAGAGGAATGATTATCGCAGGACAAGTTACTCAAGGCACGATTAGGAAAGGAATGAAATGTGTCATTAATAATAAAGAATCTAGATTCTTGAAATCGAAGCAGGTAATGGAAATATTGAATTTGTAAACGCAGGATCACCTGCCGGCTTACTTATGAGTAATATAAAAAAGACGATACTGAGAAAGGCAGTATATATCACTTTCAATAAAAATATTATTTAATCTCTTTTAAAAATGATTCTGCCAATTGAGCGGTTTCTGCACTGGCTTGATAAAAACTTTTCCAGACAACGACTATATCTGCGTCATTAAAGATTGCCTGCTGAATTTCTCTTATAGTATCCCCTCCTGCTACGGCAACTAATATATCATAGTTTCCTTTAATCTGTTTAATTTGATAATAGGGAATTTGTTTTTCTTTTGAACGCGTTGTTTCGTCAACTCCCCTATGCAACATAACTACATTAGGAAGTTTTTTTAATTTCTTTAAAACCGAAAGCGCGTTTTCAACATTCATCATGTCAATCATGGAATCAATATTGAATTTTTGACATTCCTCTACAAAACTATCAATTGTTTCAATCGGCGCAACTCCTAGACAGATTGCGGCATTAGCACCAGCACTGGCCATCATCTCTACTTCACACGCAGCTAAATCCGCGCACTTATTGTCTGCCACTATGTAAGCCCCGTCAGGAGCCATTAACCTTATTCTCGACACAGCTTCTGTCCCATATATTTTTATCAAAGGAGTTCCAACTTCAATCAAAATTCTATCCGACGGTGGCAATTGTGAAATAATTTCTCCAGCCTCATCAAGAGTACTATTGAGAGCAACGTGCAGATACTTTTTTCGCTTCTCTAACCTTGTTACTGCTTGCCCAAATAAAACGCTAGACGCTTGTAGCGGTGTAGACACTTTGATTACAGGAATTTCTTCTAAAATCGGCTGATTATTTTTAATAGAATCGCTGCGCCACTTATTTGTGGCTTGTGTACGATTTAAAATATAATCAATAAAAAATTTAGGATAATTTATGAACAATACAATAATTATGCTTACGCAAACCGTTCCAAAGATTGGGTTTACTGCAAACGCAATAATAAGAAAGTACATTATTAAGACCAACGAATTGATTTTTTTGTTTTTTGGAGTTTGCATAATTACTTAACCAATTTCAAAAAATCTTGTGCTAATTTAGCAGTATGCTCAGACGCTTCACAAAAAGAACGCCAGACAACAGCAATATCAGAATCATTAAAAAATGTTCTTACAACATCTCGCTGTGTTTCTCCGCCAGCCACTGATATTAAAACACTGCCATAAGTTCTTTTAATTTGACGGATTTGATTGTACGAGATTTGCTTCTCTTTATTTCTTTCATTTTCATCTACTCCGCGATGTAAAACAACTACAGCAGGAAGTTTCTTTAGTTTCTGTAAAATTTCAAACGGAAATTCTATATTCATCATATCAATCATGGAATCAATGCCTGCATTTTCACATCCCACTATAAATTCGTTTATTGTATCTATCGGCGCTAAACCCAAACAAGTCGCCGCGTTAGCGCCAACTGAAGCAACAGCTACAACTTCTCGCGCGCCTCTATCCATGCATTTTAAATCTGCTACAATATATCCCGGTTTTTGCAATCTTCTACTCCAACAATCTTTTAATGCACGAATACCATTTTGTCCATGCTGTTTAACGAATGGAGTTCCGGCTTCAATAATTACTTTCTCTGAAACGGGAAGCATTGCTATCACCTCTTCCGCCTCACTAACAGAACGATTAAAAGCGATTTGTAAATATTTCAATCTTCTATTTAACATAATTTATATCAATCTTAATTTTTTCCGGAATACTAATGGGAACAACAAATTACGCGCCTTCTGTGAAACTAATCGCGTTTTGAAAGATTTGTAGACCTTGCGGTTGTGCGGTTGTTGATCTACGCCAATTTGGATGTTGGGTTAGCTCTACGAAACGTTCTGGGTGAGGCATGAGACCAAAAATACGACCGGTTTGATCACAAATCCCAGCGATGTTATTTAAAGAACCGTTCGGGTTGGCTGGATAAGATTGAGCTATCTTATAATCTTCGGCATATCTCAAAGCAACAAGATGATTTGCTTCTATTTGTCCGAGCGTCACGTCGTCTGTAAAAAATTTCCCTTCTCCATGCGCAATCTGAAGCTCGATTGGTCCTTCAATGTTTTTTGTAAACACACAATTGCTTGCCAACTCGGGCAATAGAGAAACCCAACGGCACTCAAAACGCCCAGAGTCATTAGCAGTAAGCGTTGCCTGCATATTACCCATATTACGAAACGGTAAAAGTCCTGTTCGCACTAAAACTTGAAAACCGTTGCATATACCGATAACGAGCGTGTCAGATCGTCCGACAAACTCTTCAATCTCTGAACGAAGATATGAAATAAGCTCAACAGCAAGAATCTTTCCAGAAGCAATGTCATCTCCATAAGAAAAACCGCCTGGAATCGCCAGGATTTGATAGTCTCGTAAATTACGAGCCTTTGTCCTAAGCTCGTTGACATGAACGAGTTCTGCCTGACCACCAGCCTTATCAAAAGCATAAGCAGTTTCAGCATCGCAATTAGTACCATCAGCGCGAAGCACACAAATTCGTGGTTTCATAATTTTTTAGCGGCTAGTTAATTTTCACTTCTAAAAGCTAAAAGCTATCAGCTAAAAGCTTACCCATAGAATACATCCTGCATTGGTTTTTGCCAAGCTGTTTTTAAGTCAGCTAAATTGGCTTTGAAAAGTTTTTCTTTACTGTCCGAAACATCAATGACAGTTTCTTCGGTTGTGCTACCTAGAATGCTGGCGCTAATACCAGAAGATAAAATTGCAGACACATCCTCTTCAGCCACCTCAATTAGGAAACAACCTGCCATTTCATTAAATAGAATAAAGTCCACTCTCTCAACTTCAAATACTGGAAGCTTTATTAATGCTCCAACATTACCACCAAAGCACATCTCAGTAAGCGTAACAAATAAACCACCCTCGCTTATATCATGACATGCTAGAATGCGCCCATCTTGAATTAACTTATGAAGATTCAAGAAAACGTTATGGGCCTCCGCTAAATTTATTTGAGGCAAATTATTCCCAACTACACCGTGCGTGTCATAGTAAATAGACCCAGCCATCATGCTAGGATTTAACGATCCTACCAACATAATGGTAGACCCTATGTTTTTAAAATCAGCTGTGATTGTTTTTTTAACATCAGGAATCTTTCCAATTACTGATACACAAAGAACGGGCGGAATATTAATCACCACACCATTTTTTCCTCTATAAGTGCTTGCGAGCGAGTCTTTGCCGGAAATAAATGGAATGCCAAAAGTTTGAGACACGTCCACACAAGCGTCAACTGCGTGATCAAGCGCACCCAATGCTTCTTCGTCTGGGAATGGCCAAGAAAAATTATCAATAAGCCATGCTTCTTTCGGATTACCACCAACGGCCACAAGATTGGCAAGCGCTTCAATGGCTGCCCAAACACTCCCCCAATAAGGATCAATACGATTGAGTATGGGATTAAGTCCATGACTAATAATAAGACCGTATGGTTTTCCTAGAATCGGCGTTAAAACAACCGCGTCATTCGGTCCATCTTTTGCAGCTCCTGATAACGGCGGAAGAGCATTTGTACCTTGAACGCCGTGATCATAGCATCGCAAAATTGGCTCCTTAGAGCACACGTTGCCATGACTGAGCACCTTACCACATGCAGCTACCCAGTCGCTTGGCGATGAAAAACGCGCTTCTTCAAATACTGGCCTTGTCCAATGAGCACGAAGTGTCTTTGCAAGCAGACCATGATGTAGAAACTGCATATCCAGATCGCAAACCGTTGCATTGCCATAAGTAACCATCAAGCGCTGATCACCCGTGAACTCACCAAGCACTGTTGCCTCAACATTAAGATTCTTACAAATATCAAAAACGCGCGCGACATCCGTACTGGCTACAGCCAAAACCATACGCTCTTGAGATTCTGATAACCAAATTTCCCAAGGTGCTAAACCGCTATACTTAAGCGGTGCTTTTTTCAAATCAACTTTAACACCAAGTTCGCTTCCTATTTCACCTATGGCGGACGCGAAACCACCAGCGCCACAATCTGTAATAGCATGAATCAATCCAGCGTCACGACAAGCAACAATGGCATCAACCATACGCTTTTCCTCAATAGCATTACCAATTTGAACCGCGCTCGCATTGACTGACAATGTACGTTCTGTCATTTCACCGCTTGCAAATGTACAACCGTGAATACCGTCACGTCCGGTCCGACCGCCAAGCACAACTACTTGGTCACCAACTTTAGGCTTACCCTTCTGACACTGGCTAACTGGAACGATACCATACGCACCAACAAGCACTGTGGGCTTAGCCATAAAATCCTCATGAAAATGTATAGAACCATTGCTAGTTGGAATACCCATTCTATTACCATAATCACGCACTCCAGCGATTATGCGTCGTAAAAGATAATTTGGGCGCAAACAACCGTCTGGCAATTTCGCCAAATCAAGATCAAGCGGAGCGAAACAAAATATATCTGTTGAAGCAATAACCTTAGCGCCTTGCCCAGTACCCATAATGTCACGAAACACGCCTCCTGATCCAGTCGCGGCTCCTCCGTATGGCTCAATCGCGCTCGGACTGTTATGCGTTTCAACTTTACCGCAAATTGCAAAACCATCATAAAATTCAACTACGCCAGAGTTATCATCGAACGCTGAGAGTACTCCAGATGGAAACAGCTCTACTCCACGTTTAATGCGAGCTATAAGCGACTCTTTTTCTTGCCCGTCAACTACGAGCCGAGACTTAAATGTCTTATGCCCGCAATGCTCGCTCCAAGTCTGGGCAAATGTCTCAATTTCCGCATCGATAGGATCTCTTCCAATTTTATTAAAATACTCTTGGATCGCATGCATCTCGTCAAGATTAAGAAAAAGCTTATCTTTGGAGAGCTCCATGAGCTCATAATCCGTAAATGAACGCATAGGTATAACTGTAATCTCTCCTGGTTCGCCAGATATTAGGAGAGTTTTTGGCAACTCAATGACTATGCGCTCAACTGTTTTATTGACTAATAATCGTTCTAAAATCAATTGAATTTCTGCTGTCGACGGTGTTCCAAAAAAACCATATTCCGTGCTGGAATCTGCGGCGATAAGATTAACAAACCCAAGATCGCGCGACGACTTTAAAATAGAAACCACTTCTGGATTCATTACGCCAGGCTTATACGCCACCTCTATAACTACAATAGCGTCAGCAATCAGTGGCGCATTCAAAGCACTGATCTGGTGTATGCCCTCCACAAAAAGTATTGGCGCAAGACGACTTGCATCATCCGCAGAAACACCTTCTAAACGATAAACCCGAGCTGTTTTTACTTCAGTCACACTTATAACTCCAAGATTTTTAATTTCCGACAGCAAATTATTGCCACGAGTATCAGCCCCATCTTTTATTCTTACACGTATTGTTTGAATCATTGGTTAATGTTTAAAAAGTTAACAACTTGTCAGATATTACTAGAACTTACATATTTGGATGCAGTTCCTTGTAGAATATAGAATTTAGTTATAAGACGTTTTCCATTTTTAATCTTTCCCCTATTCCACATTCAATATTCCATATTCTATATTCTATATTTTTGTTTCATGCTTTTCTTGATTTTTTATTCTTTCCATAATTCATGATTCGTAATTCACGAGCCTTGCGAGCCGCAGATTGCAATGGCTAACGCGTCCGCCACATCATCTGGCTGTGACATGCTTTTTAATTTTAAAACCGTCTTAATTACTTTTTGAATTTGTTGCTTGTCAGCTCGTCCATATCCTGTCAAAGCCTGTTTTACTTGCAATGGAGTAAAATTTAATGTAGGAATATTGGCTTGAACAACTGTCAATAATATCGCACCCAAAGCTTTACTTACCGCTATTCCAGTTTTAACATTTTTATAGAAAAAAATATCTTCATAACACACCAGATTCGGCTTGAATATTTTTAGCAGTTCAACTAGTTTAATATTGATTAGTTTTAGACGCTTTTCAAAGGCTAAACCTGCTTCTGTTTCAATAATTCCACAATCAACCATCGAAATTTTTCCTCCAGCTACGGCTATTATACCATACCCAACTCTAGCATAGCCCGGATCAATACCTAGGATGACTCGCTTATTTTTACTCATAAGCTCACGAATTAAGAATTATGGATAAACCAATAAATCAAAATTAAATTTAAAATTCCAGAGCCATAATTCATAATTCAACATTCAACATTCGTGTAACATTGCTTCACGTCTGCCAAGTCGTCTAGTTCGTCTAAAAACTTATTGATGGTATTTTTTTCTTCTTCGTTAGTAAACGATACTGCCTCTTTTGGAACAAATTCCAAAGAAGATTCTTCTGGTGATAATCCAACCTTTATTAAATTATTTTGCACTGTTTGTAAATTTTGCGGCGCGGTATAAATAAAAATATAATCTTCGAATTCGTGAAAATCATCCGCCCCTGCTTCTACGATTTTTAATTCTAATTCGGCGGATATTTTATCCTTAATCTTAATCATCCCGACATGATTAAAATTCCAAACTACGCTATTTTGACCACCCAAGGCGCAACCATGCCTAAGAAAAACATTTTTAATCTCACCTAATGTTCTATTTTTATTATCGGCTAATGCTTCCACTAGAACAAAAATCCCAAATGGCCCGAAACCTTCATACATAACCTCACTCAATATACTATCTGAACTGTCTTTAGCTTTATTGATCGCACGTTCAATATTATCTTTTGGCATGCTAGCTGATCGTGCCGCGTCTACTGCCATTCTTAACTTAAAATTAGCAGACGGATCAATGCCACTTTTAGCAGCAATAGTAATATTACGACTCAATTTAGTAAACGCAGAACCACGTTTTGCGTCAAGTATAAATTTTTGTCTTTTAGTAGTTGCCCACTTAGAATGACCAGACATAGCACATGATAATGGATAATGGATAATTCAAATACTCATTGTTAATTGTCCATTGTCAATTACCCACTATCTTATTTGATTTGCTCATAAAAAACAAGTCGTTAATAAAAGCTGATAGCTGATAGCTTTT
>Ga0213870_1001142_pt1 | contig 12149 bp, 11 predicted proteins | sample WICALVC2017_Meta_FD_160119 | JGI IMG/M metagenome (GOLD analysis project Ga0213870, IMG submission 160119) | Freshwater microbial communities from subterranean cave lake in Wind Cave National Park, South Dakota, United States - WICALVC2017 | ecosystem: Environmental > Aquatic > Deep subsurface >... | reverse complement strand
AAATATTAAAAAATAGAAAGGAGGTGATCCATCCCCACCTTCCAGTAGGGATACCTTGTTACGACTTAGTCCCCATCGCCAAGTTCGGCTTCACCCCGTAAATTTGGGAAAAATTTACTAAGTAAATTTTTAACTGCCTGTGATACAAGCATCCCAAATTTACGGGGCATCGGCCGCCCTCGACTTTGTTGGCTTGACGGGCGGTGTGTGCAAGACCCGAGAACGTATTCACCGCGACCTGCTGATTCGCGATTACTACCGATTCCGCGTTCATGGAGTCGGGTTGCAGACTCCAATCCCAACTGAGGCGAAATTTCAGAGATTTGCTTGGCATCGCTGCCTTGCGTCCCATTGTTCTTCGCCATTGTAGGATGTGTGTGGCCCACGGCATAGGCGCCGTGCTGACCTGACGTCGTCCTCACCTTCCTCCCCGACAAACGTCGAGGCAGTCTCGTTTGAGAAATATAACAAACGACAAGGGTTGCGCTCGTTACCCCACTTAAGGGAACACCTCACGGTACGAGCTGACGACGGCCATGCAGCAGCTTTGCTATCATTCTTGCGAATTGCTCTCCGTTTCTGGAAAACTGTACGATAGCATGTCAAACCGTGGTGAGGTCTTTCGCTTCGTCTCGAATTAAACCACATGCTCCACCGGTTGTGCGGGTCCCCGCCAATTCCTTTGAGTTTTAGCCTTGCGGCCGTACTCCCCAGGCGCCCTGCTTAACGTGTTAACTTGCGACACTGATCCCGCAAAAAGCGCGAATATTCGCGCGCTTAGCGGGACCAGTATCTAGCAGGGATGCGTTTACGGCTAGGACTACGCAGGTCTCTAATCTGCTTCGCTCCCCTAGCTGTCGTGCCTCAGCGTCAAGAGTCGGTTAGCTTCCTGCCTTCGCTCTTGGTGTTCCTTTCGATATCAACGCATTTCACTGCTACACCGAAAGTTCCAGAAGCCCCACCGACCTTCTAGCCTATCCATCTCTCACCCGGGACCCCGTTAAGCGGGGCCATTTAAAGTGAGATGCAATAGGCCGCCTACGCGACCCTTTACGCCCAGTAAATTCGGATAACGCTTGCGCCCTACGTATTACCGCGACTGCTGGCACGTAGTTAGTAGGCGCTTATTCTTCCCCGATCGAATCGGGAACAAAAGAGGTTTACACCCCGAAAGGCTTCATCCCTCACGCGGCGTCGCGCGGTCAGACTTTCGTCCATTGCCGACGATTCCCGGTTGCTGCCACCCGTAGGTGTATGGCCCGTATCTCAGTGCCATTGTGGGGGTACACGCTCTCACGCCCCCTACCCGTCGTAGCCTTGGTGAGCCATTACCTCACCAACAAGCTGATAGGAGTAAGGCTCCTCCCATAGCGGGCAGTTACGCCCTTTCCCCTTAAATTTGGGAAAAATTTATACAATAAATTTTTATTGCTTGCATAAGCAAGCTCCCAAATTTAAGGGGTTATGCAGGATTACCCCGTCTTTCGACGAGATGTCCTTCACTTTGGGGTAGATTCCTCACTATTACTCACCCGTCCGCCATTACCTCGCGCGAAGCGCGAGAAATTCAAAATTTAAATTTTAAAATGCAAAATTCAGATAGTTATATATAAAAAAATTTCCTTAATTTTAATTTTTGCATTTTGTTTACCCTGAAAATTGATCACAATTTTTAGGGATATTTGAATTCCTTGTGCTCCGCACAAGATCATTCGACTTGCATGCCTAAGGCACGCCGCCAGCGTTTATCCTGAGCCAGGATCAAACTCTCAAAAAAAAATTCCTACCACTTCCTGATTGTCAAGGTGCTTGTAAAGACAAAAAACCCGCCAAGAAGCGGGTATTTTGACTTCTTGGTGTTTTTGTTAGGCACTCACATCACTAAAAATTCGTACACCATGCGCACTATACCAGACACGCGCGGTGTTTGTCAATGTTTTCTACGGTCCGTCACGATGCTATAAACCGACACGAGCGCACCTGACAGAATGAGTAGTAATGAAAATCCCATAATTGAAGCTGTCGTTTCTCCGCTACCAGCGCGTGGTAGTTGGGTAGGCAGCGGTACCTGGGTGGGTTGCGGCGTGTTTCCCGCTGGCACGGTAGGAGAAGGAGTTGTTATGGGAGCCTCCACCACATAAATACAGTTATTTACATCGGATAGTATATTGGAAAGCGTGGAACCATCTTTTTTGCCCCATACTTTGGCTACTCCCGGAGTCGTATCATCGTCTGGTTGGAAAAATTGAAAGTTAAATTGGGCTTGACCGGTGGCTATGGCTTTAAAGTTAGCTTTACCAACAGGTGTATTTCCGGTAAATGATGGTTGGGCATTGCCATAATCGACAGTGATTTTCCCCAAAGTATTATCAATGGTATTGGTTTGTGGCGTTCCCCAATTGGTAACACTAGTGATAGCGGTTGATTGGATTGTGGCTGCCTCCAGAACTGCGGTATCAAAAAGAGCTACAACATTGGCACCAAAGGTCTCAAATGTCCTGGTATCAAGCACGTATTCGATCGTAAAGGTATCTCCAACTGTAAATGTCCCCGTAGATGGAGTGCACTGCAGATTGGAAGAAGTTGCAAACACAGTGGAAGGTGCCACCGATACAAAGATCGTTATGCCCAAAAGTGTAATAATACAGGCAAATAGTTTCGCCATTAAAAACTCACGGTAAGATCTTGGGTAGTAAACGGAACTTGGGATTGTGTCTCTTTGGAAAAGACCGATGTAGCATCCCCCATCGTCTCAAAAGATAGAGAGGTGTACACATCTTTGGTACGAGCAACTATCTGAAAGGTAGCGACAATACCATTTGTTACGGCTTGATTACCGTTTGTGAGTGCGGAAAAAGTAAACGTGCCATCCTCACCAACTAATCCACCGGTCGTGGTAAAAGCAGGCCCGGCTATCAAGCTAGTTGGCAAAATATCTATGGCAAAATTATCAAAATGTACCGTTACGTCAACTCCCGCAACAGCAATTGGTGAGGATACTGCGACAGAAACAAAATCAGGGGTGGTATACAAAAGTGATAACGTCGCACGATCGCGATTGGCCCGTGATTGCCGACGTGACCGATAAGAACCGTCTGAAATGGTCACCCCCGCTAGTATGACCGATACGACAAATACAGTTAAACCCAAATACAAAGGTAGACGCACAAAGGGCCTCATGAAACCATTATGAGGATAATTGTGGTACGTTGTCAATCCCGACATCAATTCGTTTTCTTGTCTTCTTTGGGGATGTCCATTTTTTGTTCTTGTTTGACAGACGGTGCTTCTGCCTCCTTTTTACGCTCGGGTACCTCAACCATTGTTTCTTCCTTTTCTTCCTCCATCTGTTTTTTCACTTTTTCAGATACTTTCTTCTCCATCTCCAGCTCTGCGGCAATAGCTTTACTTGCCTCAAGTTTTGCTTTCACGTAGGTAGCCACCTCGCTATCTGAGAATCCTCCCAACAACATGAAGGGCAATATCTCTGCGACTTCTGAAAGACCTTTCTGCTTCAGTTGTGGATCACGGCTCCCCAAAAGATCCACGATGTTTTGCAGTTTCTTTTGCTCAGATACCACCCACATCTCACGGGTTTTCACACTCTCCGTCACTGGTACAGGCGATTCACGGTAGTGATTGATCCACATCTGTCTAACCTCTTCATAGTCATCCAGAGTTACAGCGGGTGCGGCAGTAGGTTGTCCGCCTGCGGCTGATACTGTTTTCATCTCTTTGTGCTTGTTGGCGATCGTTTCTACTTTGGCTTCGGTTACTCCTGTCTCTTGGGCGATGTTTGATACTACAGCGGCCGTAACACGCTCTTCTTTGGAAAGGCGTTCTATCACCTCTTTGACTTTAGTCTCAGAAACTCCGGTCGTCTGGGTAAGTTCACGAGTCAATGCCTGCATGGGCGCGGCAGTTTTCTCTTTGATTTCTTTGTGCTTGTTGGCGATCGTTTCTACTTTGGATTCGGTTACTCCTGTCTCTTGGGCGATTTTGACCACAACATTGGCGGTGATTTCGCCGCTTGCGGGTAGCTTTGTCAATACCTCTTTGACTTTTGTCTCAGAAACTCCGGTCGTTTGGGCAATCTCATTTGCAATGGCGGTAGTGGTGATTTTGGTGTAGGTATTTTGTGCTACGGTCACAATCCTGTTTACTTGTGACTCATCAAGCGCAAACTCTTGGGCGATGGTGGTAGTGAGGCTTGCCGGTATGGTACCCACGACCGGTATACGAGAAAGTACTGCCTTCACGGTTGCTTCCGGCATCTTCACCTCTTGAGCAACGGTGTTGGTAAATTGCTTCTGACTTTGGGATTGAGTTTCCGCATGCGCTGCTGATACGATGTGCTGTACTTGAGATGTAGTAAGATTTGTCTGTCTGGCAATCGATTGTTCTTGTGAAGGTGAATACACCTGTGAGGTCGAAACCTGTTGCAATACTTGTTTCACCGTTTCCTCAGGAATATTGACGGTCACCGCGACTTTGGGGGCAACTTGTGCAACGTTTAGTTCTCTTGTGATTTCTTGGAAATACCCTTGCCGGCTCACTTCGCGTGACGGCGCAAACATTGCCTGGGTAAACATCGGGGCAGCAACCACCCGTCTCTCACCTACTGTTACCACTTCCTTTGCAAGTTCTTCAATTTTATTCTCACCAGCCATAAGAATGGTTTGTGCGGTGCGATCCCCGGCAGTAGCACGAGACTGAAGCTCAGATTTTATTGTTTCAAAGTGAGAACGTTCGGAGGGAACTGATAGTCTCTCTGCTGAAGTCACTTTTCTTAGGTTTTCCTGTACTTTTGAGCGTTCGGCGGTATTCAACTCCATACGGGACACGTCGGAGAGTCGATTGACCGATATATTCATAGCTCGTGCTAACTCTTGTGTACTTGTTTGTGACACGTGTTTGATGTCTTCAATGCGTGTTTTTTGCATCTGGGATACGCTCGTTCGTGTGACTTCTCTTACTTTCTCCTCAATGCGCTGTCTAAACGGTAGATCCACCGCACGCACCGTAGTTCCAGATGGAAGCGTTGGTCCGGGAGTAGGTGGTACCGGGAATTGCCGCATGCGGTCAAAGATAGATGCCAGGGTCGCACCGGCTGAAGCGATCCCCGCACAGCAGTAGTCTCGGAATATGCGAAGTAAAAGCCATGGGAGGATGATTGCCGCCCAAAGCATAATAAGTGCAATTACATATTCGGCATACGTATCTATATAATTTGCACTGTTACCTGGAGACAATGTCTGTGCAGGTCCACCATACAAAATATTGATCGATGTGCGATAAATCTGTCCGCCGGGAGTATTCACTCGGGAGAAATCAAAGGGGAAGGGAATTCCTGAAACCCATATACGGGTAAGAGCTGCCAAGAAAAGCGCCATCATGGGACCGTAAAATAACCACTGGAAAAATACACCGATCCAAATCCAGCCTACATTTCTGATAAACACAAACGGCATAAGTAGTGCCAGGAAAGGCGCAATGATAAGAAGAAACCATAGAATGACAGTGCGCAAAATGATGATGACCGCCATGGCAAAATACGACATAGAGGTGACCCGAATCAAAAATAGAGACGTATTGACCATCTCACGTTGAATAAGACTGGTATCACGATATCCTTCAAAGGTGACGTAGTTGGCCTCAGAATTGCCAGCCCCGGCAAAAATCACATTAAAAAGGTCTCTTCCTCCCACATTTTCGATAAAAAACCGCATCGTCACATCGCTTAACTGAATAAGCCCAATGATGACAATATACGAGAAGGTAACATAGAGTAAGTATCCTGCTATTTTGAGAAACACTGACGGTATATTGAGGCCAAAAACTGGCGACGTGATACCGGAGAATATAGGTCCTATTGTATTATTTCTTCTCGCAAGGATTAGGCTTAAACCAAATGCGACAATGACAAGGACGATAAAGACATAGACGATGTTTCTGGATACCGCCCACATTTGGGTAAGAATTCCTGCACTATGAATGCCGGGATGAGAAAATACCCACCACAGTAATTGCCGAGCTCGATCGGCGTTTCTTCCAACTTCTGTCACCTCAGGATCAAACTCCCATTGTGCGGTGGTGGTCGTACCGATTTGCAACCCACCCGTTCCTGTCGGAGTGGGGGTTTGTGCAGCGGCAAGGTGAGGATTTCCCAGTACGCCAAAAAGGAGAGTAATAATTGTAAGTAATGACAAGAGAAGCCTACGAGCAGGCTGAGAGGGCATAGTATTTAAAGACTACTGATTTACACAAGTCTTGTCAATCACTGATTCCGCTCTGATTCCCGCTCGGTGGTACCGATGTGCAAAGCTATTCCACACCTAGTGTGGAATCCTATTGGCACATCGGGGTTTACGAATTTCGATACTATAACTTTTCAATGAGTTTATACAGAACTATTCCGCATGAAACCATCACATTGAGCGATTTATTGATACCGTACATGGGGAGTTCGACGATCACGTCGGCAATTTCCAACACTTCATTTGATACTCCATAGGTCTCATTACCAACGACAACTGCGACAGGAAACTCAACTTGCAACTTCGATAATGGAATGCTTTTTGCGTGTTGTTCAACGGCAATAATAGAACATTGTTTCATTGCTTCATTGTTACACTGTTTAACGGCCTCCATGGCGTTTTTTGAATATTGCCATGTGACCCACCTCCAGGTATTGATGGATGCTTTTTTAATCCGTGGATTAGGCGGTGTTTCAGTATCCCCACAAAGATATACTTTTTCAGCTGCAGCAGCATCGGCCAGTCGGAAAATAGATCCAATATTGTAGGTATCCAATACATTATCCAAAATGATGTAGATCGGATTTTTCTTTATCTTCTTTGCCACTTCAGAATCAACTTCTTGTGTCCTCAGTTGTTGTGCATTTAGCTTGATCATATTTTGTACATAAAGTGAAAATGTATTAATACATTTTCACAAAGGCTCTGTAACGGTGTTTTTACGTGTTACCCTATTCATCAGTATGACACTTATTACGATAAGAACTCCACCAAATAATTCTTTAAATGTTGGAAACTCTGCATACAAAAAACTCCCCAAAATAACTCCAAACACAATTGCTATAAGTGAAAGATTGCCGGCAGTCACTGCGTCCAGTTTTGAAAATCCATAATTGGTGGTATACAAAATGCCTACATTTAATACTCCACCGGTGACAACGAGAAGTATATTTTTCAACGTCCAGCCGTACAAAGGAAGAGACTCACCGATAAACAAAGAAAGCATAAAAAGCATAAGTGCACCAATTATGTGCATAAGTTGAGTAATTTGTGCATCACTGACGTGAGATGAATGAAATCGACGCATGACATTTCTGAGTGCAAAAAAGACAATCGCACAAAAAATTAAAAATTCTCCCTTCCCTACAGCTCCAAAACCAGAAACATCTTTAATTGAGATTACTGCCGCCCCTACAAATGAGAGAAACAACAAAAATACTTTGGTGAAAGTCACTGATTCTTTCAAAACGATAAAGCCTAATAGTGAAGACATAGGTATGGAATCGATAAACACTGCGTTAGCAAGCTTTGCCTGTGTAAATCCAGAAACCCACAGTGGAGCTCCAATCATAAATCCAAGGATAGCTCGAAAAATTATTAGTCTCCATTCTATAAGCGGTATTTTTTGTAGTTTTTTCCTTCCTAAAGCTTTGTGAAAGATTATTGCCCCTACCAGCGATGCTACCGCTAAGCGCAAATAAATTTGCTGAAACAGCGTAAACGAGGCAGATAGTTCTCGGGCAACAACGCCCATTAACACTGAAAAAAAAGCGAGAAGAAGTATTGCGAAAATCCCTTTATTTCTTGAGTTTTCTATCCACATAATCGAAGCATTGTACCGCGACCCATCCCATGATTGTGCCGATGAGTGCGCCGTAAATTATATCTGAAGGGAAATGAAGTCCGATGTAAATTCGAGAAAGCGCGATGATGGTGGCAAATCCAAAATGGAAGGGTGTCAAAATTGGATATTGTCGGGATAATACAAAAGCAATTGCAAATGAAACCGCAGCGTGTGATGAGGGAAATGCGAAGGAGGATGAAGAACCAAATGCCTGTATGACAGCATCGGGAATGATAGATTCCGGCCGCGGTCTTTGGAAAAGTTCTTTAAGCAGAAGTTCACTGACTATGTAGCTAGCTGAAAACGAGACGATTATAGAAGCAAATAATATTTCACGCCGTTTTGTAATAATAAATTGTTGAAGTACTACAAGCAGCCACCATACACCCACTACTCCAAATCCCCACAGGCCACCAGCGAGTGCATCAAGTAATGACGCATGTGGAAGTGAGTTTATCCAGATGAAAAGTTGATAATCAATCGATGTCAAAATTGCAAGCATTAAGACATTATAACTTTATCTTGTCAAAATTCGAAGCACGAAATCCAATAAATATGTCATTCCGAGTGAAGCGAGGAATCTCTCAGCTTGTCTGAGAAAATCGCACATTCGTGCGAGATCCCTCACTTTATTCGGGATGACAAAAACAATTTTATGGTGTTGGAGTATTACTCGGAGACGGTTTGGCTGTGGGCGAACTTGTCGCTTTTGGCGTTGCCGATGGGGTAGCTGATTTCTCTGGAGTCGGCGACGCTTTTGCCGTGGGCTTGGCAGTGGCTGTCGCTTTGGCTGCTTTGGGTGTGGCCGATGGAGTTGCTGTAGGACTAAGAGGTTCTGGGGTGGGCGTCATAAAGATGACTTCAAATGACGGCGTGGGAGGGATGGGTGAAACCATCGACTGCCTTCCCTTCACCCAGAGAAAGATCCCGCCACCCACTAACGCGATGATAATGACAGGAATGACAAGCACGAAGTAGTTAGGTCTATGTCGATCGAGGTAGGAGGTGTCCATCGCTTCACATTATAGCAGTATCTTGAAAGCGCAACAATCATGGACAAAAACTGAGAGAATAAACTTGTCCTGCTTCTTGGGGATTCGCAAACTGAGGAGTAGTGATCTTCACATCCAATTTACATGCTGCTTCTTCATTAATCCCCAGTGCGCGAAGAAAATCTCTCTCGGCCTGTATGCGAACGCTAGTAAATGGCGATCGTCTGATAGAAATAAGAAATTCTCTCATGTCGGGCAAATATACGAGATGGAATCCGGAGTCTGTGGAAAACTGCACGTCACCTTCATTATTTATATTTACTGCATCATTGTAAATATTACGTATAGTTACGCCGTCAACATTGATCTTACTACCACTTGGTATCGATGGTATTGTTTCTTTAGCCGTAGTCGGAATAATAATACTTGTGGGGATCACCGGCTGTTTGGGAATTGGTGTCTGTTCACGATTTGAAAGCACAAGCAGAAAAATGACAACTAATAGTGTACCCACTCCAAATGCTAATCCTAATGCTATTTTTTTATTGCTATCCATACGTTACATCTGTTTGAAGACAAATTTTTCTGCTGGGATGTCACCATACCCTTGGTTCACTCTCCATGTTTCAAATGCCGCTTTACCCTGCTGGAAAGATCCTAATATACTGACTACAAAAACATATTCTTGATAGTCATATTCAATACTAAATTGTGATTCAACCACTGGAAGTCGTGATCTTAGATCAAATGCCTGATTTATTTGTTTTCTCTCCGTCTCCGTTGTCTCGTCAGGTCCGGCACCCGTAAATTCAGGGATTTCCTCTATAATTGCGTCTTCTTGTATGGACGGCACTGCGGATGGTCGCGAGGTTGGAATTACTCTTACTAGTGTGGGCGTAACGGTAATCGGCGGATATAGGGGCTTTATCTTTTTCCCATTTATGAAAAAAACGAGTCCTGAAATCAGGATTACAATCACAACTGCAAGTAGTACTGACGATAAAATTTTAATCTTGTTCATACATTCTTAACTATAAACTTGCGTCCTCTTCTCTACAAGTGGAATGCCCAAATGGTCTTGTACAATTTCTGCGCGGGATAACCGTTTCTGTCTTTAATCAAATCCTGATCCATGGGAATTGCCCTTGGTCGCTGGAATATGGGGTCATAACCATACCAGGGATCCATCACCATTATCCGTCCATCGGGGGTGACTTCGGTAATCCAGAAAAAGTGCCCTATTCCATTGATATTTGCTCCCGCCATAATTTGTGATCCGTTTTGTATATAGGTGCGCATTTGATCTTTTACAAATGTCGTAAGCGGTTGGCCTGGTTCTGCTGCAGAGTATATGGGGTCGGCGCGGAAACCGAATCGTTTAAAAATAGCAATTGCCTGACCCATACTGGATAAACACGATGGCTGATTGGGATAGAAGTCATTGATCACCTTCTCAGGTGTGTATGATCTGTCAACATATGTAGAGAGAATCATGGCCACCGTCACCGGACCGCACGCTGCACGTTGTACTGTACACTGTTGGGGAGGCGTTGGTGTCGGTGGATAATAGAGACGATCAAAAGGCAGTTGTGCCCACGGTGATGCTCTCTGTGAATAATATATCAATCCACCTGCCACAGGTACCGGTACCGACGGCGTAGGTAACGGATTATAAATTTTGCATACACTTGCCGCAGACCATGGTTTCCAATTTAGTCCGCCACCTGACAAATTCCAGGCAAATTCTATATTTTTTACCGGATTAGTATAAATACCATTTACGTATGTACGTGTTGCGGGGTCATATGTTCCAACACATTCCTCCAATTTTGTGCGATCAAGGATTGTGCAGGATTGAGGCCAATTGTCGCGAAGGGCCCCAGGACAGCGAGATGAAACAAGAAGATTGATTTGAAAAAGCCCCACACTATAATCTCTTGTGCGATATGCTGCATTTGGCTCAAGACAAGAGTCATTTAGAGCAAATGGATCGCCACCGCTTTCTTTCATACAAATTTGCGAAGCATTTTGGATGCTTCCAGGCGGAATCTGAGATGGCGGGATATTCAGATCCTTTACCAGTACACTTTCTATATAACTTGGTGCACATTTTCCTGTACCGGCAGGACAGATACCGACGATTGGCGGACCACCTGTAGGTACCGATGGAAGTGTTGGAGTCGGTGTACGCGAAGGAGACGGAGTGGGTGTCGCGGTCGGGGGGGTATACAGTTGCGCCACCAATTCCGGACATACGCTATGGGGAAGCGCGTCGCACTCGCGAAACGCATACGCATTGGTCATAGGGTCAACACCTACGGGAAACCCCAATACGTTGGAAGTTTCACTACCCTGCGCCAGTTGTGACGTATCTCTCCCCCATAGCGCGAGTGTATTTTCTGCGACGTTGGGGGGCACTTTTGAATTGGCAAAGCGTAATGCCTCTACATTCCCTGCATCCCGAATACCCAAAAGATCACCGAGCCACTGTGCAAAAAATGACCCGACATCTTGCGGTACCGGAGTAGGTTCGCATCCGGTCGCACCGCAAGCTACGGTATAGCCCGTGGCTGCGTTATCCAACGCACTCGAATTGCCCGATGATTGAGTGGTTGCCTGCACTGAGCCTTGAGACTGAGTTGCAGCTTGGCGTGCGGCAGGCGTAGTCGTAGGCTGACTAATTGGTGTGATACCAATCAGTGGAAGTATGCTTCTATTATGTCTATCTAGTTTACCTAGAATATCAAGATTGGTTCCTGAAGTATGGGTAAGTGCATCCTTTAGATCCTGAAACCAATCGGCCTGGACGGGAGTGGCAAAGAAAAAAAAGTAGATGGAAGGTAGAAAAATTAGTAGAAGTAGAAGGGACAGGTTTCGTTTCACGAATCTAGTATAGCAAATCGCAGGTATTTGATATATTGGTCTCTAATATGGACTTTCTAATATGGTATCTTTACTATCGACTTTCTACCATGGTCTCGCTAATAGATGTAATTGACGTAATTCCCGATGTGCAAAGCTATTGCACACCTAGTGTGGAAAGGAGGCTGCACATTGGGGATTTAAAAATTCACAGAAATTAAACAGAAAGTTTTGGATTTTATCCACAGCTGGCTGATTGATTTTGCCTGCCCTGCCTTTGGCAGGCAGGCTTTTTCATAAATGTGGTAGTATGGGCATATATGGAATTCCTTGATCAGTTTACCTTTGATGGTCAAGTACATCTTAACCTACACCCAAAAAAGCTTTCAGAAAACGCGGTAGCGAGAAATGAAG
>Ga0213870_1001141_pt1 | contig 12149 bp, 14 predicted proteins | sample WICALVC2017_Meta_FD_160119 | JGI IMG/M metagenome (GOLD analysis project Ga0213870, IMG submission 160119) | Freshwater microbial communities from subterranean cave lake in Wind Cave National Park, South Dakota, United States - WICALVC2017 | ecosystem: Environmental > Aquatic > Deep subsurface >... | reverse complement strand
ATTCCATTGGTATGTCGTAGATTAACACAAATTCCATAACTTCCACCAAAACATAATGTCCGATATCGGACATATAAACTTTTCTGTACTGAAGTGTTTACATTAAAACATGGAAATCAGATCTTACATTCCCTCAGATTACGACCAGTTAAAACAATTGCTGATAACTTGCAATCTGTTCGACAAATCTTATGACACCGAAGATAAACTAAGGAACAAAACTCCAGAAGGTTCTATCATAGTCGCTGAAGACAATGGTAAAATTGTAGGATGCATCTTCTTCACTTGGGATGGCTGGGATTCTTCTCTGTACCGATTAGCTGTTCATCCTGAATATAGAAAAAAAGGTTTGGGAACCAAATTATTAGAAGAGGCTGAAAACAGATTGAAAAAATTAGGAGCTGATACAGCTAGTCTTAGAGTTCATGTCGATAATAAAGAAGCACTAAAATTCTTCAGAAAAAGAGGATACTCTGCCAACTGGGGACCTTATTGGGATATTAAAAGGAAGCTTTGAAATGCCTATGTTAAATTTTGATCAAGTTGTTAAAGTTAAATAATTAATCTACGTTTTACTAAGCATGGCCCGTTATCTTTTTAACTTGAAAATAGAACCCAATTACTTACCAGAACCTATACCGGAAGAGAGAGAAGAAAAATATCGTGAGACCATTCGATTACTGAAATCATTAGGTGTGATGGGTTGGTTTAGTATCCAAGAAAACGGTTTAATGATTCCAGGGCACACAAATGGATTAGAAACAAAAATGGCTCGGTTTGATATTTTTGATAGAGAAAGGATGCCTAACATTGATTTTACAGATCCTGAAGACAGAGAAAGAATAATCAAGACTGCTCCTCAAGGATATTCAGGGGTGATATCCAGTTTTATTCGTTTGTTACTAGCTAGAGGAGTTGGCGATTCACAGAAAATGACTGACAAAATCGTAGAAGGAAATGTAATGACACCTTTGGGAAGACAATCCTTACACATTCATTATAGAGGCGGTGGACTTGATTACATGGAAGAAAAACGTTACGGAATGACGCAAAGAGGTATGTTCCTTGGAGGCATTTCAAGAGATTTTGAGGTTTATAGACATTTAAGACAGTAACCTAATTATGATTGATGAACAAAAAGCAACTTGAAATAATTCTTTCGAAATTGAAGCCTATACAAAATCCAAAACCTACTCTCGAGCAGTATACAATTCCATCCGATCTTGCCGCGGATATACTTCATTTCGCTCATCTGAACGATGACATAGAAGATAAGGTTGTATTTGATTTCGGATGCGGCACCGGAAGATTGGCTATAGGTGCATCATTGCTTGGGGCGAAAGAAGTTGTAGGAGTTGACAGTGATTACAAAGTTTTAGAAACTGCCGAGGAAAACTTGCATTCGATAATATCAGGGAAGATGGCTGTAAAAGGTTCAATCAAGTTCATCCAGTCGGATATAAGTGATTTCTCTGGCAAATGTGACACCGTCATACAGAATCCGCCTTTCGGGGTACAGAAGGAGCATGCAGATAGGGTATTTCTAGAAAAAGCGTTGGAATGCGGGAAGAAGATATACAGCCTACATAAGAATGGCTACGAGAAGACTAAAGAGTTCATTACAAAATTTGTCGAAAGTAAAGGTGGTAAAGTTAAACAGGTGATGCCATATAAATTTCCGATTCCACATTTATTCAAGTTCCATGACAAGCCTGTGAAAGAGATTAGCGTGGATCTGTATATGATTAGGGGGAAAAATTGAAACTTAATTTTCTTGATTGCTACTTACTTTATTTTGATTTGAAGACTCTTCCGCATCCTGAATGAGTTTGCGGTAGTAAGTTTTACGTTTTTTCATACTTGTGTATATATCTCGCCTAGGCGAATGTTCACTTAACCATAATACATGTACTTTGTCCTCGTCAGACCAGTCTTTTTCTGGAATAATCTCAATTAAAAATCTAAGCGGTATATCACTCTTTTCATAAATGCCAACAGAACATTTTTCTGCATTCAAATAGGTGGTAGAATTATAACCTCTTTCTCGGAGAACTGGTGAAATGACATCTTGAAGATACTTTGTGCTTCTTTTAATTTGACGGGCCTGTTCCGGTGAAATGACACCCCATAATTTCAATGTACCTATCGGATCGAGCGTTTTGTCATCTGGCAGAGGTATCCCGTACATCGTGTAGGAATTCATGAGATTAGTTATATGCTAAGAGATTTAAGGATAAGTAATTTTAAAAAAATGCGCCCCAGAAGAGACAAATTCAAACTGTGGTCATTAGCCACTAGCTTTTCGAACTCTTGACCTTCTCGTGTCTGCGTAAGCATAACAGCGAGCTGCTCTACCTACTGAGCTTTAAACCCGATCTTTGTGAGATTACCGGGGCTTTTTAGAGCTCTGGGGCATTAAAGAATACTATAGTGAATTTAAATATATTATCATTAATTGAATTTATGAAAATAGGCATTTGTGCAAGCATGGTCTTCACAGACAAGATGCTTGAAATTAAGAAACAACTAGAAAATATGGGTCATGAATGTTTTATTTCAAGCTTTGCGGACGACTATGCTGGAAAACCTGAGGATGAAATAGAAAAACTCAAATCGTTTCACAAGCATGAAAAAGATGCTATACGTGAATTCTGGGAGAAGATTAAGTTGAGCGATGCTATATTAGTATTGAACTATGACAGAAAAGGTATAAAAGATTATATTGGTGGCAATACGTTAATGGAAATTGGCTTCGCTCATGTGCTGAACAAAAAAATATTTTTAATGAATCCGATTCCGGAAATCGAGTATTATAAAGATGAAATAGCAGCTGTCAAACCTGTCATAATTGATGGAGATTTGGCTGAAATTAGATAAGTTTCTTAATTAGCTATTTTACTTACTTTTCTTCCCCTTCTAATTCAACAAATGGTATCTCTATAAGACCAGTGGGGTGTCTGGTGTATGTAATTGTATCATCAGACTGGTCAATTTTAGCTCCTAGTTGCCGCAACACTATCCTTCCGAGTAAGTTTTTACGCCCGCCTATAATAACAACTGCTGGTATTTTATAGTTTTTAACTTCGATGTCTTCAAGATAAACATTCACCTTCTTCCTAGACTCGTCAGCAAAGGAAGCAGCCTCCTTCTTCACGGGTTTTATACCGATCTCTTGCAGCAAGTCTTCTCTGACAACAATATGATCAGAACCTGTATCCACAATCGCTTCAATTTCCTTATTTTTTATTTTCAGTTTCTCTTTAATCTCTCCCATAAGCCCAGTAATAGTTATTTGAGTTTTCTTTCAATTAAATATTTTATACTGAATTGAGAAATATAAAGTTAAATTTTAGTATGAAATACCTAGGTACAATAATCCTCTATTAATTAATTCGCTTACATTTTGGTGTGTAGTACCAATAGTAGTTGCTATTTCTTTTATAGTGTAATGTTTTCCGTTTTCTAATCCTAAATATAATTTTATTGCGGTATATTGTTTTATACTATGTCTATTTAAATCTTCGAGTCTTTCTGGACTTGATCGTGCAAATGCCCTAACATCAAAAAACATATAACTGTATCTCCCCTGTAGTCCTGCTGGTATGTGTTTAGAACGTCTTAAATATTTCATGACATCTTCAGGTGTTGTATTTGCTTTTTGTGCAGTTTCAGCTACTGTATTATACTCTATACATTCATCTATTTTTCTTTTTTGATCTGTAGTAAGATATTTTATAGTTGGACCTCTTATACCGAATACCTCAGGATTTCTTATTATAACATCTCTTCGTTTTCTTTGTATTGAGCTATATTCAATATTTAGTCTGAGCACCTCGGCAAGTTGTTTAACCAAAGCATCGTAGCTTGTAGGTATTGTTATCATGTGAGGTCTATCTTTCAAAACCCTTTCGTCTACGAGTGCTTTAAATGCTTCTAATGCAAATTCTCTTGAAAGGTATATTTCAGATCTATTTTCTATTGTTTGGAGAATATTCAGCAATTGATCTGGGAGTTTTACACCCCTGTAACCTATATCAGGAATCTCAAACACTCCTAACTTTTTAGGCAATTTTCCTATACCTTCAATTAAATCTGTTGTCTCTTCTTCTGAGCGTCTATATAGAGAATAATATGGAGGATCTTGAGACAACACAAAATGACCGAACAATTTTCCAAGAACTTCATCAGAATAATTAGTAGAAGGGTGGATGATATGTGTAGATATTCCTCCAAAAAATGTCCATCTAATTATAGAATCAGATGGGTCTTCTCCTGTTAATTCTGATAAAAATAATAAAATTCTTTGTGGCATACTTCCATTACCTATTCCCCAATTAGATTTTATATGATGACTATAACGTGCTATAGGAAGATGAAAATGTTGAATATCCATCCTTGTGAAACCGACTTCAAAAAGTAATTTTGATAACGGTATTAAGTGTTGACTAGTTAACATGTATCTTGATAGAACATCGTCCACATTTCTGTTTCCCCTATATAAATCTCTTAGAGCTCTACCAATTCTAAAAGGTTGTGAATCGCCTATTCCTCTATATCTCTTTTTTAATTCAGCTTCTAATAGTTGAAGTGTTCTTGGATCCAATTGAAGTCTGTCACACAAATACTTCCGTCTGGTATCAAAATTTTCTCTATCCAAGAATAGTTTATGAATTAATGGTTTAAATCTTTCTACATTTCCTACAAACTTTTCTATTTCTGTTAGTAAATCTTCAAGTGGTCCTAATTTCGAAAAATAAAGAGTATCTTCTACCTTCCTAACTTGATCTTCTGTTAACCTAAATCTGTTTCTTAGTTCGTACAAAAACTCCTTTCTTCTTAGATCATCCACCATCGATTCAGTTAATAAATCAACCATATCTTCAGAAAATCCATCTGGTAAGTAATCTCTAAGATCTTTTCTGTGTTGGAAAATGTCATTTGTTGCTTGTTCATCATCAATGTCTTGTCCAAGAACTTTAGGAAGTACTAATATACCAGATCTTGTCAATGTATGATATATAGCATTTTTTCTTATCTCCCTTCTAGTAAAGTTAGGATCTTCTTCATCAACCTTTTCTTTAGCTATTCTTGCTGCTTCAGATAAGAATCTGCCGAGAAAGAGTTTATTTCTAACTAGTCTACTTCTTTCTTCTTGTGCGACTTCTCTCATTTCATCTATTGTTGTTAACTTCTGTGCAGTTCTGTATCCTATGCATTCTCCTAAATCTTCTCTTAGCTGTTCAAGTCTTTCGTCAGATAATTCTCTTTGAGTTTCTGAAATGATACTTCTCAATTTTCTATTGACATCCAAACTGTAAATGGAAAAATAATTACTTCCTTCGATTTCTAGTAATCTTAATGGCATAATCTCATATATTTAGAGCAAAAAAACTATTTAAAGCTTAGAAATATTTTTTAATCAGTTCTTTTATTCTGTTCGGATCTCCCACAGCTTTAGTCTTCCTTAGAACCTGACCTATCAAAAATTGAATAGCTTTTTCATTGCCTGATTTGTAATCATCTACAGCTTTTTTATTCTCTTTTATAACTTCTTTAATAATTGACTCTAAATCAATTTTTTTAGATAATCCTTTTTCTTTGACTAGTTCTTTTACTGGTTTTCCGGCGGGTACTAAATCTTTAATCAATTCTTTACCCAATCTTTCTGTTATCTCTCCTTTGTCCATAGATTCCAAAAATTCTGCAAATAGCTTTGGAGTGACTTTTGATTTTCTAATCTTTAAATCATTCCAGTTCAATACCTTCAGTAAATCAGTAACAAGCCAGCGTGAAACAAATTCGGGTTTATTAAATAATTTCACGCAATCTTCGAAGAAATCTGCCAAAGCTTTATCAGTGTAAACTATTATCTGCGCTTGGTTCTCTGGTATATCGTATTCTTTAACAAATCTACCAACTCTCGCATCTGGTAATTCCGGCATTTGTTTTTCTATTTTTTGAATTAATTGCTTTGAAAGTGTGAATTGTGGTAAGTCTCCTTCAAAGATATAACCGTAATCCTCTTCTGTTTCCTTTTTTCTCAATGTCGCAGTAGTCTTTGTTGTTTCGTCAAAATGCCGTGTTTCTCGTTCAACTTGCATTCCCATTCTAACAAGATTCTGTTGGCGGACAATCTCGTAGCTTAGAGCTTTTTCAACGTTTACAAAACCTGTGATGTTTTTGATTTCAACTCTTGTACCACCTTCTAAAGAAATGTTTGAATCGACTCTTAGAGAAGCTTCTTTGGCGGCATCATAAACTTCCAGATGCTCTAGTATCGATTGCAACTTGGATAAAAATTCTCGCACTTCTTGTACATTTTCAAAATCAGGCTCAGTAACAACTTCTATCAGTGGAATACCAGCACGATTATAGTCAACAAGAACATACTGCGCATTAGTTATGCCTCCGCCGACATGAATCAATTTACCGGGATCTTCTTCAATCTGGATTCTTCTTATTCTGATTTTTTTATTTGTTATCTGCAGATAGCCGTTTTTAGCTAATGGAATTTCATATTGTGTTATCTGGAAATTTTTAGGCATGTCCGGGTAAAAGTAGGATTTCCTTGAGAAGAACATTGTTGGAGATACTTCGCAATTCAAAGCTTTGGCGACCATTAGTGCCGACTCTACGATTTTTTTATTCAGGACTGGTTTAGAACCGGGATATCCCAAACATGTCACACAGGTTGCTTCATTAGGTTCATAGTTCTCATAATCTGTTGGTGAATTACAAAATAGTTTGCTTTTTGATAAAATATTCACATGTGCCTCCAAACCCATTATTGCTTTCATCTACTCATTTTCCTTTAGATTATTTAACATTTTATTTATTCCAACCCGCTTCTTCAATTTCCTTTCCTTAATCCCGAACAACAAAAACGTACTTAGTAAAATTATACCTGAGCCTATATAAAAGATTATTTTGAAACCCGACTCTCCTATGACGAATCCCGCCAGCAGCACAGCACTTGCTTTCGCCATATCAGTCACCGTCCTGTACAAACCAACTTGAAAACCTCTTCTCTCTCTTTTAGTTATGTCGCCTATGAAAGCTATATCGGTTGTCTTTCTCATGGCATCAACAATTCCCAAGAGCACTTGCACGATATACAATGAAATTACACTGTTGATAGTTGTGTACAAGAAAACCACGTAGGCATAAGAAAATCCTGTCAGAATCAAAAGAGGCTTTCTCCCTATTTTATCAGAAATTCTGCCGAAGAGAATCGACAAGATAGAAGTGACGTACAATACTATTGCCAATGCCACGCCAGCTATTTCTATACCGCCTCCGATGTCCTTTATAAAGATCGCATAAAGCGGACCTATCAAACCCCAGCCCAATTTCCAGAACGAGTCGACAATTGTGAAAATGAGTAAATTAGATGGCTTTCTTAAGAAATGCATATTACAAAATTGGAATCTGGAACTAAAAAGTAAAAGGAAATGAACCCTCGATAACTTTTTCTGTATCTGATGATATTTTTAAAGTATGATAAAGGGCAAAGCTATAATTGCTTTATCAATTTTCAGGAAAAGTGGAACTGCTCTCTAGACTTTCTTTTTCCGCAACTTAACAACAATGAACTCCGGTATTCCTTTTCTGGCGCCATCTATATTCGTATTACTGGCTTCTTTCGACCAAGCTGCCTTTTCTTGAAAGGATATCAACTCAAAGTTCCTCAGGACAAATTCACTAATGTGTTCACTAAAAGTGTGTGTAGGTTCACGGATGATAACAGCTCCGAAACCCCGGAGCTCAACAATTTCTTGTTTATCATACCTCTTGTCTTTTTTCGCTTCAAAAAGGAACATTGGATGGTTACCGATAAAAATCAAATAACCGCCAGGCTTCAAAATCCTGTGCAATTCCTCGAATACTGGAGTAAGGTTTTTCGCATGCTGTATTGCAAATCTGCTAACTATAACATCGAAAAAATTGGATTTGAAGCTTGTCTTTTCCATTCGTTGTACTGATAGAGTTTTTAGATTTGGATTGTGTTCTAATGCGAGTTCGACCATAGCCCTTGAAGCATCAATGCCATAAACAATCGCGCCAGCCTTTTGGAAATGTTTTAAATATCTTCCGTATCCGCATCCAGCGTCTAGAAGCCTTTTGCCCTTTAAAGGAAAATCAATCTGAGAATAAAGTGCTTCGCCAGTTACATCGGAGGTTTTCGCGTGGAATTTTTCTTGCGAATCCATGTATAATCTCGCGAATTTATTATCGTATTGTTTGTATCCGTCTTCTTTCATGTCAAATCACCAATCAATCACTTATCATATGTGTTATGTTTTCCGATTTTTCATTCTGGCTGTACTTTTGGAATCATGATACCAAGGCAACATCAATCTCTCTGTTAAGCTAGACAGCAAAAATAGCGAAACCCCCATAATAGACAGAACAGCAATAGCTGCGAACACTCTCGAGGTTAAAAGCACTGCTTGCGACTGGATTATCAAGAATCCCAGTCCTGAGCTAGCGCCCACCCATTCTCCAATGACTGCACCTATCACGCTTATCGAGATGCCCACCCTTATCCCAGAAAACATATAAGGCAGGGAAGTAGGTATCTGCAATTTGGTGAATATCTGCCATCGTGAAGCTCCCAATGTGCGCATCATGTTTATCATGTCTGTACCAACAGACCTTAGTCCGTCTACCGTGTTAACGGTAATAGGATAGAAACAAATTAGTGCAACAACTATGACTTTCGAAGTCATCCCATAACCAACCCATATAAGCAGTAAAGGTGCTATAGCAATTATAGGAATTGTTTGTGATGAGATTACGATAGGGTACAAAGACTTTTCTAGTATCCGTGAGTAAGATATTCCAACTGCAAGCAAGAGACCGACTACTAATGCAAACAGGAAACCAAACACTACCTCTTGGACGGTAATCATTGTATGTTTCCAGAGTATGCTCCAGCTACTTATCAACTCTCGTATAATCTCAGAAGGTGCAGGTAATTGCCATTTAGGTACATCAGATAATTGTACCCATAACTCCCAAGCAACTACCATCCCAAAAAGAATAAGTAAAGGTATTACCCAACGTCGCGTCGCTATATAAACATTATTTTTTAAAGAATTTTCTTTCATTTGAACCACTTTTCCTTATGTAAGGATGCTAAGAGACGTGCCTTCATTCTCAGGAAAGCCGGTTGAGCAACTGTCTTATGATAATGACGGGGACGAGGAAGCGTAACATTCAGTACTGTTCTCACCTTCGCAGGTCGGGCTGTCAACACATATATCCTATCAGAAAGCAGGAGTGCTTCATCGATGTCGTGTGTAACTAAAATTATTGTTTTCTTCAGAGACTGCCATAAATTCATCAACCATTCTTGCATCTTAGAACGGGTCAGTGCATCCAGTGAACCGAAAGGCTCATCCAGTAGAATTACATCCTCACCTAGTAACATTGTGCGAAGAAAGGCTGCTCTTTGTCTCATCCCACCCGAGAGTACAAAAGGATACTGCTTTTCAAATCCCTTAAGACCGAAAGTATCAGTAAGTTCCAAAGCCTTTTGCCTGGCATCTTTACGTGCTACTCCTTGCATCTCCAGGCCAAGAATGGTGTTGTTCAAAACAGTGCGCCAAGGAAACAACAGATCCTTCTGTTGCATGTAACCTATTCTACCTAATCGTCTATCACTCGGCACGTCTTCTATCTCAATTACTCCTTCATTAGGTTCTTCCAAACCGCCTATGACATTGAGCAGAGTGGTTTTACCACAGCCACTTGGACCAATAATGCTGACAAACTCACCTTTTGTAACAGTAAGATTAATCCCATCCAATACCAACTTCTTTTTGCCGTCAATGCTAAACGATTTAGAAATGGACTGCAGTTTTATTTTTTGATCGCTTGTCATAAATTCACCAGAAAAAAATTAAGAAACGTTTATTGACAATCTAGGCATTCTCAACAAAGCTGTTGTCAAATGCCTTCCTCACATCCAAGTCTTTTGATATCAAGTCATTGTCCTTCATCCATTGAGCGAAATTACTCCAGCTTTTTTCATCCTGCCAACCGAAACCTTTGTCAGATTTCCATAATGAAATCTGCAACTCTGTACTACGCTTTTCCACTTCAACATCCACCTCAGGATTCACTTTCTTCAGCAACTGCACTGCACCCTGCGGGTCTTTGATCGCATCTTCGTATCCTCGCTTGACTGCCCTAACAAATTTCTCCACCAGTTCAGGGTCATTTTTGATTTTGTCCTCGCTTGTGATAAAAACTAGTTCATAGAAATCTGGAAGACCGTGCTCATTCACCTTCATAATATTAACTGAAAAGCCTTGCTTCTCAATCACAATGGATTCGTATACCCAATAACCCATTGCTATGGCATCCACCTTTTTACTGATTAAAGCTGGAATTAAATCAAATCCCACATTTATCATTTCCACGTCCTTCAAGGACTTGCCCTGCTTCTTTAAAATAGTATCTAACATTTTCTCATGTTGGGGAACGCCAGTCCAACCAATCTTTTTGCCTACTAAATCTTTCGGTTCTTCGATTCTCGAATCTTTAAGTGTTATTATTGCACTGACTGGATGTTGGATTAACGCCGTAATTGAGACTATAGGTAGATCATGGTCCCGAGCAACAAGTAGATCATGTTGGGAATTGATTCCAAAGTCGTCCCTGCCCGCTGCTACGGTTTGTAAAATAGTCGATGGATCAGGAGGAATTCGCAACTCGGCATCCACCCCTTCTTCAGCAAAATAACCTTTCTCCTTAGCAATAAACACCCCAACATGTTCCGACCAAGGAACCCAATCCAAGGCAACAGATACCTTAGTTGGAGCAGGCAAGGATGTTTGACCTGTAGGAGTTGTAACAGAAGTTGTTGTGCATCCCGCAATCACCACAACGATACTGATAACTAAAAGACTAAGAATTTGTTTTTGTATGTTTTGCGATATTTTCAAATACTGTTCCATATAATCACTACTACTTAATAGAGGTGACACTATATAAATCTAATGTTCCCCCTAAGTGAACAATAGAAAAGAGTTAAGAAGCTGTAAAATCAAATAACATCATGAAACCTGAGATTTTGGAAAGAGTTGGTCTAACGCCTGGAGAAACTAAAACTTATCTGGCAATGCTTACTCTTGGGCAATCCACAACTGGTCCAATAGTTGATAAATCTGGGGTCTCAACATCAAAGACGTATAAAATTCTGAAAAGACTAGAAAGCAAAGGTTTAGTTAGTCATATAATCAAGAATAATGTCCTTTATTGGTCATCTGCTAACCCAAAAAGAATCTTAGAACTTCTTGAGGATCAGGAAAAAGAAATTTCACAGAAGAAGACAGAAGTCGAAAAAATCCTGCCGGAATTGATGAAAAGGATTGAATCGACTAGAGAGAAACAGCAAGCAGAAGTTTATATGGGGATGAAAGGGATGATTTCAGTTTTTAATGACGAAACAAATTACCTCAGAGAACACCCACAAGAAGCAGACTATATAATTGGAGTGACAAAAGGCTATCCCAAACAAACTTATGAGTTCTTTGAGAGATTAGAAAACAAAAGGGATAAGCTGAAAATCAAAAGGATGGCTCTTTTTGGAAAGGACGCGAAAGGTACCATGCCTTTCTTTGAAAAATCGAAATTTTGCCAAGTAAGATATTTGCCATACTCGTCTATTGTCTCTATCAATATTTATGGAGAAACATCCATTATTTCAATTTTTAGCGAAGAGCCGATCTTCTTTGTAATAAAAAGCAGAGAAATTGCAACAAGCTTTAAAGAATATTTTAAAATCCTTTGGGAAATTGCTACGTAAAGTAAGAATTTTTGCTCCAGAACCATCTTTTCAAGGTACATCTGACCAAATGATTTCGAGTCTTTATCACGTTTAGCTATTTAGAGTAAAAGGAAATGAACCTTCGATAACTTTTTCTGTATCTTCTGCCATCTTTAAAGCATGATAAAGGGCAAAGCCGTATATCTCAACCGCCTGTATTCTAAAATCAAGTTCAAAACAATTGATGTAGGTGAAAGTATATCTGGTGCGAGCCCGCCTTCAGTTTTTGTTGGGAAATTTGGATATCCCCGCGTTTCTGTCGGTCCTTTAATCCCTCCTGTTCACGGCGACACGCAGGTAATGGATTTGCCAG
>Ga0213870_1001140_pt1 | contig 12153 bp, 18 predicted proteins | sample WICALVC2017_Meta_FD_160119 | JGI IMG/M metagenome (GOLD analysis project Ga0213870, IMG submission 160119) | Freshwater microbial communities from subterranean cave lake in Wind Cave National Park, South Dakota, United States - WICALVC2017 | ecosystem: Environmental > Aquatic > Deep subsurface >... | reverse complement strand
AATAAAAAATATTAAAAATACCTCAAGAAAAAATCTAAAGCCTCTTCCTAATATAGAATAAAAAACAAACTTTTTAAAATTAATAAAAAAAGCTCCACCACTTAAAGTAATTAATTTATAAGGCACAGGGGTAATAGCAGCAACTAAAACTGCCAATTCTTCATATTTATTAAATAAGTCATGAATTTTTTTTAATTTCTCTTCCTTAACAAATTTCCTCAAAATAGTTTCACCAAAAAAGAATCCGATACCATATGCAAAAATTCCTCCTAAAACGCTTCCAACAGTAGAAACTAAAGCATACCAAAATGCTTTATTGACATCTCCCAAAGCCAAAATAACTAACAGAAAATCAGGTGCAACAGGAAAGAAAATTGATTCAATAAAAGCAACTATAAAAAGCCCTAAACTTCCCAAAGGCGTAAACGTCATTTGGGTCCACTCAAATAAACTATATAATATGCTCATTAAAATTAAATTTAAAAAAGAGAATTATAAATATTTCCTATCCAATATAATTAATATCCCTGGGCGAAGGTGTATATTTTTTTAATTTGCTTATCCTATTAAATTTACTTTCTTCAAACTCCATATTAAATATCTCAGACTCCAATTCATCCAAGTCCAAATTCAATTTCAAATTATGATTTAATAATCTCAAAATTTCTCTTGCAGATCTAATTCCTAAGTGATTCGGATGGCCATAGGTCTCAGCCAATAATGATACGGCCGGTATTTTTCTTTTACCTGCTAATCCAACCAAAAGCCCAGAAACACCGACTATAGGCCCAACAACGCCATAAATATTATTATTCAAAATTCTTCCCGCATATTTCTTTCTTATCTTATGATCATTCGCAGTAGCATAAACCTTAGGTTTTTTTGGATTTCTATCAAGTGCTATACCACCCAAAGTTATTACTTCTCTTTTACCCTTAAATTCCTCCATCATATCCAAAATTTGATCACAAAACTCATAGCAAGAAGGCTCATCCAATGGCTGAAAATCTCCTGCTAATAACAACAATGTTCGATTTTTAAAATTTTTATAAAATACCTCTATAGTTGGTAGTTCTACAAGATTGTCCTCATTTACAAAAACACAATGAGGCAAGTTATATGAAGTAATCTCAAACAATTTTTTTGCCTTTAAGCCATCTATCAAAAAATCTGTAGCTATCTTTCCGACATTACCAACTCCAGGCAATCCCTCAATCAAAATTGGATTTTTTATCCTAGGATTCGCACATTTAGTTATTTTCCAAGTCATGTTTCTTATTCCATTCCTAAGAATTACCTTTTATAAACTACGCGTATTTCAACTCCTCTTCAAATTCTGCCCTATTCTTCCAAATTTTGTAAAACCTATGAATATTAAGTTTTTTCATATTCCAACATAATTCTTCTATTGAAGAATCTCTGTTAAAATATCTGCTCATCTCCAAATGAAGTCTAAAAACTGCTTCTTTAAATTCTTTCTGTTTTTTTCTTGTTGTTTTAAACTTACCTTCTACATGAGCTGATGGTATAAAAATTCTCATAAGTGTTAAGTAAGCAGGAGTCATTTTAAGGTACAAATTAAGAAGAACAAGAAACAACATCGTTAAATGTTAAGAATTTAGCATCTAATTTTTGTAAGCATAAATCACCTTTCAAGATTTTTCGGACTCAGATTTTATACAATCTTACTTGTACCTAGAACCTCTTTCTTATATCTCAATCTATATCTTTGCCACCTATCCTCTGGGCTATATTTTGCAGGCTTTATACTTTTCGTTTCCATACCGCAATGATATTCTTGCATAGTATATTCAAAACATTTTTGACATTTTAAGATTTCCTTTCCCATTCTGTTTGTATATTCTCCATCTTTGCTAGATTAATTAAATTTTCCATCATCTCATTTAAAATCCTCTCTCCCTCTTTAAAATTATTAGACGCCACCTTAAGCTTATATTTAGGAGCACTAATATAGCTTATAATTATTTTATATTTTTTTTCTTTTGCTAATAAAAGTATTTTTTCCAAAGATTTCTTAATTCTTTCAATACCGTTCCACTCTCTACTACTCAATTTCAGATTTGCTTCTATAGCTACTTCAGGTAATTTTATCTTTTCTCTTATTTTATTAACCAAAGCCATTATCAATTTTTTATTAAATTTTGTTCCATCAAAAACCTTCTCCCCATTTTCTAAAACATCTGTAAAAAAATTATTCAGTGTCCCATATTTATCCAATATTTGTAAACCTATCTTTTTATAGAACCCCCCCAAGCTTATCTTAAACTCAGATAAAACCCCTTCAATTAATTTCTCTGCTTTTTCAGCTTGTTTATACTCATCTTCCTTTTTCTTTCTTTGTAATATTGGCACCCTTCTCAAAGAAAGATCAATATGCCCCTTTACTTCATTTAATCTCAAAACCTTACAAACAATAACTTTTCCTTCGCGCACAAAATCCCTAATATTCCTAATCCTACCAGGCGCTATTTCAGTAATATGAATCATCCCCTCTTTATTATAATATTCATCCAAGCTAACAAAAACAGAATGCGGCAATATTCTCTTCACAGTACATATAACTAATTCCCCTTCCTCAGGAAATCCTGGCTTTTTATAAAACATTATTCAAGAACCTCTAATATGATTGCCTTAACTATACCCTTTCCACCAGTAGATTCAACCAAAAGTTTCTCGCATACAAGACACTTAACCTCTGTCGCGGGCTTACCAAAAACCACCTGCTCATTCTTACATTTTATACATCTTACCCTAATAAACCTACTATCCTCACTCATTTTAACTCCAACTTTTTAATTCTTACTCCTTTCGCTTGTACAGACATTTTATTACATACAGAACACTTATATCTTAAGTCTTGTTTCTTACTTTGTTTAGCCCCGGTTCTATTAAATTTACTTATTGGTGGTTTTGACCCCCATCTCCCAGTGTTCCCGAAATTTCTACCACGCCCCCTTTTTCTTCCTCTTTGCAATGACCCCCTCTTTAAACTGCCCCTATCTCTTTTTTTTGCTATCATGATCTCCTGCAATGTATGTCTTCTGCAAAATGGACAATAATGATTTATATTTTTTGTTAGTTTCATGCTTTTATCTCCCTGGCCCGCTTTTTATTAATCAAAAGTTGTGCCACTTTTGGTGGAAGATTAGCCATATCCTCAGAGTTAAATGGGCCATAAACATTCAAATCCTCACCCATAAACTTAGGTACAGGATAAAGGAATTTTACCAATTTTGTATCTTCCCTATTCTCCTTTTTTATATCTTTCGTTTCTATTACCTGCGGGCTCTTCAAAGCTAGCAAATTTTCAAGTATGCCTTCCCTATAAATCTTCAATGTTCTTATCAAGGAATTATATAATTCCTCTTCTTCTTTCAATAAACTTGTATTATCCGCCTTTATACCAGTTTTAGACGTAAATAAAGCAAGCTGGACTACTTTATTCTCTCTCCTATCATATAATTCCTGAATAATTTTTCTTATATTGTGTATCTGCTTTTCTGTTTTTTCGTGCTCTTTTGAAAATATTGAATCTTGTGATTTTTGTGTTTCAAGTATTGATTTTTTTTCTTTTAAATAGTTAATGATATCATCAAAAAAAGTAGCAGGCAGTCTCTGTATATCTACTTCATATTTTTCCTTTCTCAAAAATTCATATATTGTCTCATAGGTTATTAAATCCATTTTATTATAAAAAAGTAATTAAAAATTAACACCAAAATTATTAAAGATTGCTGTATTAAAAGACTTATATAGGAATGCAATAAATCCATTTGCAATGATAATTATAAAAAAGAAGCCATCTGACTTTAAAGTAAATGAGTTAATAAATTTAGAAATATACCCTAGCAAATACAAATATTTTAACCTTTTTAAAAAAACTACACAACAATTAAGCAATAAATCGTCTATCACAAAAAACAAACATTCTAGGAATAACTAAAGACTTTATAAATATCCTTACAAAATATATTAATATGTTTAAATTCCTAAAAGAAAAATTAAAGAAAGCGGTTTTTTCTATTGGGAAAAGAGTAGAAGAAATTAAAGAAGAAAAAGTACCTGAAGAAAAGAAAAAAGAGGAAATAAAACAAAAACCAGAAATTAAAAAAGAACAAACAAAAGAGCCAAAAAAAGAGTTTGCTGAAGAAAAAGCGAAAGAAAAAAAATCATTTCTAGGTTTAATAAAAGAAAAAATAACAACAACAAAAATCTCAGAAGATACGTTTGAAGATCTCTTCTTTGAACTTGAAGTTGCCCTGCTTGAAAATAATGTAGCACTAGATGTTATAGATAAAATAAGAGAAAATTTAAAAAAAGAATTAGTCAATGCGCCTATTCTAAGAGGAAAAGTAGAAGAAAAAATCAAAGATAGTTTAAAAAATTCAATAGATGATTTGTTATCTATAGAAAAAATTGATCTAATAAAAAAGATAAAAGAAAGCAAAAAGCCTTTCATAATATGTTTCTTTGGCATAAACGGCAGCGGAAAGACTACATCGATAGCAAAAATAGCAAATTTTCTTCATATTAAAAAATTCTCAGTGGTTTTGGCAGCGGCCGATACATTTAGAGCGGCAAGCATTGAACAACTAAAAGAATGGGGAAAAAGATTAAATATCAAAGTAATAGCACATGATTATGGCAGTGACCCGGCAAGCGTTGCTTATGATGCAATCTCATATGCAAAAGCCCATAATATAGAAGTAATATTAATAGACACTGCAGGCAGGCAACATTCTAATGTAAATCTAATTAGAGAAATGGAAAAAATAGTCAGAATTGCAAAACCAAACTTAAAAATATTCGTAGGAGAGTCCATCGTCGGCAATGACGCGATAGAACAAGCACAAAACTTTGATAATGCCATAGGCATAGATGGTAGCATCTTAACTAAAGCAGACATCGATGAAAAAGGCGGCGCGATAGTATCAATTTCCTATATTACTCATAAACCAATTCTCTTCCTTGGTACAGGTCAACTTCCTTCTGATCTTAAGGAATTCAATAAAGAAGAAATAATTAAAAACCTAGGACTGTAATACTTCAACCATAAAAGCCTGAGTAAATTTATAAACATAATACTACAGATTTGTCCTATGGTTTTAGAAAGATTAAGCTCATCTTTGCGTAGTATTCTTAAAAAAATAGCTGGAGCTAGCTTTATCAATAAAGAATTAGTTGAAGAACTAATTAAAGAAATACAACGTGCCTTATTACATGCAGATGTCAATGTAAAATTAGTATTTGAATTAACAAAAAAAATAAAAGACAGATCCTTAAATGAAAAGCCTCCAACAGCTATAACTCAAAGAGATTTTATCGTTAATATAGTCTATGAAGAGCTTGTAAAATTTCTAGGCGAAAAAAAAGTATCTCTAAATCTAGAAGAGAAACCAACAAAAATAATGTTCCTAGGTTTATATGGCAGCGGAAAGACTACATCGATAGCAAAAATAGCAAATTATTACAAAAAACGTGGCAAAAAATCTGCTTTACTGGCCCTTGATCTTCACAGACCCGCAGCAATAACACAATTAGAGCAATTAGGCCAAAAAGTTAATGCCCCTGTATTCTCAGACAAAAATGAAAAAGACCCTATAAAAACCTATAAAAAATTTGAACCGGAATATAAAAAATTTGATTTATTATTAATCGATACAGCAGGCAGAGACGCATTAAACAATGACCTAATCAAAGAAATCGAAAAAATTAATTCTATCATAAACCCTAAAGAAAGAATCCTTGTTATAAGTGCGGATATAGGACAAGTAGCAGAAATGCAAGCTAAAAAATTCCATGACACAGTAAAAATAACAGGTATTATAATAACCAAATTGGACGGCACAGCCAAAGGCGGCGGTTCTTTAAGTGCGTGTGCCATTTCTGGAGCTCCAATAAAATTCATAGGCACAGGAGAAAAAATAGATGATATAGAAGAATTTAATCCAAAGGGTTTTGTAGGCAGATTACTTGGAATGGGTGATTTAGAAGCCTTGCTAGAAAAAGCCAAAGAAGCTGTTTCAGAAGAACAAGCACAAGACCTTGGAAATAGATTTCTAAAAGGAGAATTTAATTTTCTTGATTTGTACGAACAAATAGAAGCAATGAAAAAATTAGGCCCATTAAACAAAATCCTGGACCTAATTCCAGGCATGGGAAATCTAAACATCCCTAAAGACATGCTTAACATTCAAGAAGATAAAATAAGAAAATGGAAACACATTCTCCAATCATGTACAAAAAAAGAACTTGAGAATCCAGACGTAATAGATTCAAGCAGAATAGAAAGAATCGCCAAAGGTTCTGGCACAACAACTCATGATGTAAAAGAATTATTAAAGCAGTATAAACAAGCAAAAAAACTAATAAAAATAACGAAAGGTCAAGACCCACAAAAATTATTAAAAAAATTCAAAGGAAAAATTCCAGGATTTTAGCATATCCTTCTCTTGTTTGGAGAATGAACACCTATATAATGATATTTTTTTAATGCCGTTAAAACTAGTTTATCTTGTAAGTTATAGAAATGGTCTAATCTATCTGGCACATAAATCACTGTGCCTGAGAATCCTAATTTTTGATGTTGGTTCTGAAGACTTTTAAATGGATAACCTATACTCCTCTCCTTTTTATTATTGAATTGATCCCCCATATATGCTAAAACGCTATTTTGTTGTAGTGTCCCATTCATCTCTGCTCTGTCAACTAAGTATTTTATCCTGGAGAAATCTAAACTTACTTTTCCTTTAATTATTTTTCTTATTTCCCTATATATTTTTTTCTTGGTAGGTGTATAGCATGAAAACCACACAATTCTGAAAGTGAATTAATGATACTTCCCGTGCTTAGCAGAGCACCCAAACCTTCCTGAGTAAAATTTTCCTCTAAAACATCTGTTTCATCTATTTCTTCATATACATCATCATTCATATTTACCCTAAAAACCTCTTTTTTATTTATTTTTTACTTTTTTATTATTTTTAAAACTTTTGGAAAGTTTTTTATTAAGGATTTTCATTAATTTATTTTATGAAAATAATTCAAATAGGAGCAGAAGCAGTTTTAATTCGCAAAAAAGATAAACTAATCAAAAATAGAATACCAAAACTCTACAGATTAAAAGAAATCGATTATAAAATAAGAAAATCAAGAACTAGAAGAGAAGCCAAATTGCTTTCTAGATTAAATTTTGTTCCTAGATTATTTAACTTTGATGATCAAAAAGCAGAAATAGAGATGGAATTCATTGATGGTAAACTTTTAAGAGACATTCTTAATAATATGTATTCTAAAAAAAGAAAGGAAATATGCAAACTAATCGGCAGACAAATCTATGAAATGCATCAAAAAGGAATAATTCACGGAGATTTAACCACCAGCAATATGATATTAAGAAACAACAAAATCTATTTTATTGACTTTGGTCTTGGGTTTTTCTCAAATAGAATTGAAGACAAAGCAACAGACATTAAACTTTTAAGACAAGCACTCGAAAGTAAACATCATACCTGCTTCAATAGAGTTTATAAAGAAATATTAAAAGAATACAAAGACAAAAAAGTGTTAGAATGGCTTAAAGATAAAGTAGAAAAACGCGGTCGTTACAAAGGAAAGAAATATGCTATATGAAATAATGCAAAATCCTGAATATGGAATTAGAAAAAGGAAAGTAAAACCATTCTACGTTTATCAAAATTATTCATTCATTGGCAGAAGAAATTTTGCTGGATTATTCATAATAAAGGGACACAAAACAATTATTAAATCTAACATGTTTACTAACAAAAATCTTCTAGAACGATTAAAAGAAAACCTAGATAAACGTAATATAGAATACAAAGTAATTTAATCCTATTTTAGTCCACTATATAAAAAATGAAAATTTTATAAGAAAATAAGATTTGTATGTGAAAAACACAAATATTTAAAAGGATATTTAGATAGCATTAATCGATGGCCCCGACTGTGATCAGCAGCCCCGTAGAAATATTAACTACGGAATGTAGTGGCCAATCACACAGAAAATTCAGACAAACTTAATTTGTGGGAGCCTTTGGTCATCAGAAAGAAAGCCTGTAACCCAGGTTCGAATCCTGGCGGGGCTATTAGTAAAATTTATAAGGAAAAAAGCCTCAAAAATTAATACAACGGAGGGGGCATATGGAAGAAATAGGAGAAGTTTTTCAATACTATAGCCATATAGGAGTTGCTGCCGTAAAATTAGTAAAAGAACTAAAAGTTGGCGACAGAATAAGGATACAAGGTCATACAACAAATTTTGAACAAAACATAAAAAGTATACAAATAGAGCATAAAGTAGTTCAAAAAGCAAAATCGGGAAGTGAAGTTGGAATTAAAGTCGATGAGAAAGTAAGAAGACACGACAAAATATACACAATAGAATAAGCGCCATTTGGTTATACAAAATTTGCAGCAAGGCTTATAAACATAACAGCAGCTTTCTTTTACAAATAAAATTAATAAAAAATGGCGAAAATGCACTCTAGGAAGAAAGGAAAATCTGGCAGTCATAAGCCTATAACAAAGATACAAAAAAGCTGGATAATTTACCCAGGAAAAGAAATAGAAAAATTAGTTATAAAATTAGCCAAGCAAGGTTTAAATAGTTCAAATATCGGATTAACCTTAAGAGATAATTACGGCATACCAGATATAAAAATATTAACTAAAAAAAATATAGAAAAAATATTAGCAGAAAGCAATTTAACCAAAAAAATTCCTGAAGATATTCTAGCTTTAATTAAAAAAGACATCAGATTAACCAAACATCTCGAGTTTCATAAAAAAGATATGGCAGTAAAAAGGGGGCTACAATTAACAATAAGCAAAATCAATAGATTATCAAAGTACTACAAACAAGTTGGCAAATTGCCTTTAGATTGGAAATATGACAGCTCAAAAGCAAAACTTCTTTTAGAATAAAATAAGATGAGAGAATTTTTAAAAGCAATAGGGTCCTGTGCCATAGAATTTAAAAATCTCAATAGTGAAGTAATTAAAATAATCAGTCACCTAGATTCAGATGGATTAAGCGCAAGCTCGATTATAATAAAGGCTCTAAAAAGGGAAAACTTCAAATTTTCCTTAACAACCGTAAGACAATTGGATGATTTCCTATTCGATGAAATAAAAAGGGAAAATTTTTCAGTCCTTATGTTCTTAGATCTCGGTAGTAGCAGTTTAAAACAAATAGAAGAAATTTTTAACGATAAAAAGATATTCATCTTAGACCATCATAAACCACAAGATTACGCATCCAAAAAAATATTCTTCTTAAATCCACACTTATATAAAATCGATGGTAGCAAAGACATATCTGGAGCAGGCATAGCATATCTTTTTGCTAAAGCCCTAGATTACAGAAATATAGATATGGCACATATAGCCATTCTGGGAGCAATAGGCGATATGCAAGAGAACAATGGCTTTTATTCTGACTTGAATAATTTCATACTTGAAGATGCATTAAACACAGGTAAAATAGAAACCAAAATAGGACTAAGAATGTTCGGCATGCAAACCAAATCACTTAACAAAGTTCTCGAGTATTCAACAGACCCATATATACCAGGTGTCACGGGTAATGAGATTGGAACAAAAAAATTCTTAGAAGAAATCGGCTTAAATGCAACAGAAAACGGAAGATACAAAAAATTAGCGCAATTAACACAGGAAGAATTGAAAAAATTAATCACTGAAATAATTTTAAAAAGAATAGGAAGTGAAGAAAAACCAGAAGACGTCCTTAGTAAAATATACCTGCTAGTTGAAGAAGAAGATGAAAACCCTCTAAAAGATGCAAAAGAATTTAGTACACTATTAAATGCTTGTGGACGTCTTTATAAACCAAGCATCGGTATTGGTTGTTGCCTAGGAGATAAGGCATCCAAAGTAGAGGCCGTTGCATTATTATTTGAATATAAAAGAGAAATTATAAACGCATTAAATTGGTTCCATTTAAATAAAAACAAATTTATTGAAGGAAAGAACTATATAATTATAAATGCAGAAAATAATATAAAAGAAACTATGATAGGCACCCTAGGAAGTTTAATATCTAAAAGCAATATATACAAGACGGGTCACATAATCATAACAATGGCCTATACCCTAGATGGAAATATAAAAATCAGTGTGAGAAGCATAGGAAATCCAACAAAAGACCTTATGAATATAATCAAAAATATAGTTAATAAAGTAGGGGGCATAAGTGGTGGTCATAAATATGCCGCAGGCGCTTTAATATTACAAGAAAAAGAAAAAGAATTTATTGAATCAGCAAAAGAAATATTAGAAGAAGAATTTATTGAAAAAAGGATAAAATAGAAATCTTTATAATGTTTTTTTCTCGCAAGATTATAAATGGTTAAAGAAACTAAAAAAGGCAAAAAAAACTGGATTAAAATAATTGCACCTGGAGAATTTAAAGATGCGGAATTAGGAGAAAGTTTTGTTAGTTCTCCTGAAGACTTAATAGGAAAAACTTTATTCATTAACCTATCAGTTTTACTAAATGATATAAGAAAGCAAAATATAAATATAGGATTCAAAGTAATTGATGTAAAAAACCTTCAAGCATCAACGAAAGTTTTTTCTTATGAACTTATGCCAGCTCATGTTAGACGCATGGTAAGGATTATGAAAGAAAGAATAGACGACTCTTTTATAATTGAAAGCAAAGACAAGTTAAAAATAAGAATTAAGCCAATAATATTAACCAAATCAAAAACTAAGCAATCTATTCTAAATGCGATAAGGAAAAAAACCAGAGATAAACTAATCAAACTTGCATCTGAAAAAACCTTTTCAGATATCCTTAAATTGGTCATTTCAGTTGAACTCCAAAAAACACTTAAAACAGAACTAAACAAAATATATCCACTAAGTACCTTTGAAATTAGAAAACTTATATTACTCAACAGATAGTTTTTTAAAATAAGATACTTATTTTCTTTCCTACCAGCCGTAGATTATATAAAGAAAATTCACTTAATCTATTCTCATGAATATTTGTGTAGACTTAGCTGAAGAAGTCGGAATACATATTGGTGACGGCAGTATGAATTACTACTCTGGGATTCCAACTTATACTATTGCATGTCATAGGATGGATGATAGAGATTTTGTGAAGAACCATATAGCTCCATTAATTAGCCGACTTTATGGAATAGAACCTAAATTAAAAGAATGGTCTCAAGGAACTTATGGATTTAGGATTTATCCTAAAGAGATGGTTGAATTTAAGCATAGAGTACTAAGATTGCCTTTAGGAAAGAAAAAGGAGATTAGGATACCTGACGTCTTTTTAAGAAACCCAGATCTTTATTTAGCTTGCTTACGAGGCATATTCTCTACTGATGGTTGTTTCTACTTAGAACACAAGTATGGTCGACTTTATCCCAGTTTAATCTTTATTACAACATCTCGAATTTTAGCATATCAAATTAAAAACCTCTTAGAAAAAGAAGCGATGTCTGTTTCGATCTCTCAAAAAAAGGTACCTTCACATTGGCGGCATTTATATCATATTACTACAAGAGGATTAAAAAACCTGGAAATTTGGTGTAAAAAAATTGGGTTCATAAATACTAAACATTTAACCAAACTTCAACTGTCAAACCAGAAAATTATATAAAGTGAATTTTGGTTTTACATAGTAGGCCTCCGTAGCTCAGGGGTAGAGCAAATAAACAGCTTAGCTGCCTTGTAAGCAGTAGGTCACTGGTTCAAATCCGGTCGGAGGCTTTTATTTTTTCAAAACGAAAACTATATTTTTTCCAAAAAACTTTGAGTATACTATTTTAAAATTTGTCTGTTTAATTAAATTTTTTAATTCAAAATAATTAAATAAATGATAGTATCTTTGATATGTTTTGTTTTTAGTTTTCCACGGGACAAAAGTATCTCTTGATTTAAACAAAAATTTTAATTGTAATTTGTTCCATACGCTTAATAGCATTAATCCATCTTTCTTCAAAACCCATAATCCTCTTTAAGCGCCATTAATCTCTTTTCTTCATTATCTAAATGATGCAAAGAACTTACATGTAAAATATGATCAAAATAGTCATCCTCAAATGGCAAGTTTATCATATCCGATTTTAGTAA
>Ga0213870_1001139_pt1 | contig 12155 bp, 8 predicted proteins | sample WICALVC2017_Meta_FD_160119 | JGI IMG/M metagenome (GOLD analysis project Ga0213870, IMG submission 160119) | Freshwater microbial communities from subterranean cave lake in Wind Cave National Park, South Dakota, United States - WICALVC2017 | ecosystem: Environmental > Aquatic > Deep subsurface >... | reverse complement strand
GTTCATATGCAGGCAAATCCAGTGACTTTTTTCGAAAAAAATCAACAGTTTCTATTGTAGGTTTGTGGGGAGTGTAGTACGAGAGAAGCTGGTGCTTAACTTTTTGGTTCTCATCTTCTTTTGCGAGTTTTTCCTCAAGTAGAGGAAGGTCATCTTTCTTTGTCTCTCCGTATAGAATTTTTCCAAGAGGTTCAAAACCAAAAGTATAATTTAAAGGAATAAAACTTTCCAGAAAAGCTTCTTCGTAAGTTATATCCTTAAGAGTTGTTATTCGTTTATCTATTTCTCCTTTTGAGAGAACAAATACTTGTCCGTAGTCTCCCTTTAATGACCCTTTCTGTTCAAGTAGTTTAAAAAAGGAATAGTTAAAAACCAAAGAAGCCAAAATTAATAGGAATAATAAAAAAAGCGTGGAATTTCTCAATATCAAATTTTTGCTCTTGATGAATTCATTTAATACTACACCTAAAAAAAGAAATAGAAGTGGCATTGCTATAATATAGTAGTGCGTAAATGGTTCAACTTTTAAAATAAAATACAAAAGCGGAAGCGCCAATGCGGCAAAGGCCATAAATCTAAAAGATTTAAACTTTTTAATAAATAATAAAGCGCCCGCTGGCAATAAAAGATATTCCAAGTAGAAAATTTTTCTAAGTATTTCTGCAATAGGAAACACCTGGGCAAAGATAAGAGTGTCATCGCCCATAATAAACCTAAATCCTCCCTGGTTTGTTATCTGCAGGGGTCTTAAAAAGAGTTCAAGAGAAAATATTGGACTTAACCTATCCTTTGCTTCAAGAAAAGTTTGGCAATCAGGGCAAGCATTGTTGTATTGGTAGAAAAGATATGGGATAAGAGGCAAAAATCCGATAATAAATCCCATTAAAGAGTATTTATGATTAATTTTAACTGCCCTAAGAAGAAATAGAGTTAAAATTCCGATAAAAATTATACTTGCTTGATGTAGTTGAATAAGAATAAAGGAAGAAAGCGTATATGGAAGCCAGTAAAAAGATTTTTTATCAATTATTAGCTTATGAATACTGTAAAATACTACAAGAAAAAATGGAATCAATAAATCCTGCATCCAGATTTTTCTTGAGTATAAAATTGCCCATGGAGATAGAGCAAAAAGAATTCCGGAGATTAGGGCAATGCTTAAACCATAGTATCTTTTGACAATAAGGAAAAAAACCGCAATGCTCGCCGAATTTATAAGTCCAATAAAAAAAGTTACAAATCTAGGATCAGAATTTATTGCCACAATCGGAAATAAAATATAGTTAAAAAGCGGAGGATTTAGAATTCCAAAACTTGAAACAGTTCCTCCAGGAGAAAACTCATATCCTAATAGGGGACGCAGGGACAAAAACAGATTAACTGCTTCATCGGTCTTAAATTCCATTAGGTCTAAGTTTGTAATTCTAAAGCTCGCCGATAGAAGAAAAATTAGAAGAGCAGGGAGAAAAATTCTATTCATGAATTTTGGAATATTATATATCTTTTGAGATATAATACAACTATAGAATGAGACTTTTTGGCCTTATCCTTCTTGTTGCCGCAGTCCTTCGGTTCTGGGGAATGTCAAGCAATCCGCCCTCGCTTACATGGGATGAAGCCGCATGGGGTTATAATGCTTATTCTTTAGGGAGCACTTTAAAAGATGAGTTTGGGAGATTTATGCCACTTGATTATCTTGAATCATTTGGGGATTTTAAGCCCCCTGTTTACGCTTACTTGGATATTCTGCCGGTTAAATTTTTTGGTCTCTCGGAATTCGCCACTCGTTTTCCCTCCGCATTGTTTGGCTTCTTAACAGTTTTTATGACTTATTTTTTAGTTAAAAGGATTTTTTATAATTCTAAATTTGCAAATGCTTACGGATTAGTATCATCTTTAATCCTTGCCGTATCCCATTGGCACATAATGCTATCCCGTGCGGCGTTTGAAGCAAATGTTGCGACTTTTTTTATTGTTCTTGGCATTTTTCTATTCTTATTGGCAGTTAAAAAAAATAAATGGTTTCTCATACTTTCGACCTTGTCATTTATAATCTCCATATATACATTTAATACCGCAAGAGTTGTTTCGCCATTACTGCTTCTTATTCTTGCATTTTCGTTTAGAAATTATTTTCTTAAAAAGAAAGAGGCGGTGGTGGCATCGTTTGCGGTTGGGTTTATTTTTTTATTACCCATCTTGGGCTTTTTGTTTTCCGATCAAGCATCCCTTCGTTTTAAAGAAGTAAATATCTTTTCAGACATTGGTGTTATCGAGTCAACAAACCAAAGAATTGCCAATGATAATAATGCACTTTGGTCAAGAGTTGTTAATAATAGGCGTTTTGCCTACGGAGTTGAATATTTAAAACATTATTTTGATAATTTAGGCCCAAGCTTTTTGTTTATAAAAGGAGATGGGAATCCCAAGTTTTCAACCCAGGATGTCGGGCAATTATACTTATGGGACTTGCCGTTTTTTGTAATTGGGTTGCTGTTCCTGTTTAAGAAAAAAGAAGGGTACTGGTGGTTAATACCGGTCTGGATGCTTATTGCTATTATGCCCGCGGCAACTGCTCGTGAAACTCCCCACGCATTAAGGATAGAGACCGCTTTGCCGACTTTTCAGATTTTAATAGCATATGGTTTTGTAACAGTTATTAATTTCTTTAGAAAATATAAACCCCAAATCGTAGTTATTTTATTGTTTCTGTTACTCTTAAACGTTTTATATTTTCTGCACGGATACTCCGCTCATTACGCTAAAGAATTTTCTGGTGAATGGCAGTACGGATACAAAGAATCGGTAAATTATGTAGCATCAGTTGAGGATCAATACGATCAGATAAATGTAACAGAAGAATTGGGAAGACCATATATTTATTATCTTTTCTATACGAAAACGGATCCTAGGGAATTTAGAAATGATGCTCAAGTTAAAAGAGAAGCATTTGGTTTTGTAAATGTTAAAGGTTTTGGAAAATTTCGATTCAATAAAGACCTAGCAAAGATAGAAAGTCCGCAAAACACATTATATATAGATGTACCCGGCAAGGTGCCGAAAAATGCCGATGTGCTTAAAAGATTTGAACTGCTAAACGGAGAAACTGTTTTAGTTGCATATAAATTATGAACAAAACTTTTATAATTTTAGTTTTAATTTTAATTGTTGCATCGCTTTTAAGATTTTGGCAGTTTGGAAAAGTTCCTATATCGCCTGACTGGGACGAAGTTTCTTTAGCTTATAATGCATATTCGCTTATAAATACAGGTAGGGATGAATATGGGGAATTCCTTCCGATAATCTTGCGTTCATTCGATGATTATAAGCCCGCTTTATATGCATATCTTACAATCCCTTCTGTTTCAATACTCGGTTTAAGCGTAGAAGCTGTCCGTTTTCCCTCAGCTCTTTTCGGGGTTCTTACGGTTTTGGGCACATTCTTTCTGGTAAAAGTTTTGTTCAGGAAAACCGGCCTGGCGTTATTATCCGCATTTCTCCTTGCTATTTCTCCATGGCATATTCAGTTTTCAAGAATAGCTTTTGAGTCAAATGTAGGAGTTGCGTTTAATCTTTTTGCGGTGTTGTTTTTTATTCTTGGTCTTAAAAGACCCGTATTTCTTTTTGCTTCGGTTATCTTTGCCGGACTTAATATTTATGTGTACCAGGGAGAAAAAGTATTTATACCTCTTCTATTTTTAGCTTTGGCAATAATTTTTAGAAAAGAACTTCTTAGGATTCCGTATAAGTATCTGATTATAAGCGTAGTATTTGGATTTTTGATTGTTTTGCCAATGTTGGGAAGCATAGTCTTAGATAAAAATGCTTTGGGAAGAGCAAGAGGCGTAAGCATATTTGCCGAACCCTACCCTCATAATCAAGCTCAGAGAGTGCTTGACGACCGTGAAAGAGGAGATTTCTTAGGAATTCTTTTTGATAACCGCCGAGTTTATTTTGCAAAAAATGTCATATCCGGTTATATTTCTCACTTTGATTTAAATTGGCTTTTTATAAAAGGAGACATAGCAAGACACCATGCTCCCAATATGGGACTTATGTATATTATCGAGCTGCCTTTTTTGCTATTGGGAATATATTTCTTAATTTTCGGAAAATTTGATAAAAAGGTAAAATCAGCAGTTTTGTTTTGGATTTTAGTAGCTCCAGTTTCGGCTTCTATTACAAGTGGAGTTCCGCATGCTGTCAGAACCTTAAATTTTCTTCCGATGCCACAAATTTTAACGGCAATCGGATTACTTGCCGCTTTTGCGGCAATATCAAATATCAAATATCACCCGCTTCGCCAAAGCTTAAGCGAGGCGAGAATATCAAATATCCCGATAAAATATCCAATCTTTCTTTTTATCTTTACCTTTTTTATCTTTAATTTTTCATATTTCTTAAACCAGTATTTTGTTCAGCAAAATTATTTTCATGCCAGAGAATGGCAATACGGATACGAGGAAATGCTTAAGGATTTCCCAAATATTTCAGAGGATTATAATAAGATTGTTGTTTCCAATGAGCCTCCCATGGATCAAAGTTATATGTTTTTTCTTTTTTATTTAAAATACGACCCGGCTTTATACCAAAAAGAATCGGAGTTTGCCTCGGGTGGTTTTAGGGAAAATCATATATTTGGAAAATATGAATTCAGACCGATAAATTGGGATGAAGAGAAAAAAAACGGTGGTGTTCTTTACATAGGAAGACCAAGCGATTTTCCAAGTGATATCGGTGCGTTAAGAACAGTTTATTATCCAAATGACGAGCCTGCCATGAAGATGGTTAAGCGATGAGAAAAAACACACTTTTGCTAATAGGAATTATATTAATTGCAATATTTTTCAGATTTTATAACCTTGCTATTGTTCCCCCAAGCGCATCATTGGATGAAGCTAGTCTTGGTTGGAACGCTTATTCAATTCTTCAAACTGGTAAAGACGAGTATGGGGAGAAATTTCCAATTCTCCTTCGAGCCTTCGATGATTGGCGGCCGGCGCTATATGTTTATACCATTATCCCCTTTATAAAAATGTTTGATCTAAATGTTTTTGCAGTCCGCTTGCCTTCTGTTATTCTCTCCGTAATTACGGTTTTAGCAACATACTTTTTAGTCCTTGAACTGTTCAAGAAGAATATTACTTCACATTTCAATTATCCAGCTTCCCACATCGCACTTCTTACCTCATTTCTCTTGGCCATTTCTCCCTGGCATATATACATTTCAAGATTGGGACATGAGGTAAATCTTGGATTGTCATTCTTAATTCTGGGTTTGCTTTCCTTTTTTAAAAATAGGATTTATCTTTCTGTCTTGTTTTTCGTTTTGTCTTTTATGTCTTATCAAACCGAAAAAATTTTCATTCCCTTATTTTTGTTGGGGCTATTTTTTATCTTTAAGGAAAAAATTTTGAGAATGAAAAAGAAAATAATAATTTCATTTATTCTGTCACTTATTATTCTTACTCCATTTGTAAAAGCCAGTCTTTCCGAAAACGCTCTTATAAGATTTTCGGGAACAAATGTTTTTATGCAAAAGGAGTATAGATACGTAGATCAATTTTTGGAATTCCAGAAAGCTGTTTTGGAAAAAGACTTAATAGGGCAACTTGTTAACAACAGGCGTATTCTTACAGGACAAATTTTATTGGAAGGGTATCTTGCCCACTTTAATCCGGTATGGCTGTTCACGAACGAAATGGGAGATCCTCATAAAGTGCCAAATCTTGGACTTTTATACATATGGGAGCTTCCGTTTATATTAATTGGTATGTATGCGTTAATAAGATTTAATTTTGACCCCAAAGTAAAAAAAGTTATTTTCCTCTGGTTAATTTTATCTCCTATCGCTGCTTCCTTAGCAACACAATCTCCGCATGCACTTCGTTCGTTTGTATTTTTACCTACGTGGCAAATATTTTCGGCTTTAGGCTTAATTTTTGTATTTAACAACTTAAAGAATAAAAAACTTCAAAAATTTTCCATTGCGGTATTAGTGGTTCTTATATTATTTAGCATTTCTTATTTATTCAAGAATTACTTCGGTTTTTTCCCCCGAGCTCAAGCAGAGTCTTTCCAGCTAAGCCTTTATAAGGCTATTGAATATGCGAAGCAGAACGAGAATTCATACAAAAAGATAGTATTTACAAACCATAATAGTCTTTCACAAAGTTATATGTTTTTTCTTTTCTATAATAAATTTGACCCGAAAACTTATCTTGGGGAAAGGGGAACAGTTTCAGGCGGTTATGAAGCCGAACATAAATTCGGAAAATATGAATTTAGAAAGAGAGCAATACTAGAGGAAGAAACGGGAAATCTCTATATTGGCAATAACAATGATTTTGCAACCGGTAAAGATGCAAAAAGATACAAATCGTTAAAAGTATTTAGCGACTATAAAGGAAGAAGTATTATTAGAATTGCGACAAAATGAGGATTCACATTTTATTGTTAATATTGGTGGGTTTTATTCCACTTCTGGATTTATTCCAGCCCGGGTTGCCGATAACGCATGATGGTCAGGATCATGTTGCCAGAATTGCAAATTTTTATGCGAATTTAGAGGAAGGAAATATAATCCCTCGCTGGGCAGGAAATCTTAATTGGGGATTTGGGCATCCGATACTAATGTTTTTGTATCCATTACCTTCATATTTTGCCTCTTTCTTTCATTTTCTGGGATTTTCATTAGTAGATAGTTTAAAAGCAGTTTTCGGTGTCTCATTTATACTATCGGGAATTTTTATGTACATGTGGCTTCGAGAATTTCTGCCCGAGTGGGGAGGTTTTGCCGGAGGCGTCCTTTATATGTTTGCGCCGTATAGATTTGTTGATCTGTATGTTAGGGGTGCACTAGGAGAACACGTTGCATTTGTTTTCTTACCCTTTGTCCTCTACTTTTTATTGAAATTATCTAAAAATAAACATTCGCCATTTTTGATTATTGGGGGATCGGTTTCTTTGGCTTTTCTTATTCTTTCACACAACGCAATAAGCCTTATGTTTTTGCCAATGATTTTTCTTTATTCATTATTCTTGATCTTTGTTCACAAAGAGAGAAGACCACTAATATACCAGTATACTGGTATATTAGTACTTGGTTTAGGATTGACTGCATTTTTTTGGATGCCGGCATTTTTTGAAGGAAAATATACCCTTAGAGATATTGTTACTTCCGAGGATTATAGATTGAGGTTTGTAGAGCTTAAGGATTTAGCTTACGGTACTTGGAATTATGGAATAAGCGGACAGTTTAGCGTACAGGTTGGAATATTGCACTGGATCTTGGTATTCTCTTCGATTCCTCTTCTAATTTTTAGGAAGAAAAATAAATTTTGGAAATTTGCCTTAGGTCTTCTTTTAATTTTTATTCTAAGTTTATTCTTAATGCATTCTTCCTCAAAAATAATTTGGGACAATATTACAACTCTTCAAAAATTCCAATTTCCGTGGAGATTTCTCTCGATAACAGTATTTGCATCTTCGGCATTAGGAGCGTTGGTCATTTCGCAAGTTAATAAGAAATATAAAACCTTAGTTATAATAGCTATAGTTTTTCTTGCTCTTTTTTTGAATAGAGATTTTTGGCATGCTAAAGGCTTTTTGTTAAAACCCGAGGCTTTTTATAAGAGTATATATAATAGTACAACCGATACGGGCGAAAGCTCTCCAATCTGGTCTGTCCGATTTATGCTAGAAAGACCAAAAGCCCGTCTTGAAACTATTGCGGGCAATGCAAAGATTTACGAAACCACAAGAACTTCAACGTATCATGAGTACCGAGTCGAAGTTTTGGAGAAAACAAAATTTAAAGAGAATACTCTTTATTTTCCCGGATGGGAAGTATTTGTAGACGGAAAAAAAATAAATGTGGAATTTCAGGATCAACTTCATCGAGGACTAATGACTTTTTGGGCCGACCCCTCAACCCAGAATATATCGGTTAGCTTTACCGAAACAAGGCTTAGATTATTTTCCAACTTAACATCACTTTTGAGCGCCTTAATTATTGGATTATTAGCGTTGAGTAAGCTTAAAATAAGAATATGACCCATTCGAGGTTTCGACTGAGCTCAGCCGAATGTCCTATTGCTCAGGGTCATAGTGAATGAAATTGAATCTATGAGTAAAACTCTTTCGGTTGTTTTAGCAACGTATAATGAAGAAAAGAATTTAGTAGATTGTTTAAATTCGTTTAAAGATATTGCTTCGGAATTTGTCGTAGTTGATGGAGATTCAAAAGATAAAACGGTTGAAATAGCAAAAAATTTTGGAGCTAAAGTTAAAATTACAACCAATAAGCCAATTTTTCATATTAATAAGCAGATGGCAATAGATATGGCAACTAAAGATTGGGTGCTTCAGCTTGACGCCGATGAAAGAGGAACGCCGGAATTAAGAAAAGAAATTGTTTCGGCAATAAATTCAAGCAAAGACATAAATGGCTATTGGATTCCTAGGAAAAACTGGTTTTTAGGCAGATTTCTTATGAAAGGCGGACAGTACCCTGATTATACTTTGAGGCTCTATCGAAGAGGCAAGGGAAGACTGCCGCAAATATCCGTTCACGAACAGGCAGTGGTTGAAGGGAAAGTCGATTATCTTAAAAATCCCCTGATTCACATTGCAGACCCGAATTTTGGCAGATATATAAAAAGATGGAGCAGGTATGTGGATTTAATAGTAAAGGAGCTAAAAGAAAAAAACATTGGTTATAATCCTGCTTTTGCGATAAAATATATGTTTGTTTTACCCATTTGGTGGTTTTTGCTAACCTATATTAGACACAAAGGTTTTATGGATTCATGGCAGGGTTTTGTTTTTTCTTTTTTCTCAAGCCTTAGGTTCCCGGTTTCCTATTTAAGATACTTAACAAACAAAAAATGAGGATTTTAATTACAGGCGGAGCAGGCTACATTGGAAGTATTATGACACGCACCCTTATTGATAGAGGGTACAATGTTACGGTTGCAGATAGTCTTGAAAGAGGACGTATTGAGGCGGTTGACAAAAGAGCGGATTTTAAAAAGGGAAACTTATTGGACAAAGCATTTGTTTCTGAAATTTTTAGAGATAAATTCGATGCAGTAATTCATTTCGCTGCATATATATCGATGGAGGAGTCGGTTAAGAATCCATCAATTTATTTTAAAAACAATATAGAAGGGACTAGGAACGTCGTGGAAGAAATGATAAGAACAGGAAACAATAAATTTATTTTCTCTTCAACCGCAGGTGTTTATGGAAATCCACAGATGATTCCAATGCCTGAGGATCATCCCAATAACCCTACAAATCCGTATGGAGAAAGCAAGCTCATGGCAGAAGAAATGTTAAAAAGTACCAAAAATTTAAACTTTGTCAGCTTAAGATATTTTAATGCAGCCGGAGCAACTCTAGAAGGAGATTTGGGAGAGGCGCACAGCCCAGAAACACATATAATTCCTCTTGCTATAGAAGCAGCGATGGGTGATTCCGAATTTATTCTTTACGGCAATGACTATAATACTAAAGACGGGACTTGCGTTAGAGATTATATACATGTTTTAGATCTTGTTGATTCTCATGTCTTAGCACTGGATAAACTGCAGAAAGACAAAGGCGGATTTTTTTATAATGTTGGGACGGGTAAAGGATATTCCAACAAGGAAGTTTTGGATATGATAGAAAAAGTTAGCGGTCAAAAGCTTAAGATTAAGGTAGAAAAAAGAAGGTCCGGGGATGCGGAGACTCTTATTGCAGACCCCAGCAAAATAGAGAAAGAATTAGGCTTTAAGCCTAAGTATTCCGATCTTGAAACAATTGTAAAAACCGCTTGGGAATGGCACGCAAAAAATTCAAAATTCAAAATTCAAAATTCAAAATGATCCTCAAGACACTAACCTTAGCAATTTTGTTCATTTTAATATTCTCGCGAACGGTTCATGCCGATTCATCTTATGTACTTCCGTACCCTTCTTTTATGCCGGGGAATCCTCTCTATAAAGTAAATCTTATTAAGGATGAAATTTTAAAGTATTGGTATTTTGGAAGTTTTGGGCAGTTTAAATACAATTTAAAACAGGCGGATAAGTATTTAGTTGAGGCAAAAACACTTTTTGAATACAAACAATATTTATTAGGTTCTGAAGCGCTTAAAAAATCCGATAACTTTTTCACCCAAACCACAATTAATCTAAATACTGCGAGAGGGGAAGGTAAAGATATAAAAGGTAATTTCCTTATTCTAAAAAATGCAGGAAGCAAACATATTGAGGTGCTTTCGAAATTAGGAAATGAAGTTCCGGAAAGCTTTACTTGGAGTCCGGAGAAAAAAAAGCCAACGATACTTCAGCTAAAAAAAGATATCGATAATTCAATTGAGATTAGAAAAAAACATCAATGAATTTAATTTACGGCCTATTTTTACTAAGCCTCTTCTTCTTTTCCTATCTTTTTATAGACCAGAATTTTTTCTATCTTAAAAGTTTTTACTCGGGACTTGCTTTTACAAATAGAGATCAAGTTTCCATTTTGCATACAGTCTTTGTTTTAATATTTTTCCTTATTTATTCCCAAATTCTTAAGAATATTAGAATGTTTAATATTCCCAAGGTAAAATTATTGATAGGAGGAACCGTAGGGATTTTAATATTTTCTTACCCTGCCTTTTTATCTTTTGACATTTTTAATTACATAGCAACTGCAAAGACCCTGTTTTTCTATGGGGAAAATCCTTACATTGTAATGCCGATTGAGTTTACCGGAGATTCTTTGCTTTTATTCACCCATGCGGCGAATAAAATTGCTTTGTATGGACCGGTTTGGCTGGGACTAACCGCGATACCTTTTTTTCTTGGTTTTGGAAATATATTACTTACCGTTTTTTCTTTTAAGGTTTTTATTGCTTTATTTTATTTGGGAACCGTTTACATACTTTGGAAAATGACGAAAAATTTATATTCTGTTTCCTTATTTGCTTTAAATCCCTTAGTTCTAATAGAAATATTAATGAGCTCTCATAATGATATTGTAATGATGTTTTTCGCTTTGTTCTCATTTTTTCTTTTAAGCAAGAAAAAACTGGTATTGGCTTTTTTCTTTCTTTTATTTTCTATACTTATAAAATACGCAACTTTATTTTTGCTCCCCGTATTTTTGTATACTGCGGTAAAAGTGATAAAAAAAGAAAAGATAAATTGGCAGAAAATTTTCTTTTTGTCTTTTCTTTCTATGTTTGTTATTTTTCTTTTATCACATTTTAGAGAAGAAATTTATCCCTGGTACGCTATATGGTTCTTGCCTTTTGCAGTTTTAATCCTCAAAAGAAAAATTATTCTATACATTTCTTTAGCTTTTTCTTTTGGATTGCTTTTCCGCTACGTTCCTTTTATGTTTTATGGAACACATTTTGGAATAACTCCCATAATTAAAAATCTTGTTACTTTTGCTCCTCCGTTTTTAGTATTGTTTTATTACTTTTTTAAGAATAAATTATGGTTAAAAATCTCTCCTTAATAATTGTTCTTATACTGACTTTTATTTCAATAATTCCTCTTCTTAAAGCAGGACTTCCGCCAACGCATGATGGGGAGTACCATGTGATAAGGTTTTATGAATTTTATAAAGTCTTAAGCGATGGGAATTTATATCCGCGCTGGGCCCCTGATCTAAACTACGGATTCGGAGTGCCTATTCTAAATTTTGTTTATCCTCTGCCAAATTATATCGCTTCACTGCTGCATTTTGTAGGCTTTAGTTTTATTGATGCTTTTAAACTAAATATGGTTTTTGCAAGTTTTGTAGGCGCAATCTTCTTTTACCTTTGGTCAAAAGAATTTTTCGGGAAATTGGGAGGAACGGTTTCGGCTGTTCTTTATACCTTTTCTCCGTATCACTTCTTGGATATTTATATAAGAGGCTCTGTCGGAGAAGTCTGGGCTTTGGGATTGTTTCCCGCATTCTTGTTTGGTATTACAAAATTTATTAAGGAGAAAAAGAAAAAGTTTGCAATCTTCTCATCTTTAACTCTTGCTCTTATTATATTTTCTCATAACATACTGGCTTTAATGTTCTTTCCATTTGCTCTTTCTTATATTCTTTTTTTAATTCTTAAAGAGAAAGATCGCAAATACTTAATACTTAACACTTTATACTTAATACTTTTAGGT
>Ga0213870_1001138_pt1 | contig 12156 bp, 12 predicted proteins | sample WICALVC2017_Meta_FD_160119 | JGI IMG/M metagenome (GOLD analysis project Ga0213870, IMG submission 160119) | Freshwater microbial communities from subterranean cave lake in Wind Cave National Park, South Dakota, United States - WICALVC2017 | ecosystem: Environmental > Aquatic > Deep subsurface >... | reverse complement strand
ACAGTGCTTACAAAATGCGACGACACTTTAGCTATCTTTTTAAGGATAAGCTCAGGGGAAAGAAATTCTGGAGTGAAGGACATTTCTATAGAAGTGTTTGAGCTGTAAATAAGGAAACCATGAAGCACTATATAGAAGAATGTCAAGACAAACATTGGCGAAAGATAGAGACACCAAAGTTTGTTGACTTGTCACAAAAGAAAATTGTTGATTTTTCAACTTAGGACGCTGGGGTTTTAACCCCCAGTAGCTCACAAAACGGTCGAAGTTTAAATATAACTTCTTTCACATTTAATTTTCTTAATAAAATATAGAAAAGTTTATATATTAGAAGCCATATATTTAATAATGATTAAAGGAAGTAATAAATACGAGAAATTGGGGGAATCGCTTCAAGGCATTTATACTCTGGAAACCCTTGCAGATAGACTAAAGGTGGATAAAACCAAGGTGATTTACATTATCCATAGATTAAGGAAATTGGGTTTTGTAAAGACTAGCTATAGTACAGGAAAAAGGAGATTATATAGTATTTCTTTAAGAAATAAACAGAGAGGAGTCAGTTACACCGAAAAGATAAATGATGCTTCTATAAGCCCTGCCCTTAAGGTAACTTCTTTCAATCCTTACTATGTGCATGGTAGGACACCCACTTACGAGGAAGCGCTAATTTATGCTATAAAACAAAGAGATGTTCGTTATATCATTGCTTCTTTAGCTTTATTTCGAAAAATATCTGATTGGAGTCATTTGTATAAGTTAGCAAAAAAAGAAAGGTTAATAAGAGAGGTTGTTGCTCTTTATGAAATTGCAAGAAAGGTAGTAAGAAAAGTAAAAAAAATGCCAAGGAGATTTATAAATCAAGCGAGAAAAACGAAAACTAATAATTTTCATTATATTGTAAAACATATTACGTCTGATGATTTTAAGGACACAGAGAAAAAATGGAAAGTTTATATTCCTTTAAATTTTTCAGATTTGGAGGAGTATAGAAGATGATTGATATAATGCAACAAGAAGAGATATTAACTGCAATAGGAAAAATAATTCCTAAAAAATTATTTGTTTATGCTATTGGTGGAACCGCCATGATGCTTAGAAGCATCAAAAACTCAACATTTGATGTTGATTTTGTTTTTGATAATGAGATAGATAGGAGCCATTTTATTTTAGCACTAAAAAGGCTAGGGGCTAAAGAAGCAGATACAAAGACGGTTTACTGGTTGAAAGGTAATATGCCAATTATGCTTGAATTTGAAAATTGCCGTTTTGATCTTTTCATGAATAAAATTATTAGTTCTAGATTTTCTGAAAAAATGAAAGAAAGAGCTAGTCAGATCCATGAATTTGGCAATCTTATCGTTAAAGTTGCTGATCCTCACGATATTCTTATTATGAAAAGTGTAACTTCCAGAGCGAAGGATTTAAGCGACATTATTAATATTATTAATAAAAATCCTATAAATTGGAGCATTATTATCGAGGAAGTGAAGAAACAGGTTGCTTTAGGTAGCGAAAGAGCCATTCTTACACTCGGAGAAAAACTTGAGAGGTTAAGTAATCAGAAAGCTATAGCTGTTCCAAGGGTCGTTTTAGATGAGTTTTGGAAATTACTTGAGGGACAAATTCAGGAGAAAAAAGAGGATAGTCGGAGAAAGGAAAAAAGATGATTTTTGCAATAATGCTTTTATAGTAGCATACTATTATTTTTACATAAAGAAGAGGTTAAAATGAACATTCAGGAATATTTTGAAGAGATAAGGAAAAAAGTGAATGAGCATTATGAGATTGCTAGAATGGCAAGGACAGTTGGGATAGATCCTGTTGCTAAGATTGAGGTGCCGATCGCAACGACGCTTGCTGAAAAGGCTGTTGGACTGATTAGTGTGGTGTATCCACAATTGGATAAGAAAGTTGTTGATAGGATTATGGAATTAGAGAAAGATTATGGGCCATTGGATAGCGCTGTCGCATTTAAGATTGCTGAAGAGATTGCCAAGGAAAAGTTTTGTAAATTTGAAAGTTTGTTACAGGCTATTGACGCTGGAGTTAGAGCAGGATTTGCTTACATTACACTTGGTGTTGTGAGTTCCCCTATTGAGGGATTTACGCAGTTGAAATTGGGAAAGACTAGAAATGGAGAAGATTATTTCATTGCATTTTTTTCTGGACCGATTAGAAGCGCTGGAACAACTGCTAGCTGCGTAGTGCTAATGCTGATTGATTATTTGAGAGAGACATTTGGATTTGCAAAATATGATCCTGACGAGAATGAAGTTAAGAGATACATTACTGAAAATTATGATTATCATGAGCGTGTGACGAATTTGCAGTATTTGCCTACAGTGGAAGAGATTGAGTTTTTAGCTAAGAATCTGCCTATACAGATTGATGGAGAACCCACTAGTAAGAGAGAGGTCTCGAACTATAAAGATTTACCTAGGATGAGTAGCAGCTTTATCAGAGGAGGGATGTGTTTAATTTTTTCTGAGGGATTAGCGCAAAAGGCGCAAAAGGGATCGAGGTTGTGGAAAGGATTACAAGGGAAAGGTTTTAAAGTTACAGGATGGGAATTTTTGGATGAATATGTTAGAAAGTTTAAACAAGGAAAAAAGGAAGATGGCAAAGGAGATAGTAAACCTACTTATATTAAAGATTTAGTTGCAGGGAGGCCAGTGTTTAGTCATCCTTCTAGATCTGGAGGATTTAGATTTAGATACGGTAGGAGTAGGACTAGTGGATTTTCTGCTGTTTCTGTACATCCTGCGACTATGGTTATTTCAGGAGGATTTATGTCTGCTGGGACGCAGCTTAAAGTTGAGAAGCCGACTAAAGGATGCGTGATCAGTGCGTGTGATGAAATTGATGGGCCGATTGTGAAGTTTAAGGATGGAAGTGTTCGGAAGATAGAGGACACGGATGAAGCGAAGAAGGTTTACAATGATGTTGATGAGATTTTGTATTTGGGAGATATCTTGTTTTCTTTTGGGGATGTTGTGAATAGGAATCATGAGTTATTGAAACCCGGATATTGTGAAGATTGGTGGGAGCTTGAGTTGAGGAGGAATTCTGGGGGGAAAGAGAAAGTTGATAAGCTTAATGTCGGTTTTGATGAAGCTGTTTCGTTTTCTAGAAAATATAGGATTCCTCTACATCCAGAGTATACATATTATTGGCATGAGATAGAATATGATGGATTTCTGGGGTTGATTGATTGGATTTCACATGGAAAAATTAGTGAGGGTAAGTTAATTTTACCTTATACGGTTTCGGATAAGGAGAGGTTTGTTAGAGGTAAAAGGAGTTTGGAGTTGATTGGATGTGAACATCGTGTTGGGATTGAGCATGTTATTTTGAATGAGAAAGATAGTAGTGTCTTATTGTTTAATTTGGGAGTTGAGATTGAGAATTTCGAGAGTGATGTCGAGAGAATGAATTTGGGAGTCAAGGGAACTGGTGAGAAGGAGATTTTAGAGATTATTAATTTTCTGTGCGAGATTAAGATTAAGGATAAGAGCGGGAGTTTTATTGGAGCAAGAATGGGGAGACCTGAGAAGGCTAAATTGAGAAAATTGACTGGAAGTCCGCACGTTTTATTTCCTGTTGGAGATGAGGGAGGGAGATTAAGAAGTTTTCAGGCTGCTTGTGAAGTTGGATTTGTTAGAGGAGAGTTTCCTAATTTTTATTGTGAGAAATGTAAGAGAGAGAATGTTTATGCAAAATGCATTTCTTGTGGAGAGGTTTGTAAGAAGGTTGAGGGAGAGAATGGGAGAGAGTATAGCGAGAGAAGAATAAATATCAGAGAATATTTTGAGGATGCTCGGCGATTGACAGGAGTTAAGATTGAAGACATACCTGTTGTTAAGGGAGTACGAGGGACGAGCAATAAAGATCATAGTTGCGAGCATTTTGGGAAGGGTTTATTGAGGGCCAAATATGGGTTGAATGTGAATAAGGATGGGACAATCAGATATGATATGACTGAAATGGTAGTAACACATTTTAAGCCAAGAGAGATCGGCACAAATGTCTCCAAGTTGCGTGAGTTGGGATATGAGAAGGACATTTATGGAAATCTATTGGAAGAGGATGATCAGATTTTGGTTTTGTTTCCACATGATGTGATTTTGCCTTCGTGTCCTGATGGGTTGGATGAAAGGGCAGACGATGCTGTTTATAGGATTAGTCAGTTTATTGATGACGAGTTAGAGAAATTATATAAGTCAGAGAGATTTTTTAATGTTACGAGTAAACAGGATGTTGTTGGAACTTATGTGGTTTGTATTGCTCCACATATTTGTACTGCCACTGTTGGTAGGATTATAGGATTTTCGAAGACACAGGGATTTTTGGCGAGTCCATTTTTACATGCGGCTATGAGACGCGACGCTGATGGCGATGAATCTGCTATTATGTTGCTTATGGATTTATTATTGAATTTTTCTAGGAATTTTTTGCCAGCACATAGAGGAGGAACGCAGGATGCTCCTTTAGTTTTAAATACTTGCATTAGAGCCGGGGATGTTGATGATCAGATTTTAGATTTTGAGGTCGGAGAATATCCTTTGGAATTATATGAGATGGCTGAACAGAAGAGGCATTCTTCTGAAGTTAAAGTTATTGAGAGTGTGAAGACAAGATTGAAGAAGGGAGAGGATGTTTTTACTCAGATTGCATTTACACATGGATGCCGAGATATTAATGAAGGAGTTGTAAATTCTTCTTACAAGATTTTGCCTACGATGAATGAGAAGGTTGATAAACAGATGGAGCTTTGTAAGAAAATTAGGGCGGTTGATACTGCAGATGTTGCCAGGTTGATAATTGAGAGACATTTTATTCGAGATATTAGAGGTAATTTAAGAAAGTTTTCTATGCAGATTTTTAGATGTGTACAATGTAATAATAAATATAGGAGGCCTCCTTTGACTGGGAGATGCACACAATGTGGTGGGAAGTTGATTTTTACAATTTCTGAGGGGAGTATTTTGAAATATATGCAGAAGGCATTAGATTTAGCTCGTGAGTATAAAGTAAGTCTTTATTTATTAGAGAGCTTGGAGTTGACTGAGATGTATATTCAGTCTATTTTTGGGAGAGAGAAAGAGAAACAAGAAATGTTGAGGAAGTGGTTTTAACAATAAGGTACAGGAGAAATATTTATTCAGATTTTTTTGATAGGAAGAAAAGACAGAAGCAATAGTTCTTTAAATTTTGTAGAATATAAATATTTATTAAGTAACGTAACTAAATGCTTTTATGACTGATGAACAGAAAGAATATAGGGTTTATTCTTCTAGGAAGGAGGGCTTTTTAAAGAAGAGAACTTATTGTGAGGGAGAAGTTGGTGCTCGAGATGAGAGAGACGCGATTTCTAAAATCTCCGCTAGTAAAGGCATCCCTCTTGAGTATTTGAAAGCAGAACCTATTAGTCAAGGTTGTTTCGTAGCCTGCGCGGTTTATGGCGGAGGAGATGTTGAACAAGTGAATGTTTTGCGGGAATATAGAGATAAGGTACTGATGCAAGATGAAGTTGGCAGGAGATTTGTACAATGGTATTATAATGGAGGAGGAGAGAGAATGGCTGATTTTATCAGGAACAGAGCGAGATTTTTGATTCCAATTATAAGAAAGGAGTTGGACTATATTGTGGAGGATTATAAATTTAGGGAAAGGTCTAATTTACAAGATAAAAAATAATTGTGGGAATTAGGAGAGAACCCATTAGGTTTATTCTTCTGGAATTTGAGAGAACGGCGAAGGTTCCTAGAGAAGTTGAAGCTGTGAGGATAAGAAGGCCGAGAGGGTTGGAGAAGACCATGTTGACTATGACAAGAATGAAGAGGGTGATGATTGAGAGAGTCTTGTAATTGATTTTGTGGATGTGTTTTGCTGCGAGTTTTGAGAGTTGGATACCTAGGATGAATGAGATGATGGCTGAAAGGATTATTGTTATAATGATTATCGCGAGATCTTGAATTGATATAGATTTTAGGATTTCTTTTACTGCTACTGCTGCGCCTGAGCGCGTTTTATTGATTGCGTAGATGGCTATGAAACTTAGAGCAATTACTATTGTGTTGATTGAGCCCACTAGAAAGAGAAATGAACGTGGATTTTGTTCTGTGAGTTCTGATGCGAGAATTGCTGCGTGACCTGAGCCAATGCCTGGGAGGAAAGAGCAGAGAGGGGCCGTGAGAGAAGCAGCTATTGTGTTTTTTATGATTTGTTTTTTTGTGAGCGTTATCTTTTTTATGGGAGAAATTAATTGTTGCTTGAGTTTCGATGTTTGGCTTTTTAGAGAGAGTATGAGGGCAGAGGTACCGAATAGTCCTGTGAGGAGAGGGAGGAGGGGTTCTTTTACAGGGAGAGAGAAAGTGAGGAGACCTAGAAATCCCGCAAGGATAAATATCGTTAATGAGAGGAGATATTCTTTTTCTCTGAAGATGAGGAAAATGGAAATGAAGATTAGAATGAATGGGACGAGGAGAGTGATTGAGTTATAGATGATTGGGAGAATGAAAATGAAAATTGGGATGAAAACTAGGATGATGAATAGGGCTGTGAGAGAACCATAGAGCGTTAGGACAACTGCTTCGTAGCCTAGACTTTGTTTAAGAAGTTGATGGCCAGGAAGTATAGAGAGGAAGGAGTCTTCATCTGGAGCGCCGAGAAAGATTGAAGGGATGAAATCTAGGAAAGAATGTGTGATTGACATTGCGACAATGAAGATTACTATAATTAGAGGAGAGGTGTATTGTAATAACGTGGGGGAGATTGCTAGCAGGAAAACTGTGACGAGATTGACATGGATTCCTGGAAATAGGCCTGTGAATGTGCCCGCGATTATACCGACGACGAGTGCAATTACTAATTCTAACAACATTGTATTCCCGGACAATTTCTTGGAATTGTCTTTATAGCGTTATAAATTACACTTTAATTATATAATTTTGGAGAGGTGAGGGAATATAGACAAGGCTATAAACTATATTGTTATCGCAAACAGAAAAAACGAGCTAAGATAGTGCATTTGGCATTATTTGTTACAAAATAGGTTACTTTTTGTGCCAAATTGTTGAGTTCTAATATTATTTCGTTTTCTAACTTCTAGCCACTTTATCTGTTCATCCATCTATTTGCCTCCAAAATAAACCCGATTTGCATGAATCGCAGTTAAGCTGTGTCTTCTTTCATATCTTATCCATTTTTTATTTCTCACATCCTTTTTCTCCTTCTTTTTAGCAAATCCCAACTTTAATAATATTTTATGGATAGTATAAATAGGAATTTGAATTTTATAATCTCTTTCAATTAATAACACTATTCTTGAAGTAGACGTTCTATATTTTTCATAAGACTTCTTTACAATTATTTCCTCACTGGGAGATATAGGTTTAGAAGGTCTTCCAATTGATTTTCCCAATTCAGGTACCTTTCCAACTCTCTTATATTCGTTCCATATTTGATACACTCTCTCGATGGAAACTCCAGTCTTTTTCTTGGCTTGATAAGAAGTTCCGCCTTCTTCCATTATTCGAAGAAGTTCAATTAACTTCTTTTTTGTTAATTTCATACGCTGATTTATGTCAGCGTTATGAACTAATTTTCGTATAACACAGAATTTAATAAATCTGAAGAAGAATATCACGCAGTTCATAAACAGCTTAGAGAATTGGTTGCTCTGGGGACCCTTAGAAAGACTAAATATGGTTTTGAAGCAGACATGAATAGAAAGGCAGAAACGCTATATGAAATAATTCAGCATTGTCTAAAAAACAATGTTAGTTATAATTATCTACTTGATAAAAATTTTGCTACATTTTTGAGTAAGGCTTTACAAAAAGAAGAGATTACTTCAAAAGATGCAGATACTCATCCAAGAACTTTTAAGAAATATATAGAAATATTAAACAGATTCGGATTGGTTCTTATTATTTCAAGAAAGCCCTTGAGGGTAAAAATTTTTTATAATATCTTACTAAATAATCTTCTTGTTTATTTTGATTATAAGCAGGAGGTCGTAACAGAGAGTTCTCATATTTATGATAAAGAAATAGAAAGAGAATTAAATATTTTTAAAAGATTAAGAGAAAAAGAGGAGGTTCTATACAGAAAGGTTGTAAGGGAGTTTGAAATTTCATTTATTTATCATAGCCTTTCATTAGAAGGAAATCCGATAACCTTATTAGAGACTTTTAAAACATTGCAGGATAAAATTATTCCCAGTAATCTGAAAAGCTTGGATGTAGATGAAGTAAAGAATTATCAGGATGCAATTTTGCAGATGTTCCAAGATAGTGCACAAAAAAAGGTTTTGAATCTCGTATTAATTTTTAATTATCATAAGATAGCAATGAGGCATATTCCAAGCATTGCTGGAAAAATAAGAACAGAAGGAGTTTATATTAAAGGAAATCCTAATTTTAAGATCACAAAGGCAAAGAACATTAAAAAAGAATTAGATGTTTTATTTGAAGATTATGATAGGTTTGTTAACCCTCGAAATCCTAAAGAAAAGGATTTTAGGGCCAAAAAACCTAAAGGTTTTTCTGGAAAGGAAAAATTATCTCTTAAGGAAATTTTAAATTTTGCTGTTTATTTTCATAACGAGTTCCAGTACATACATCCATTTATTGATGGGAATAGCAGAACAATGAGATTAATTACTTTTCACTTATTGCAATCAAGAGATATTCCAATATTTGACATTCCGTTTGGATTGTTGGACGAATATTTAGGCCATACAAAAGGATCTAAGAAAAGAGAGGATCAAAAACTATTCTCAACTTTACAAAAAGTTATTCTTTGGAATCTCAAGAAAATAAACGAGAGGTTGAGTTAATGAAAACGGAAAAAATATAGAATTTATATTTTGTGTTTAGAGATATGAAAAATGAAGGATTTTATTTTTTGAAGATTTACTCTTGAATGATTTTTAAAATCTTTAGATAGTATTTATTATTATAATATTCTAGGGAAGTTAGGGCAGAGATGTTTTTGTTTATGAGAGCAGGACAGGAGAGAGGGCATTTTAATTGGGTGTTGTTGAAGGTTTCAAGAGTGATGAGTTTGTAGTTTTTTGTGTAGGTTTCTTTGATGACTTGGCCTTGAACGAGGAGTTTTTGGTTTGGTAGGAATTGTGATAGTTGATCTGAAGAGGAAAGGATTTTTGGAGGGAGATTTAGAAGAATGAGGAGGATGAAAAGAGTGAGAATTGTTAGGGCGAATGCAAGACGTCTCATTTAATTTTTAAGATGTTGCTGATGAAATAGTTTTTGTTTGAGTTTAGGTTACTATTTAGTGGTTACAATGGAAAGGTTTAAATAAAGGAAAAGAATGGAATTTTATGGCTAAACTGATAGAGATTTTGTGGAAACAAGAGAAGGGTTTTCCTTTTTATGGAGGGAGATGTATATTGCGAGAGAAGAGTGTTTATACTTTAGGAAGGAACGAAGAGTGTGATTTTGTTATAGGTTCGTATGGCTTGGATATTTCTCGGAAGCATGCTTTTATTTTGAGTGATGGAAGAGACTTTTATGTAGGAGATTTGGGCCCTATTAAGGAGACCTTCCTCTCTAAAAGAAAATTTTTTAGTTATTATTCTCGTTTAAGATTAGTGAGCCCCTTTATGTCTGACGTTTTTAAAAGGGCGTTTCAAGATGAGAAAGGAGGCACGACGCTTGAAAAAGAATTTTACGGGATGAATGGAGAGGGGTTTGATGAGGCTTATTATCAGCGAGAATATTTTTTGAATGAATTTCTTTTAGATGAGAAAAAGGTTAGTGAGTTGAAAGAAGATGGGAGATATTTGATGCTTTTTGAACATGGAGATAAGATAAAGATTGGGAATAGTGAGATAGTTTTAAAGAAAAATCTTTTCGAGAGGGTTTCTGGAATTTTGCGTTAGATTTAAAAAGATAGGATTTCTATTATATTAATGTTAAAGAGAGGTTGGTTGATTCTTAGTTTGAGTTCTATATTTGTAATTTTATTTTTAGCTGGTGTTTTGGCACAGAGGGAAAATCCTGTTGTAGGTCCTATAACTGATGAGTCTATTGATGGAGAGATTCAAGCGAATGTTGGAGAGAGCGATGATAGTAAGAGTGATGAGGAAGTTGGCGTTAAAGAAGAGAATAAGTTAGATGAGGTCGCTGATCAAGAGGGAGATGCTGAGATAGGTGAGGAAGGAGAGGTAGAATTGGAAGTGGGGGCAGGTACTACCCCTGATAGCTTTTTTTATTTTATTGATGAGTTTTTTGATCAATTCGGTGATGAGTTGAATGTGAGAGAAGAGAAGATTTCTGAGATTAAGGTAATGGTTGAGGCAGGGAATATAGAGGATGCTAAGAAGGCATTGGAGAGATATAAAGAATATGCAAACAGCGTTGAGAAAGAAATTTCTCCAGAAGATAAGGTTAGAGCTGAAAAGAGCGCTAATACGATTAGGAAAGTAATTAAAAGATTAGAGAAAGAAGTTCCTGAAGAGGATAGAAAGGAATTTGTTGATAATGTTATTGAGAAAGAAAAGAAAATTCAGGTCGCTGCTGAGATTGCTGTAAAAGTGAAGGAATTATGCGAGCAGTTATCTAAACTTGATCCTAATGAGTATGCGAGAGTTTGTAGGACAAGAGAGGATGGTGTTCCTAAGTGGCATAAAAGATTGGACGAGAGGTTAACTGAAGAGCAGAAACAGGCGGCGCTTAAATTCGAGAAGGTTATGAGGGAGTGCTTTAGAACAGAAGGAAAGGAATGTAAGTGTAATGAATTGGAAGGGATTAATAAACCGTTTGCTGATCGTTGTAGTATTGTGGCACCATTAGCTGCAAAATGTGAAGATGGAGATGATGCTTCTTGCGAGGCGATGGACGAGGCTACCGAGGGAATAGAAGAATTATTGCCTGATTATTTGCAAGAAGTTTTAGGTGTGTTGAATGAGAGACTTAAAGAGGACCAGTTTGAATTTCATATGCCTCCAGAATGTAGAAAGGAAGGAGCAAAGAGCCCTAAGGAGTGTATGCTTATAATGTTTAGGGAGCATGCTCCAGAGGAGTGTGCCGAGGCTTTAAGGGATGGAAAGATTAGTTTTACAAATGAGAAAGAGGCCAGAGAGCAATGCGAGGGGATTATGTTTGAGGCAAACGCGCCAGAAGAATGTATTGAAGCTGGATTGAAAGATCATAGAGAATGTGGAACATTTATGTTCAAGCAGAATGCAGCACAGGAGTGTATTGATGCTGGCTTGACTGGAGAGAGCCCTAAAGATGGAAGAGAATGTGAGAAGATCATGAGGGCTAAGGGAGGAGAAGGCAAGGGTCGTGGGCCTCCTGGCTTTGCTCCTGCATTTGGATTTAGATGTAAAGGTATTCAGGATACTCAGGAAAGGTTGAAATGTTTTGACGAGGCATTGCAGGGAGTAGAAGGAGGGTTTGAGGGAAGAGGTGATTTTGAAGGGAAGTTTGAGGGTGAAGAGAAAGGACAGGGGCCTCATGGTGGAAGTGGATGGCCACAACCATGTCAAGAGGCGCAGGCATTTACTAGAGAAAGCTGTGAGAAAACTATGAGAGAATGGGGAGAGAAGCAGAGAAATCAAGATGAAGACAGATTCAGAAGGGAAAGGGAAGAGAGGGAAAGAGATTTTAGACCTCCTGAGGGACAGCAACCGCAATGTGGTCCTGGGCAGTCATTAAAATGTGATAATAATGGGTGTAGATGTGAGGGAGAGCCTCAGCAACAGCCAGTTACAGAGCAGTCGCAACCACCAATTACATCAGAACAGCAACAGCCAGCACAAACTTCTCCTCCAACAACGGAATCTGGAGGGTCAGGATCTGGAACTTCTGAATCTGGGACTAGTGGAAGAGAGAGTGGGAGTACAGGAGGAACTAGTGGGAGTACAGGAGGAACTAGTGGGAGTACAGGAAGCGTAATTGGTGTGGATAATGATTTCTTGGATTATTATTGGAGATGATTTTGTTAGGCTCCATCCCAAATTAAAATTCTAAGTTAATAAACAAGTTTAAATAGCCGTTATTATTTAAATCGCTGTTCTCTCTTTTCTTTTCTCTCTTAGAGAATGAGGAATAGACGATAAAAATAAGAAAAAGACTCATTCTCTACCTAGTTGCTAACATTTGAAAGGAGGAATTATATTAT
>Ga0213870_1001137_pt1 | contig 12158 bp, 7 predicted proteins | sample WICALVC2017_Meta_FD_160119 | JGI IMG/M metagenome (GOLD analysis project Ga0213870, IMG submission 160119) | Freshwater microbial communities from subterranean cave lake in Wind Cave National Park, South Dakota, United States - WICALVC2017 | ecosystem: Environmental > Aquatic > Deep subsurface >... | reverse complement strand
AATGTGTATCGTCCGCAGTTTTATTTGCGGACGACGGATGTGACGGGCGTTGCAAAACTTCCAGAGGGAGTTGAGATGGTGATGCCGGGTGACAATGTGAAGATGGAAGTGACGTTAATCATGCCGATAGCGATGTCCGAGGGGTTACGGTTTGCGATTCGGGAAGGCGGCCGTACTGTGGGCGCTGGGGTTATTTCAAAGATAATTAAATAAATGTAGGGGCGAACCTGCGTGTTCGCCCGATCTGTTAGGGCAGACACGTAAGGTCTGCCCACACGGTTAAAAAATAGGGATATTACATGCAAGAAATTATTACGATGGCCTGTCCAGAATGCAAGGAAAGAAATTATTCTACAACAAAAAATAAGAAAAACGATCCCGAGCGTTTAGAGTTAAAAAAATTCTGCCGCCGATGCCGGAAACATACACCGCATAAAGAGGTGAAATAGCAACTAGGCCAGTAGCTCCAACGGCTAGAGCGGTGGTCTCCAAAACCACAAGTTGTGGGTTCGAATCCCGCCTGGCCTGCGCGAAGGGTAGGGGGCAGAAAATTTTCTGCCCGTACGATGGAATATATGGAAACAATAAAGAAGTGGATTTTGTCAGTCAAAGAGTTTTTTGGGGAGGTCAAGGCCGAGGTTCTAAAGGTTTCCTATCCTACAAAGAGCGAGGTTGTTGGATCAACAACGGTTGTCATTATTTTAACCCTCGTTGTCTCTATCTTTCTTGCCCTGATGGACTCTATTCTGGTTCGCTTACTTCGATGGGTGTTTTGAGAGGATAGATATGGAAAAAAGCTGGTACGTTATTCACACTTATTCTAGTTTTGAAAACCGCGTTAGAACGGCACTAGAGGAAAAAGTTAAGACGCTCGGCCTTGAAAACCGTGTTGGCAAAATCCTTGTTCCAACGGAGGAGGTCGTTCGGATTAAAGAGGGGAAGAAGCAGACTTTTACGAAGAAATTCTTTCCCGGATATGTTCTTATGGAGATGTGTCTTGATGAGCAATTGCAACAATTGGTTAAAATTACGCCCAAGGTAACTGGATTTTTAGGGAGTGGGGATGATCCAACGCCTCTTTCTCAAGCGGAAGTCGATCTTCTTTTAAAACAGGTGGATGAGGGGGCGGCTCCCACGAACGAAAAAACGCAATTTGAAAAAGGAGATGCTGTTCGCATTACGGATGGCCCGTTCTTTGGATTTAATGCTGTGGTAGATGAAATTCACCCTGAACAGACCAAGGTAAAGGTGTTGGTCTCTATTTTTGGTCGCTCCACTCCGGTGGAGTTAAACTTTCTACAGGTAGAAAAGGTATAGCACCAAGGAATAACAAAGGATAACAAATGGCAAAAGAAATAAAGGCAACTGTAAAACTTCAAATTCCGGCTGGGAAGGCAAATCCAGCGCCCCCAGTAGGTCCGGCACTTGGACAGCACGGGCTGAATATCATGGATTTTTGTAAGCAGTTTAATGCGAAGACGGCGGGGATAGAAGACATGATTATTCCGGCCTTAATTACAATTTATACAGACCGAACGTTTACCTTTGTTCTAAAGTCGCCTCCGGCATCCGAGCTTTTGAAAAAAGCGGCGAAGGTAGCGAAAGGTGCGCCAGCACCCAATAAAGAGAAGGTAGGAAATGTTACGAAAGCCCAAGTTCGAGATATCGCCAAGATAAAAATGCCTGACCTTAATGCAATTGATATAGAAGGCGCGGCGCGAATTGTTGAAGGAACAGCGCGCAGTATGGGAATACAGGTTGTTGGATAGGGTTAGGGGTTTGATTTATCAAATCCAAATCAGGAGGAAATATGGGAAAAAGATATAAAGTCGCTGTCGCAAAAGTAACGAAGCCAGCCTATACATTGGAGGAGGCCTTTACCCTTGTAAAAGAAGCGGCTTCTGTGAAATTTGATGAGTCGGTTGATCTTGCTGTGCGTTTAGGGGTTGACCCTCGGCATGCGGATCAGATGGTTCGGGGTTCCACGACCTTGCCGCATGGAACGGGTAAAAAAGTTCGCATTGCTGTTTTTGCCAAGGGGGAAAAAGAGAAAGAGGCGAGAGAGGCCGGTGCGGATTTCGTTGGGATGGACGATCTAATTGAGAAGATCAATAAGGGCTGGATGGAGTTTGATACCGCAGTTGCAACGCCCGATGTAATGGGAACGGTCGGAAAGTTGGGAAAGGTTTTGGGGCCGCGGGGCCTTATGCCCAATCCTAAAATGGGGACGGTGACGTTTGATGTTGCAAAGGCTATTAGAGAGCTTCGTCAGGGGAGGGTGGAGTATCGCGTCGAAAAGGCAGGGATATTCCACGGGTCTATTGGACGTATTTCCTTTACCGCGCAACAGCTTTTTGAAAATGCAAAAACAGTAATAGAGGCGATTATTAAGGCGAGGCCCGCCGCAGTTAAGGGGCAGTATTTAAGGGGGATTACCGTTTCATCAACCATGGGGCCTGGAATCCACATTGATATTACCGGTATGGATCATTTGAATTAGGAAAGAGAGGGAAAGCGATGAAAAGGGCAGAAAAAAGCGTTGTCATTGAGAAGTTGCACGAGAAATTTTTGTCAGCAAAAGTGGCTGTTCTTTCCGATTTTTCTGGAATGACCGTGGCGGATATCCAAGAAGTAAAAAATGCCATTCGAAAGGCTCGGGGAGAATTTAAAGTTGTTAAGAATCGCTTAGCCATTCGAGCGGCAAAGGGAACTTCCCTTGAGAAAGTTAGTTCCTATTTTAAAGGTTCCGTTGCTGTTGCGTTAGGCATGGAAGACCCTGTTCCGCCCATGAAGGCATTAGATATCCTGTTTGGGAAGCAGAAGAAGCTTAAGATGCGGGCTGGTGTTATTGAGGGGCAGGTGATTGACCTTGCCGCATTTAAGGCTGTGGCAAAACTTCCTAGCAGGGAAGTTCTTTTAGGCCAATTGGTGGTTAGAATGAAATCCCCAATGTACGGAATTAGGGGTGCTCTCGGTGGGGTATTAGATAAATGGGTCCGAACGCTTCAGGCGGTTTTGGAATCTCGTCAACAAACAGAAAAATAACTAAACAAAACATAAGGAGAAGAAAATGCCAACAGCAGAGATGGAATTATCAAACGATCAGATTATTGGGGCAATCGAAAAGATGCCGGTGTTACAGCTTTCGGAGCTGATTAAACTTGTTGAAACCCGTTTTGGTGTTACAGCGGCCGCGCCTATGGCGATGGCGGCTGGCCCTTCCGCAGGTGGCGGAGACGTGGCTGTGGCTGTTGTTGAAGAAAAAACGGCATTTGATGTTATCTTGGCCGCCGCTGGCGATAAAAAGATTCAGGTGATTAAGGTTGTTCGGGAATTAACCAGCCTTGGTCTTAAAGAGGCAAAAGAATTGGTAGAGGCGGCTCCTAAAACGGTTAAAGCCGGTGTTTCAAAAGAGGAAGCCGAGACAATGAAGAAGAAGCTAGAAGAGTCTGGTGCAACGGTCGAAGTTAAATAGGCGTGGCCTCGTGTCCACCCTTGGATGATAAGGGTTCACATCTACGGAAAAGGGCGCACACGCGGGTGCGCCCCTACAAAGGAAGAAGAGAATATGACAAAAAGCCCAACGAATGAGGTAAGGCCAAGAAAAGATTTCTCAAAGAGTCCTATTAAGGTTGATGTTCCAGATCTTATTGAGATTCAAAAGGCCTCTTATGAGCGTTTTTGGCAACGAGATATCTTACCAGAACGTCGTCAAGATGTTGGACTACAGTCCGTCTTTACAAGCGTATTTCCTCTTTCCGACTACAACGAAATGGCCGTTATTGAATTCCTAAACTACTCTACTGGTACGCCAAAATATGAGGTTCCAGAGTGCTTGGAACGGGGAATGACTTTTGCTGTTCCCTTAAAAATACAAGTTCGATTGGTTCTTTTCGAGAAAGAAGGGAAGACAAAAAAAGTTCGTGATGTTAAAGAGCAAGAGGTTTACTTAGGCGATCTCCCGCTCATGACTGAAAACGGAACATTCATTATAAATGGAACCGAGCGGGTTGTGGTCAGTCAGCTTCAGCGTTCTCCCGGCTGTGTGTTTAATCACGATAAGGGGAAGACCCACGCCTCCGGAAAAGTTCTTTATTCAGGGCGAATTATTCCTTATCGTGGGTCATGGCTGGATTTTGAATTTGACTCAAAAGATATTCTTTATGCGCGGGTAGATCGAAGGAGAAAGCTTCCTATTACCGTTTTATTGGCGGCTTTTGCTTCAGAGGAGATGCGCGGAAAAGAGAAGAAATATTTCTTTAAAACATCCTATGGTAGGGGGGTAGAGGCCGATGGAATTGAAGAACTCCTCTTAAGATCTTTTTATCCCGTTGAAGAGATTAAAATTGAACAGGGTCTTTTCTTTCGAAAGCTTAATCCTGCGATACATGTGGGCATTCCGTCTCCTGCCACGATTAAGGATCGCAAGAAGGAAATTCTTGTCAAAGAGGGTGCGCGACTCACCCAGCCTATTCTTCTAAAACTCCAACACGAAGGGGTTGATGAAATTCCCTATCCCAAGTCAGATATGATTGGCCGTGTCGTTTTAAGCGATATTGTCAATCCGCAGACAGGTGAAGTGCTTATTGAAGGGAATCAATTGGTAACAGAGGCCCATTTAACGCACATTGTTTCTGCTGGCATTTCTAAAATGGGTCTTCTTTACATGGACAATCTTTTGTATTCGTCCGTAATTCGTGACACCTTGGCGGCCAAGAAAGTGCTTTCTCCTCATGATGCCATGGTTGAGATTTATCGCAGAATTCGTCCCGGCGAAACGCCAACCATGGAAATGGCGCAAAACCTCTTTGACAGCTTGTTTTACAATCCAAAGCGGTACGATCTTTATCCGGTTGGACGTTTAAAACTCAATAAAAAGTTAGGGATTAATATCCCTTTATCCTGTAGGACATTGACGGCGGAAGATGTGTTAGAGACCGTTCGATATCTTGTGAATCTCAAGGGAGGAAAAGGAGAGATTGACGATATCGATCATCTCGGCAGTCGGAGAATTCGGTCGGTCGGAGAGCTTTTAGAAAATCAGTTCCGAGTCGGCCTTGTGCGGATGGAGAAAACGATTAAAGAAAGAATGAGTCTGCTCAACCTCGAAACGGCTTTGCCGCATGACTTAATCAATGCCAAGCCTGTAATCGCGGCGATCAAGGAATTTTTCGGAAGCAGTCAGCTCTCTCAATTTATGGATCAAACCAATCCTCTTGCGGAAATTACCCATAAGCGGAGATTATCCGCGTTGGGGCCGGGAGGTTTAACGCGTGATCGGGCTGGATTTGAGGTGCGCGATGTGCATCCATCTCACTATGGGCGTATCTGTCCTATTGAAACACCAGAAGGGCCGAATATCGGACTCATCACGTCTTTAGCGACTTATGCGCGAGTGAATGAGTTTGGATTTATTGAATCGCCTTATCGAAAAGTTACCAATGGCCATGTGACCGAGACGGTCGATTTTCTTTCGGCGATTGATGGGGATCAGCAGAAGATTGCACAGGCGAATACGCCAATCAGCGCAAAAGGGAAGCTTACGGCAGAAACGGTTTCTGCGCAGTTTGGCGGAGAGTTTGTTACGGTTGCTCCTGAAGAAGTTACATACATGGATGTTTCTCCAAAGCAGATTGTCAGTGTGGCAACGTCCCTTATTCCATTTTTGGAGCATGACGACGCCAATCGTGCCCTGATGGGTTCTAACATGCAACGGCAGGCGGTTCCTTTATTGGTCGCGGAGGCACCTATTGTTGGAACGGGCATGGAGGTTTCGGTTGCCCGCAATTCTGGGTATGGTATTTTGGCAAAAAGGGATGGGGTCGTGGAGAGTATGGATGCGACCCGTATTGTGATTAAGGCCGACCTTTCTCGAAAAGAAAAAGAATCCGGAATAGACGTTTCGGAGATGGGATTTGATGTCTATCGTCTAATGAAATTCCAGAGATCCAATCAGTCTACTTGCATACACCAAAAACCGCTTGTGTCTCTTAAACAGCGCGTCAAAAAAGGCGATGTCTTGGCCGACGGCCCTGCTATGGATGGCGGGGAATTGGCATTGGGTCAAAATGTCTTTGTCGCGTTTATGCCTTGGGAGGGATACAACTTTGAAGACGCGATTTTGCTTTCGGAAAGATTGGTTAAGGATGATCGTTTTACCTCTATTCATATTGAAGAGTTTGACCTAGAGTTTCGTGATACGAAGCTGGGCAAGGAGGAAATGACCTGCGACATTCCGAATGTGGGTGAAGAGGCACTTTGCAACCTAGATGAATCTGGGATTGTGCGTATTGGCGCGCAAGTAAAACAGGGGGATATTTTAGTCGGAAAGATTGTTCCAAAGGGCGAGACACAGCTCACCCCGGAAGAAAAGCTATTGCGTGCTATTTTTGGCGAAAAGGCAGGTGATTTTAAAGATGCCTCAATGTACGTTCCGCCGGGGGTGGAAGGCATGGTCGTTGACGTTAAGATATTTGCCAGAAAATCTCTTGAAAAAGAGACGCAGGTCAAGAGTCTAAACAGCGAGGAGACGGCCCGTTTACAGAGAGATCATCGTGACGAGCTGAGGATCATTGAAGAAGAGAAGTATAAAAAAATTCGCAAGTTTTTGGTTGGGCATTCCATTGGGTCGGACCTGATTGATCAGGAGACGGGAGATATTCTCTTAAAAAAGAAAAAAGAAATTACCAAGGAAGTTTTGGATCAAGTCCCGGATTTAGCCTTAAGGGGGCTTGTTTTAAATGATCCTGCACAGCAAGAGAAGATCGCTCAAATCGAAGAGTTCATGAAAGATGAAATTGACAAACTACAGATGTCTTTTGATGAAAAAGTAGGAAGGTTGCGGCGCGGCGATGAGCTTCCTCCCGGTGTGATCAAGTGGGTGAAGGTATTTATTGCTATGAAGCGCAAGGTGCAGGTCGGCGATAAAATGGCTGGCCGACATGGGAATAAGGGTGTTGTCTCGCGCGTACTCCCTATAGAGGATCTTCCGTACTTGGCGGATGGAACGCCAGTGGATGTGGTGTTAAATCCTCTGGGGGTTCCTTCTCGTATGAACGTGGGACAGATTTTGGAGACCCACTTAGGCTGGGCCGCAAAGGTGCTGGGTATTAACGTAGCAACCCCTGTTTTTGATGGCGCGACGGAAAAGGATATTAAGGCTCTGCTCGCAGAGGCAAAGCTTCCGAGTTCCGGCCAGACGCGGCTTTATGATGGCAAAACAGGTGAGCCTTTTCGTGGAGAGGTGACCGTGGGCCAGATGTATATGTTGAAATTGCATCACTTGGTTGACGATAAGATTCACGCCCGTTCCAATGGCCCTTACTCGCTGGTAACACAACAGCCATTGGGTGGAAAGGCCCAATTTGGAGGACAGCGGCTTGGGGAAATGGAAGTTTGGGCGTTGCAATCGTATGGTGCGGCCTCTACCCTGCAAGAGTTTTTGACGGTAAAGTCCGATGATGTTGCAGGCCGATCCCGAATCTACGAGGCGATTGTCAAAGGGGAGCCGTTCCTTGAGGCGGGCTTGCCGGAATCTTTTAATGTGTTGATTAAAGAGCTTCAGAGTTTGGGGCTTGATGTCGAGTTGATGAAGCATTAAGGGGGCCGCGGCCCCCTGCGGTGATGACAGCCCTCGTTGGGGCTGTGAAGAAAACAATGCGAGCCACGGTAATAAACTTCAAAAGGAGACTGACGTAATATGGAAACATTTAGCAAGATGGAAGTCGGCAATATGGTCTTTGATAAACCTAAGATGCCGGTTTCGTTTGACGCGATCCGAATCCAAATCGCCTCTCCGGAAAAGATTCGCTCATGGTCTTATGGAGAGGTCAAAAAGCCCGAAACGATCAATTATCGTTCCTTTAAGCCTGAACGAGACGGTCTTTTTTGCGCCCGAATCTTTGGTCCGGTAAAAGACTGGGAATGTAATTGCGGCAAGTACAAACGGATGAAGCATCGTGGTATTGTTTGCGATAAATGTGGCGTAGAGGTTATTCAGTCCAAGGTGCGTCGAGAGCGAATGGGCCATATTGATCTTGCGGCCCCCGTAGCCCATATCTGGTTTTTAAAAGGGGTTCCGAGTCGAATTGGAACACTATTAGACCTTCAATTAAAGCAATTGGAGCGGGTGCTTTATTGTGAAAGCTATATTGTCACCGATCCGAAGCAGAGCACGCTCAAAGAGAAAGAGGTGATTGCGGAAGATAAGTATCGTGCATCCATTTCGGAATTTGGGATCAACGGGTTTTCGGCGGGTATGGGTGCAGAGGCGATTCAAGAGCTTTTGAAAAAGATTGATCTTGAGGCGCTTTATGTTGAGATTCAAAAGAAGGTTAAGGTTTCCAATTCAGAGGCTATCAAAACGAAGCTGATGAAGCGGCTGAAGGTTGTTGAGGCGTTCCGAAAGGCAGGGAATCGGCCTGAATGGATGATTCTAAATGTTATTCCTGTACTGCCTCCAGAGTTGCGCCCATTGGTTCCTTTGGATGGAGGCCGTTTTGCCACATCCGATCTAAATGATCTTTATCGTCGGGTTATTAACCGAAACAATCGGTTAAAAAGATTGATTGAGTTAAAGGCCCCCAACGTCATTGTTCGGAACGAAAAAAGAATGTTGCAAGAATCGGTGGATGCCCTTTTTGACAATGGCCGCCGAGGACGCGCCATTCGTGGAACCAATAAACGGCAGTTAAAATCTCTTTCTGACATGTTAAAGGGAAAGCAAGGGCGGTTTCGGCAGAATCTTTTGGGAAAACGGGTTGATTATTCTGGCCGGTCTGTCATTGTGGTTGGGCCGGAATTGAAACTCAATCAGTGTGGGTTGCCTAAAAAAATGGCTTTGGAATTATTCAAGCCGTTTATCTTTCAGAAGCTAGAGCAGAAGGGCCTTGTTACGACGATTAAAGGGGCTAAAAAGCTCATTGAAAAAGAGAAGCCAGAAGTCTGGGATGTATTAGATGAGGTCATTAAGGAACATCCCGTTCTTCTAAATCGTGCGCCTACACTGCATAGACTGGGCATTCAGGCATTTGATCCCATCTTAGTTGAAGGGAAGGCGATTCGTCTTCATCCCCTCGTCTGTACCGCATTTAATGCCGATTTCGATGGCGACCAGATGGCCGTCCATCTTCCCCTTTCTATTGAGGCCCAAGTGGAGTGTCGGGTGTTGATGATGTCGGTTAATAACATTCTCTCGCCAGCCAGCGGTAAGCCTATTATGACCCCTTCTCAAGATATGGTGTTGGGGTGTTACTGGCTCACAAAAGAGCGGCTGGGGGCTAAGGGAGAGGGAAAGATTTTTGCGGATGCCACGGAAGTTCGTATTGCGTATGACGCAGAAGAGGTGGAAGAGCATACCAAGATAAAAATTCGGATGGATGGAAAGAGGGTTGATACCACGGTGGGCCGCATACTGATGAGTGATGTCTTTCCTAAGAACATTCCGTTTTCAGCGATTAATAAGGTTTTAAATAAAAAAGAACTTTCTAAGCTGGTTGATATGTCGTATCGAAAAGTTGGATCGAGGGAAACCGTTGTTCTTCTGGATAACCTCAAGGCGCTTGGATTTTCTTATGCCATGCGTGCGGGTATCTCTGTTTGTCTTGATGATATGCGTATGCCAGCCAAGAAGGCGCAGATTATCGAAAAGGCAAGACGGGAAGTGGGTGAGATTGGCAGACAGTATTCTGAAGGGCTGATTACAAACGGGGAACGGTACAATAAGGTAGTGGATATCTGGGCACATGTCACCGAGTTGGTGGCCAACGAAATGATGAAGGAGTTGGCGCAAGATGAAGAAAGGGCGAAGCACGGCAATGCAGATTTAAAGGCGCCGCTTCGCTTTAATTCTATTTACATTATGTCGGATTCGGGGTCTCGAGGTTCTGCACAACAGATTCGTCAGTTGGGCGGTATGAGGGGCTTGATGGCAAAACCTTCTGGGGAAATCATTGAAACCCCCATTACGGCAAACTTCCGGGAAGGGTTGACAGTCGTAGAGTATTTTATCTCTACGCACGGCGCGCGTAAAGGGCTTGCCGATACGGCGCTCAAGACCGCCAATTCTGGGTACCTCACCCGCAGACTTGTGGATGTGGCGCAGGATGTCATTATTAAAGAACTCGATTGCCAGACAAACGATGGGATTGAAGTGACCGCATTGGTGGAGGGGGGCGAGGTTATCATGCCTCTGGAAGAGCGGTTGTTAGGCCGAATTTCGGCGGAAGATATTCTTGATCCGATCACCTCCGAGGTAATATGCCATCGCGAAGAGGAATTAGATGAGAAAAGGACACAAGCCGTGATAGATGCTGGCCTGGATAAAATTAAGATTCGGTCTGTGCTGACCTGTCAGACCCGTCGCGGGACATGTGTGAAGTGTTATGGGCGGGATTTGGCGCGTGGCCGCTTGATAGAAAGGGGTGAGGCGGTTGGGGTTATTGCCGCCCAGTCCATTGGAGAACCCGGAACGCAGTTGACGATGAGAACCTTTCACATCGGAGGAACCGCAAGCCGAATCATTGAGCAGACTGTTCTGGTTGCAAGAAATGCGGGAACCCTCAAGTATATCAACTTAAATACGGTGAAAAATAAAGATGGGGATATGGTGGTGATGAGTCGTAGCGGAAAGATTGCCATTATCGACAGCGCGGGCCGAGAGAAAGAAAAGTATGCAGTGGTCTACGGGGCCAAATTAAAGGTAAAAAAGGAGTCGCAGGTTATTGCAGGGCAAGAGCTTGTTGAATGGGATCCGTACTCTCTTTCTATTCTGACCGAGGTGAGTGGAAAGATTGCCTTTGGAGATATTGTTGAAGGGCAGACAATGCGAGAAGAAGTTGATGAGGTCACTGGGCTTTCTCGCAGGGTGGTGTCCGACTCTGGATCAAATCTTCGGCCCAGAATTTCCATTAAAGATAATGACGGACGAACGATCAAAATCTCACAGACGGGTGCTGTCGCGCGTTACTTGCTTTCCGCCGGGGCACATATCTTAGTTGAAAAGGGTCAGGATGTTTTTGCCGGAGATGTTTTGGCGAAGATACCGCGTGAGACCACGAAGACAAAAGATATTACAGGTGGTTTGCCTCGCGTTGCAGAGCTTTTTGAGGCACGAAAACCAAAAGAACCCGCGATTATCTCTGAGATTGACGGAACGGTGGAATACGGCGGATTCGTTAAGGGAATGCGCAAGGTCATTGTTAAAAACGAGATGGGCGATGCGCGCGAGTATTATGTGGCCAAAGGAAAACATGTGAATGTCCATGAAGGGGACTGGGTACAGGCCGGAGAGCCGTTGATGGATGGTTCGGTTAATCCGCACGACATTTTGGATATCTTAGGGCCAAAAGAGTTGCAAAAATTCCTTGTAGATGAGGTGCAGGAAGTTTATCGGTTGCAGGGCGTTGCCATTAACGACAAGCATATCGAGGTGATTGTGCGGCAGATGTTGCGGCGTGTTCGGATCGAAGATTCAGGCGATACGGATTTCCTTATTCGTTCTCAAGTGGATAAGTTTGTCTTTGAAGAAGAGAATGAGCGTGTGATGGCAAAAGGCGGACAGCCTGCAACGGGTAAACCCATCTTTTTGGGTATTACCAAGGCGGCGTTATCTACCGATAGCTTTATTTCTGCGGCCTCGTTCCAAGAGACGACACGGGTGCTTACAGAGGCCGCTATTAGCGGACGCGTTGACGATCTTTTAGGATTAAAAGAAAATGTCATTGTCGGGAGATTGATTCCGGCAGGTACTGGTTTGAGCGAGTACCGTGATGTCTTTGTGAAGTCACCTAATACGCAGGTGTTAGCGACTGTTGCGGCAGATGCCCAAGTATAAATAGCGATGGTGCGTAGGGGCAGACCTATGTGTCTGCCCTCTGATTTAATTTGGGAAGGGCGCACACGCAGGTGCGCCCCTACCGAGCACTCTTTTTGTGCACCCACTCTATAACCGCTTCCACATTCTCTTCCGGGGTTTCAGGCAGTATTCCGTGACCTAAATTAAACCCAGATTACGCATTAGGAAAAAGTGGTCTGAATTGGGTTATAATCTCTAATGCGTAGCATTAGGAGAAAAGACATTATGGAATTTGATATAAGCTATACGAATAAAGAGGTTACGCCTTGTGGCGGAATGGTTTTTTTGAGGCAAATGTTGCAGA
>Ga0213870_1001136_pt1 | contig 12166 bp, 9 predicted proteins | sample WICALVC2017_Meta_FD_160119 | JGI IMG/M metagenome (GOLD analysis project Ga0213870, IMG submission 160119) | Freshwater microbial communities from subterranean cave lake in Wind Cave National Park, South Dakota, United States - WICALVC2017 | ecosystem: Environmental > Aquatic > Deep subsurface >... | reverse complement strand
CTGGCTCACCGGTGCCCCGCTCCATCCTGCCACCCCGGTGTCCCCTCCCCCTGCCGGTGAATCGGGAGGACCTCCTCGTCACAGCCCGGTGGCGCTCGATACGATCCTGCAGCACGCCGACCAGGCCCTCCCCGGGGCGGTTACCACCTGGATCTCGCTGCCGAGGGCTTTCGGGGAGGCAGTCGTGGTGCGGAAAAAGTTTGCTGAGGAGATTCATCCCCATGGCCGGAGCTTCGTCCATCTGGACCAGCAGAGCGGTCGGGTGTTGTTGATCGATCATGCGCTGCAGGCGCCGCTGGCCACGCGCATCGACAATCTGCTGTACCCCCTGCATATCGGCCGCGTCGGGGGCTTCGGCGCGCGCCTGCTCTATCTGCTCATCGGCCTGGCCCCGGCCGTGCTCTTCCTCACCGGCCTGCTCATGTGGCGGTCTGAGAAGAGCTAGCATCGGGCGCAGGTTTTCCGGCCACTGCGCATGGATTTTCCGGTGAATGAGCATTCACAAGCCGCACCACCCTATTCTATGATTATGATTCTGACAATCGATTGCATAGTCAGAAGGGCAACCCCCAACAAGAGGACCGGCTTCAAGGGATGCAGCGTGCCGGTCGCCAAAGCAAAGGAGCGCAGATGATGATGTCTTGCAAGCAATGGGTGAGAATCTTCTTCCTCGTGGTGATCGGCTTCTGGCCAACATTGCCGGCCCTGGCTCAGGAGCCGCCGCACACCGCGCAACCGCCGGCCAGCGAGGCACGTGAGCCTGAGACAGGGACAGACGAAAAGCCGGTCACCACCCCGGAGGTCGAGGTCAAAGAGATGCGAGAGGAAGGCTATCGTGTGAAGGAGGCCACCACCGCCACCAAGACCGACACGCCGCTCATCGAGACGCCGCAATCGATCTCGGTCATTACCCGTGACCAGATGGAGGCCCAAAAAGCCAACAGTCTGGCGGAAGTCTTGCGTTACACGCCGGGCATTCAAGGGGAAACGTTCGGCTTCGAGCCCCGCACCACCTTTCTGAGGATCCGCGGCTTCGATGCGACGACCACGGGTCTATACCGTGACGGTTTGAAGCTCAGCAACCCCCGGGTTCGCCATCGGTTACAGCCTGGAACCCTATGGCGCGGAGCGCATCGAGGTGCCGCGTGGTCCGGCTTCGGTCCTCTACGGACAGGCCAGTCCGGGCGGCCTGGTCAACTATATCTCTAAACGGCCGACGCGCAGGCCGTTCCGTGAAGTCGGATTGGAGGCGGGGAGTTTCGATCGCTTGCAAGGCAAGTTCGATCTCGGCGGGCCGATTGATGAGACCGGCGTGTTCTCCTATCGCTTGACCGGCCTTGTCCGCGACAGCGATACACAGGTCGATTTTGTCAAGGATAACCGCATCTATATCGCGCCGGCATTGACGTGGCGCCCGGGTAAAGATACCACGCTCACTGTTCTGGGTCATTTCCAGCGGGACGAAACCCGTCCTTCCCAGCGTCTGCCGGCCGAGGGCACGCTGCGCTCCAATCCCCATGGCCGCATCCCAACGAATCGCTTCACGGGCGAGCCGAACGTCGATCAATACGACAGAGACGAATTCGCGGTCGGCTACCTGCTCGAGCATCGCATCAGCGATGCCTGGACCTTCCGGCAAAACGTTCGCTATTACGACAACAGCGTCGACGACCGTACGATTTTCCCCACCGCGTTGCTGGCCGACCAACGCACCGTCAGCCGGGCCTTGTTCGAAAGCTTTGGGAAAGTGGACGGGGTCACTGTGGATAACCAGGCCCAGTTCCAATTCGCGACCGGGGCTATCCGCCATACCTTGCTGGCGGGTGTCGATTATCAACTCGTGAACGCGAATTCGCTGCAAACCTTCGGTGCCGCTCCGACCCTCGACATCTTCAACCCGGCCTACGGGGCGTCGGTCGCAGCGGCGCCTGTCTTCAAGAATCAGGACGCCACCGAAAGGCAGGTCGGGTTTTATCTTCAGGACCAAATCAAGTTTGCAGAGAAATGGATTCTGTCCTTGGGCGGGCGCCACGACCTGGCCACAACCAAGACGATGAATAAGCTGACGGGCGGGCGCACCGAGCAGAACGACAGTGCCTTTACCGGCCGTACCGGCCTGGTGTATTTGTCCGATACCGGCCTGGCACCCTATGTCAGCTACGCGGAGTCCTTTCTTCCTGTGATCGGGACCGATGCAGCCGATGTGCCGTTCAAGCCGGAGACCGGCCGGCAATACGAAGTCGGCGTCAAATATCAGCCGCCCGGCCGGAACAGCTTTGTGACCCTCGCCTATTTCGATCTCACCCGCAGGAATTTTCTGACGTCGGATCCCATCACCTTTGCGAATGTGCAGAGGGGCGAAGCCCGCTCGCGCGGCCTCGAGCTGGAAGGCGTCGCGAGTTTCGATTTCGGGCTGGATCTGATCGCCAGCTACACCTATCTGGACGCAAAGGTCACCGAGAGTTCCTTCCCCGCCGAGGTGGGCGAACCGCTGGAATACGCGTCGAAGCACAAAGCCTCGCTATGGGCGGACTACACGATCCGCGGCGGCGACATGAAAGGTTGGGGGTTGGGCGCTGGTGTACGCCATATCGGCTCCTCTTTCGGCAACAGCTTCGGGGACCGGAACACCATCAAGGTGCCGGGCGCGACCCTGTTCGATGCGTCGGTCCATTACGATTGGAAGCAATTCCGGTTCGCGGTGAATACGCACAACGTCTTCGACAAGGAATACGTTGCCTCGGCATTTACGTCCGGCGGAGAGTTTGCGACGTTTGGCCAGAGACGCACCGTGATGGGCACTGTCACATATCGCTTCTGAAACACTCGAGCAAGAGAGAGATGAGCTCGGCATCGTTAAGGACGCGGGTCCGGGCGTCAAGCCTGTCGGTATCGCCGAGTATCGCGATTCAGCGGAAATAAAATTTCAGCAAGCAAATTAAGGATGGAACCATGAAGGACGACAACACCGCTCTCCTTGAAATTCGCCTGGATAACGATGTGCAGCGACATCGCGACAACCCGTTCATCTTCGACCACCGCAGCCTACGCGACTACCAGGAAGGCATCCTGAAGGGCGTCGAGCTCATACAGAAAAAAATGTCGGCGGCGGACAAGCCCTTCAGTGGCGTGTTACCGCATGAGCTGGCGGTCAAGTTCGAGAATGTCGATCTGGATCGGCCCTTCGCGCAGCTCAGCGACGCGCTCGCGGAAATCGAAGAGTTGTACCTGAACGATGCGATCTATTTTCATCATCCCAGGTATGTGGCGCATCTCAACTGCCCGATAGTCATCCCGGCGATCCTCGCCGAAGTGATCCTGTCGTCGATCAATTCTTCGTTGGATACCTGGGATCAAAGCGCGGGCGGCACCTTCATCGAGCAGAAGCTGATTGACTGGACCGCCGGAAGAATCGGCCTGGGCCCTCAGGCGGACGGCATTTTTACCAGCGGCGGCACGCAATCAAACTTGATGGCGATGTTGCTGGCCCGTGACAGCCATTGCGCGAAAACGCGCGGTTGTGACGCTACCAAACTTCAAGGCCTGCCCGAAGATTTTCACAAACTGAGAATCTTCGCCTCGCAGGCGAGCCATTTCAGCGTGCAAAAGGCGGCCGCCATACTGGGGTTGGGGTACAACTCGGTCGTTCCCATCTCCTACGACCACTGCTTCAGGATGGACGTGCGCGCGCTGGAAAGGGAAATCAACCGCTGCTTGGCGCAGGGCTTGACGCCCATGGCGGTGGTCGCGACCGCCGGAACAACGGATTTCGGTAGTATCGATCCCCTCACGGACATCGCGGAAATCTGCCGCGCCCATGGTTTGTGGATGCATGCAGACGCCGCCTACGGCTGCGGCCTCCTGGTATCCCAACGCCACCGGCACCTGCTGTCCGGAATCCAGCATGCGGACTCCGTCACGGTGGATTACCACAAATCATTCCTTCAGCCGGTGAGCTGCAGCGCCTTCCTGGTCAAGGACGGGAAGAACCTGTCGTTTGTGACATGCCATACGGAGTACCTGAACCCAGTGAGCCAGCTCAAGGAAGGCACCCCCAACCTGGTCAACAAGAGCATTCAGACAACACGAAGATTCGATGGATTGAAACTGTGGCTGACGCTGCGCACCATGGGCGCCGACAAAATCGGCGTAGCCTTTGACCAGGTCATTGATCTGGCGAAACAGGTATATCGGCTGTTTCTTTCAGACGAAACCATTGAAGTGCTCCACCAGCCGGAGCTGAGCACTCTCGTATTCCGTTATCATCCGTCGGCGCACCAGCCGGAGCACGAAGTCGATGAGTTGAATGTCTACATCCGCAAAGCACTTTTCAGATCGGGTGCAGCAGTGGTGGCAAGCACCAAAGTGGAAGGAAGGCGATATCTCAAGTTCACCCTGCTGAATCCGGCCAGCACGATCGAGGACATTCGGGAGATAGTGGCTTTGATCAAGCAACATGGGCGGCAGTATCAACATCAGCAGGCGCACCGCCCACGATCGTCTCGAGGCCAATCGCTGCTGATGGCGGAGGTTGACGATGAGTGACGCCACCTACGACTTCGCAGGGATCGGAATAGGGCCGTTCAATCTTGGCCTGGCCTGCCTCGCCGAACCCATTGGGGGGTTGAAGGGCATCTTTCTGGATCAGGGCGAGCGCTTTAACTGGCACCCCGGCATGCTGTTGCAATCGGCCAGGTTGCAGACCCCGTTCCTGGCGGACCTAGTGACACTGGCCGACCCGACGAGTCCGTTCAGCTTCTTGAATTACATCAAGGAGCGGGGGCGGATCTATTCCTTCTACATCCGAGAAAACTTCTTCCTGACGCGGAATGAGTACAACCAGTACTGCCAGTGGGCAGCCGATCGACTGTCGAATCTCGTCTTCAGTACGCGGGTGGACTGGATCGATTACAGCGAATCGCAACGATGCTACTTGATCCGATCGACGTGCACGAAAAGCGGCGAAGCGAAAACTCACAGGGCAAGAAAGCTGGTGCTGGGCACGGGAACCGTCCCTTATGTGCCAGAAGCCTGCCAGGGTTTGATGGATAAGGCTATACACTCCTCCTCGTATCTCGACCGGAAAAGGAATCTCAAGAACAAGAGATCGATCACGGTACTGGGCAGCGGGCAGAGCGCCGCCGAGATCTACCATGATCTCCTGCAAGACATCGATGAATTCGGCTACGAGCTCAGCTGGATCACCCGCTCGCCACGCTTCTTTTCCCTGGAGTACAACAAACTGACGCTCGAAATGACCTCGCCGGAATACGTGGATTATTTCCATCAACTGCCGGCCGACAAGAGAGAGCGCTTGAACCAGCAGCAAAGAAATCTATACAAGGGGATCAATGGCGATCTGATCAACGACATCTATGACCTGTTGTACACGAAGCAGTTGTCGAACGACATCAAGGTGAATCTGTTCACGAACTCGGAGTTAAAGAAATCCGCATTCGACGCAGCTTCCGGTTATTTCGAGCTGGACATCTTCCAGAACGAACAGGAAAAGCACTACCGTCATTACACGGAAGCTTTGATTCTCGCCACCGGATACAGCTATCGGCTCCCCCGTTTCCTGGAAGGCATCGCCTCGCGCATCAGATGGGACGACCAGGGCCGCTTCGATGCGAGCAGGAACTACAGCATTGACCATCAGGGGTCCGAGATCTACGTCCAGAACGCCGAGCTTCATACCCACGGCTTCGTGACGCCGGATCTGGGAATGGCCTGCTATCGCAATTCCTGCATCCTCCTGGAAATGACCGGAAAAGAACACTATCCTGTGGAAAAAAGAATTGCCTTCCAGCAGTTTGCTGTGCCGGAAGTGCAAATCTCTCAACCCGATCCGGAACTTGCCGCGTTCTGAACATGAACCTGAAGTTTTTTCTCGTCTCAATGACGGTAGTCGCGGTGGTAAGCGATACCATGCTGCACCCGTTCTATCCGCAGTTCTTCGCCAGCGCCTTCGGCATGACCGATGCCCGACACGTCGGGCTCTATATCGCGGCGTGCTGTTTCACGGTGATGCTTGCCTTTCCGTTCTGGGCCTGGGTGGCCAGGCGAGTGCCGGCGCTGCAACTGCTCGTCTATACCCAGTTGGCGGCGGGATTGCTGAGCATTCTCTGCTATTGGTCGGATTCGCTGCTGGAGTTCTGGCTGACGGCATTGTCGATGCTGGTGTTCAAGGGCAGTTACCTCTTGATCTATCCCTATGTGATGAGCCTTGAAGACAAAGAGAAGCATGTCGGCACCATCGGACTGCTCTCGGTCATCGTGCACTTCGGCAGCATTCTGGGAGCGGTGCTGGGCGGCCTGGTGCTCGAGGTGTTCGAACCGCGACAAGTCTTTTTCGTCATGGCCGGCGGCGACTTCATGCAGATGTTGATCTGCCTGTTCTTGCTCAGACATGGCGGTCTCGAACGGCAAGCGCGAACCCCTGCGCTGGAGCCCGTGTCAAGGCAGGCAACGGATACGTTGCCGAGGGGCTTTCTCTACAAGCTCGGTGCGATCATGTCCATCTTCTATTTCAGCGCTTACCTGAGCCGCCCGTTCTTTTCGTTGTACTGGGAATCCATCTCGTCGTTCGACAGCAAGATCGCCTCCGGATTTGTTTTCGCCATCCCGGGCGTGGTGGCCTTGTTTGCGCTGTGGCTGAACCAAAGAACGGGCAAGCAAGGCAGCGCTTATCACGGCATTGTCGTCGCCGTTCTATTGGGGGCTTGCGGATTGTTGCTTCAGGCCTCTCCCCAGGAGGTTGTCGTGCTGGCGGGCCAGTGCGTTTTCGGATGGGCCCTGTTCCAGGCGACCGTGCGCCTGGACCTGCTGCTTTTCGAGCTGAGCACGCCAACATCGTATGCGACGGACTTCAGCAAGATAAATTTCTTTCAAAACCTGGGCTTGCTGGTGTCGTCCTTCGCGGCGGGTTCGCTCGTTGATGCCTATGGCCTGCAAATTCCGTTTATCGCGGCGGCGCTGGGGTTCGTGCTGACCGCCGTCCTGTACCGGCAGCTGTTCAATGCCGAGTTGAAGTCGGCCAAGGGCGTGATGGCGACATCGTGAATACCGTTAGGGGATCGAGAAGTAAAGTATGCGCGAAGACGTATTCAGCAAGTCTGTACCGCGAGTGGGCAACTTCCGCCTACGCCCGATGGGGATCCCGCAAGACATACCCGTGGTGCACGACTGGGTGAGCCGGGAATATGCGAGATACTGGGGCATGGTCGGTCAGTCGGCAGCAGCGGTTGAATCGGCGTACGTGGAAATTGCCAGACATGCGCAGGTTTTCCTGGGCTTTCACGACGACAAATCGGCGTTTCTGCTGGAACGCTACCGGGCCGCGGACGATCCGGTCGGTCGTCACTACGACGTTCAACCGGGAGATTACGGGATGCACATTCTCATCGCCCCTGCGCAGCGCCGCATTTCTGGTTTCACCTGGCACGTATTTACCACCGTGATGGATTTTATGTTCAGCGATGTCAGGGTAGAGCGGGTCGTGGTAGAGCCTGACGTCAGGAATGAAAGAATTCACGTGCTGAACAAGCGCGCGGGATTCGAGTACCAGAAAATCATCGAGCTGCCCAAGAAAACCGCACATCTGGCGTTCTGCACGCGTGCGCAATACCACGCGGCACTGAAAAAGGAGAACCATGCAATGAAAACTTCAATAGCATCGTCGCCGGAACTTGCGGGGGCGCACCTGCAGCCGGAAATCTGGTCCAAGGTAAACGCCCTGCATGTACGCAAGGCCATTGCTGAATTCGCGCACGAATTGCTGGTACGGCCCGCGCTCCAGCGTACCGACAACGGATGGGGGCACTACGTGCTGGCCACCGACAAGCCCGATATCGAGTATCGATTCCTCGCGCAGGTATTGAGCCTCGATCATTGGCACATCGACAAAGACTCGATCGAAAAATTAGACCATGGCAAGCAGGTACCGCTCGACTCCCTGAGCTTCATTCTCGAATTCAGCGAGAGCATGGGCATCAGTCCGGCCGTGTTGCCAACCTACATGGAAGAAATTACCAGCACGCTTTACAGCAGCGCCTACAAGCACGCTCAGGAAGGCCTGAGCGCGGCTGAGCTGACGCGCGCCGATTTCCAAGACGTCGAAACCGCGATGATGGAAGGACACCCTGGGTTCATCGCCAACAACGGACGCATCGGATTCGACGCCATCGATTACCGCGCCTACGCGCCGGAAGCCGCTGCGCCGGTGACGTTGATCTGGTTGGCGGCACACAAGGGCCGAGCAGCTTTTGCCTGTACCGACGATCTTACCTACTGCGAACTGCTCGAACAGGAGTTGGGTGCGGCGACGATCGAGTCGTTCAATGCAACCCTGCGGCAGCAGGGGCTGGACCCGGGTTCCTATCTGTTCATGCCGGTGCACCCCTGGCAATGGTTTAACAAACTGGCCAGCGTCTTCGCATCCGATATCGCGGCCCGCAACCTGGTCTGTCTCGGCCATGGTGAGGACGCGTATCTGGCCCAGCAATCGATCCGGACGTTTTTCAACATGAGCCACCCGCGTAAACGGTACGTCAAGACTTCGCTGTCCGTTCTCAACATGGGGTTCACGCGCGGGCTGTCTCCCTACTACATGAGCACCACGCCGGCGATCAACCAGTGGATCGGCGAACTCATCGAGTGCGACGCGTATCTTTCCAAAAACGGCTTCACTATCCTGCGCGAGGTGGCGTCCGCGGGCTATCGCAATCACTATTATGAAACGGCGATCAAGGGCGACAGTCCGTACAAGAAAATGCTGGCCGCGCTGTGGCGTGAAAGCCCGGTTGTGCAATTGAAGCCAGGGCAACGCCTGATGACGATGGCCTCGCTGCTGCACATCGACCGTCACGGCACGGCGCTGTTGCCGGAATTGATCAAGACGTCGGGAACGGAGACGACGACGTGGTTGCGGCATTACCTGAACTGCTACCTAAGCCCATTGCTGCACTGTTTCTATGCGCACGACCTGGTGTTCATGCCGCACGGCGAAAACCTGATCCTGGTATTGGAAGACAACGTTCCCGTCCGGGCGATCATGAAGGATATTGCCGAGGAAGTCGGCCTCCTGAACACCGAGATCGTCCTGCCCGAAAAAGTCCGGCGACTGTCAGTATCGGTGCCGGAGGAGTTGAAGATATTGTCGATCTTCACGGACGTGTTCGATTGCATCTTCCGCTATCTGTCGCACATCCTGGTGGAGCACGCCGGCTATCCCGAAACCCACTTCTGGCGGCTGGTGGCCGATTGCGTGCTGGAATATCAGCAGGCGCATCCGGCGCTGGCGGACAAGTTCGAACGCTACGATCTATTTGCGCCGGAGTTCATCCGCTCCTGCCTCAACCGCCTGCAACTGGGGAACAATCAGCAGATGATCGATCTGGCCAACCCTGCGAAAAATCTCAAGTTCGCGGGCACGCTGAAAAATCCCATCGCCGCTTTCAAGTCCAAGGCGGCGCTTCTCGAAACACAAGCGGTGGGCGCCTGAACCGATGCGTGCATGGAGCAGGGCGGGTGACAGTCATGCATGATCGCCCGGCACGTGCGGCATCGCGTATGCCGAGCCCAGCGTCCATAAAGAACTGGTATCTCGTGCACAAATGGACGAGCCTGATCTGCACGCTGTTCATGCTGCTGCTATGCCTGACCGGGCTGCCGCTCATTTTCCATCACGAGATCGATCATGCGCTGGGCTACAGCGTCGAGCCGCCGGCAATGCCGGAGACCGGGCAGCGCGCGAGTCTGGACGCCATTGTGGCGGCGGCCCAAGCGCGCAGGCCCGATGACGCCGTGCAATTCGTGGTCAGAGATCCGGATGAGCCGGACATTTGGTTCGTGCGGCTGGGTGAGACGGTGGATGCGCCGGAGGCATCGGCCTTCTACACCTACGACGCGCGCACGGGCGATTACCTGCATGAGTACCCGCTTAACCAAGGCGTCATGCATGTCCTTTTGAGGCTGCACGTCGATCTATTCGCCGGTCTGCCGGGGACGCTGTTTCTCGGTTTTATGGGCTTGCTGTTGGCCGCTTCGCTGGTCTCGGGCGCGGTGCTCTATGGACCGTTCATGCGCAAGCTGCGCTTTGGCACCGTACGGCGCGATCGAGCGGCGCGGCTGAAGTGGCTGGACCTGCATAACCTGCTCGGCATCGCGACGCTGGTCTGGTTCTTCGTCGTCGGGATCACCGGTGTCATCAACACACTGGCGATTCCGATATTCGGCCACTGGCAGTCTACCCAGCTTGCCGAAATGACCGCTCCGTATCACGGCAGACCGGCGCTCGCGGATGCCGGCTCGGCCGAACGGGCGCTCGCTGCGGCCCGCGCGGCGGAGCCCGCGAGGGAAGTCAGCTTCATGGCTTTTCCCGGCAATGACTTTGCCAGCCCGCATCACTTCACCGCCTTTATGCGGGGCACTGCACCTTGGACGTCTAAACTTTTGAAGCCCGTGCTGATCGACGCGCAAACCGGGGCGGTCGTCGAAACGCGCGAATTGCCTTGGTACGTCACGGCGCTGTTGGTCTCGCAGCCGCTGCACTTCGGCGACTACGGCGGCATGCCGCTCAAGATCCTGTGGGCACTGCTCGATATTCTTACCATCGCGGTGCTCGGCAGCGGCCTGTACCTATGGCTGAAAAGACCCGAAGTCCCGCTCGAGGCGCAACTCAGCGCGCTGCAGAATGAACAGGCGGACGAGACGATGCCGATCGTCGCTTCAAGGCAGTCGGATCCGGCGTGAGCGCACCACTGACGAGGACAGAAATCTGGGGCGCGCCGATCGTGTTGGGCCTCGTAAGCGCTGTCGGCGTGATCGCGGCGCTGGTTTCCGATGGCATTGGCGATTGGCTATCTTGGCTCGCACTCGCCGCGCCGGTCGCAGCCGCTCTTTGGTATGCCGCGCGGCCTGCATGATCGCCAACCGTTTCTACAGCCCGCCCCAAAGGAGTTCCAACCAACACGCGAGCCATTCTGGCCTATACCATCGGCGATGTCGTGGTGTTCTACCGATGGGCGCCGTTCGAAATCCAGATCAACGTCAACAACGTCGCTGATACCGCATACTTCCGCACGGGACAGTTTGCGGGTGCTGCCCCGGGCGAGCCCCTGGCCGGGCTGGTCAGCGTGCAGGTCCACTATTACGGCGCCGCGGCTGACTGGGGGCCCTGCGTCCCGCTTAGGTGACGACCCGTGCTCTGAGGCGTGGCTCTACGTTCGGCCATATTCTCGTGCGGGCCAGACGCATGTCGTATTCGAGCTGCAGGGCCAGCCACAACTCAGGCGAAACTCCAAAGTATTTGCCAAGCCGCAGCGCTGTATCCGCTGTAATGGCACGTTTCCCGCGGACGATCTCACTGATGCGCCCCGGGGCACATCAAGGTTGCGCGCCAGGCGGTTTGTGCTGATGCCGAGCGGTTTCATAAACGCCTCCAGCAAGATCTCCCCAGGAGGGATGGGATCAAGGCATTCCGCTTAGCCGGAGATTAGGGCTGATGCACGTCAGTTGACAGGCGCTGTCTAAATCTATAGGATCCCATCAGACCAGAATTTTGGTCAACTTGAATCCCCATGCCAAAGACGCTCCCCATATCGGAAGTTAAAGCGCGCCTGCCCGAACTGGTGACCGGGGTCGAAGAGCGCGAGGAGGAAGTCGTGGTCACCCGCAAGGGAAAGCCCGCGGCGGTGCTGATCAATTACGCCGAGTATGAACGTCTTAAAGAAACGCTCGACGTCTTGAGCGACCCTGACCTGATGCAACAGATCCGCGAGAGCGAGCAGTTCTATGCCAGGGGCGGCAGGGGTCTGTCCTTTGAGGAGGTCTTCGGCGAGCCAGTCGGTCCGAGGAAGACGCGTAAGCGTTAGTGGCTGTCTTTCGGCCAGATATCCCGCCGACAGTCGCAGAGGTCATCCGTCATCTTCCCCCTGATATCAAGCGCGGCATCAAGCAGGCCATACGGACCCTCACCCTCGATCCGAACTGCGGGAACCCTCTGCAAAGGGAGCTGCAAGGGTATCGGAACGAAGAAAGGGGTCAGGGTGCGTCGGCGAGAAGCCGGAGGAGAGTAGCGAATGCAAGAGTCGCACAAGGTAAGACCTAGCCAGTCGCCTTGGCCTCGAGTGATACGTGTCGTCGGGCAACCGGCGGGACGAAGCGT